>Ga0206682_10004017_pt1 | contig 12207 bp, 7 predicted proteins | sample M240m12015metaG_FD_155444 | JGI IMG/M metagenome (GOLD analysis project Ga0206682, IMG submission 155444) | Ammonia-oxidizing marine archaeal communities from Monterey Bay, California, United States - M2 40m 12015 | ecosystem: Environmental > Aquatic > Marine > Intertidal zone | place: USA... | reverse complement strand
CGACGCTCTCCGCGTCGTACGCCGCGCGTTTACACCGCGCGCACGAATGCGCGCGCGTCATCCGTCCGTCGACGAAATCGCGCGCGATCGGCGCCTCGCGCGTCGTTCGCGCGCGGAATCCGGCGCGAAGACGCGCGTCGACTCGAACCCGCGCGTCGTCGAGTCGACGCGGCGCGTCGGATCGCGACGCGAGCGACGAAACCGCGCGTCGATCGATGGCGATGGATGATTCGCGACACCGCGGCGCGAACTCGCGATGCGCGCCGACGACGACGACGCCGGCGACGCGCTTGGGCGTCCCGCGGCGTCGTCGTCGACGGCGCTCGACGCGTCGGCGCGCGCGTTCGCGCCGAGTCGCGGACGCAAGGGCCAGCGCGCGGACTTTCTGCTGTGCTTCGCGCCGCGCGAGCGACCGGAGGCTCGTTCGCCCGCGCGTTCGCGCCGCGGCGCGCGCTCCGAACGCGAGGCGAGACGACGACGGTCGCGAGGCGCGCGCTCCAGCTCGCGGGCGCTCTTCTTGCAGGCGAATTTTCGGTTCTTGGTGGCGGACAGCGCGGATCTGCGCGCGAGCTCGAGGGACGCGGATCGCATGGCGTCGTGGGAGGACGTCGTGCGCGTGGACGTGGCGAGCGCGGAGGCGTTTTCGTGTCCGGTGTGCCTGGAGGACGGCGCGGGGGCGATCGCGCCGCAGACGACGACGTGCGGACACGCGTTTTGTTTTCCGTGCGTCGCGCGGCACGTGCTGACGACGAGGGACCGGGGGACGCCGGCGAAGTGCCCGATGTGTTTCGCGGAGATTCGATTGGGGGATTTGCGGTCGGTGTCGCGGCGGTTGATCGCGCCGCCGAGCGCGGGGAGGACGCAAAGGTTTGCGTTGATGGCGCGGAGACGGGATTCAAACGTACCCGCGCGACGCACGGCGAAGGGGACGCCGCCGCCGGCGTCGGAGGCGTGGCCGAGAGCGCTACCGGATTGTGGATGCGACGCGTTCGCGAAGTACACGCTCACGAGCGAGGAAGTCGCCATCGCGACGCAAGAGTTGGAATCCCTCGAATCGTACGTCGCCGTGTTGACGGAGCAAAGCGAAATCGACGCGGCGAGCGAGTTGCCGTTCGCGCTGGCGTCGATCGATGCCCTAACGCGAAGGCTCGATCGATGGGTGGAGCGGCGATGCGCGAGCGAGGGCGTGGCGGCGCCCAAGCCGCGGGCGCCGCCCGCGGGCGTCGTCGCGCCGACGCCGGCGCCGGCGCCGAAAAGTACGCCACGCGAGGAGGCGTTCCCATCGTTACCACCGCCGGGGAAGAATATGGCGTATTTGAAAGGTTCAAAGGTGCGCGTGGAATCTGCGTTCACGGATGACGAGGACGAGGACGAGGACGAGGACGAGGAATCGGATTCCGAACCGTCCGCGGAGGATTCTCCCGGTGCGAGCAAGCGTGAAGCCGACGCGACTACCGTCTCGCGACGGACGCCTCTCACCGTATCGACGTCGTCGCCACCGACGGTGGCGCCGACCGCGACGCCGACGAGCGATCAGCGAACGGATGTTTATTACTTTTACCAAGCCCCAGATGGTCAGCAAGTTTTACTCCACGGCGCTTGCATGCGCGTACTGCTGGAGCAATTCGGTGCGTACGAGGCGCTCCCGCTCGAAATCGAAGGTACTGTCATCGAGCTCGAGCATCGAACGCAAGACGAAGACGTACGTCGACGCGCCGCGCATTTGCGCCACTTGCCGCTGACCACGGAATTTGTGATGGTGGAACTGGACATGAAATCACTCGTTTCAAAGAAAGTCTTGGACGGACCAGCGGGAAGTGAGTTACGACAGCGAGCGAAGCGACGTTCGCAAAAGAACGCGGCGGCGGCGCGCGCCAAGGCAAAGGAGAAACGCGCTGAGGCGACGGCAAAGGTGAATTCACAACCGTTCGCTAAATCGATTCGCGACGCCATGCCGGAGTTGGGCGCCACAGGTAAATTGACGCCAGATACGTCCATGGACGCCGCCATCGCGAGACAACTCGCGGAGGAAGCCGAAGAGGAGATGGAGCGTATGTCGATGTACGAGGAAGTGCAAAACGCTCGCGGCCCGGGTGGGCGTTCGTTTTCCAACATCGTTGGATTGGGCTTCGCCTCTGGGGGTCCAAGTTTGAACTTCAACACGGAAAGTTTCGGACCAGCACTCGGTTCATCGGCGCCGGTGGCGCCGCCACCCCTATGGGGTGCCCGCGCGGCGGCGCTGACGGAGACTGCGATCGAAGGCGATTCGTCCCGCTCTGGGAAGAAGAAGGGGAAAAAACAAGTCTTGTTTAGAATGGGCTGATAGCATAGCGACGTGACGACCAGGAAAGATTTAGAGATGTAGTAAATTAAACTTCAAAAAAAAAGAAGAATGAATGTGGAAAGTGATCTACGCGGATGCGACTTCAGCTTCGTCGGTCGAAGACATATCAAGGGACTGACCGACGCCGCCGTAGTTGACGCTGGAATAGTCGGCGGAAAATTTGCGCGATGACAAACTCTTGAGATGACTTCGTCTGTAGTTGTCAATCGCCACACTGATGTCTTGCGGCGACATTTTCTGCTCGCGCAAACATGCGGCGGCGAGCTGAAGGGACGGTTCGAGGGCCTCCGGAACGACGGCTTTCGCGCCCGCCTTTTCGAGAATCAAACCACCCTCGACGCCTTCGGCTCTTACGTACGTGTGGATGTTGCTAAAGTTCTTCGTCAACGACCACACGGCGCGATAGTTCGCGGCCGGCGAACTGAGGGCGACGATAGCACAAGACGCGCGAGCGGCGCCGATGGCTCTGAGCACTTCAGGCGAGCCCGCATCGCCGAAGTATACGTTTTGATCGGCGGCGCGACCTTCGCTGACGATTTCTGGATTCACGTCCAACGCTACGAATGGAATCATATTCGCACTGAGAATCTCGCCGATAATCTTGCCGTTACGGCCGTACCCGGCCAAAATGACGTGACCTTTCAAGTCGTCCACTTCGTTTTCCTTTGGTTGCAGCGTAGCGACGTTACCACTCTTCCACACGTCCTTCATGCTGTTACCGACCTCGGCGAGGTAGGGCGTGATGGCCATCGTAAGCACCACAGCCAAGTTGAGCTGCGTCGCGAGATCAGGGCTGAATAAACCGACACGAACCGCTTCGGCAAAAGTCACGAAGGCAAACTCTCCGCCAGGACCGATGTACATACCGGCGCGAATACAATTCAAGAGCGACAACCCGAACATGGGACCGACGGCGGCGACGACGGCGATTTTGCCGATTAAGATCGCCGCCATCATGCTCACTATGTTGCCCGCACTCTGCGTGAACGTCATCGGGTCGATGGTCATCCCGACTGTCATGAAGAATAAACCGAGCAGAAGCCCTCTGAACGGCGCGATATCGTTTTCGACTTGTAAATGAAATTCCGTCTCCGCCAAAAGTAAGCCAGCCAAAAACGCGCCGAGCGCCATGGATAATCCTAGCGACTGCGTCAAGAGCGACGTGCCGAGCGCAACAAACAACGTCGTCGCACTCATGAGCTCGGCTTGGCGCAATTTTGCGACGCGATCGAAAACTGGTCGTAAAACCACGCGACCGAGACCAATGATGGAAACGATGGCGGCAGCCGTCTTTACGACGGCTTTGAGTAACGAGCCGCCGATGGCAGTAAGACTCCCGCTATCGGGACCAGCCAATAACGGAACGAGCATGAAGACCAAAACAACAGTTAAATCTTGAAAAAGCAACACGGAAAACGTCGCGCGACCGTGGCGACTCGCGGACTCGCCTCTGTCGGCGAGCACTTGCAACGCAACGGCGGTGGAAGAAAACGCGAGTCCCAAGCCAACAATCACCGCTGGAGGTATGGCCAACCCGCACGCAACGGCGACAGCGGCACCAACTGCGGTGCTCAGCATCATCTGCGACGAGCCAAGTCCGAAAATATACTTGGCCATGGACACGAGACGATCATACGAAAGCTCGAGACCGATGTTGAAGAGAAGGAAAACGACGCCGAATTCGGCGAGCACCTTGACTTGTTCGACGTGCTGGATGATTCCGAGACCGAACGGACCGACGAGGGCTCCACCGACGAGGAACCCTAACACGGGTGAACCGCCCGGAATTTTGCTCACGATTGTCACCGCGAGCACGGACGTGAACAAGAGCCAAAGTAAATCTGACATGCCTGTTTCTTCGGCTTCGTGGGCCGCGTGCGCAGCCAATTCGCGCTCACTCGCCGGAACGACGCGTTCGATGATGTCAGCCGCACCTCGTCGCAACACTCCCGTTGTTGATTTCGCCGCGCTGCCTGCTCGGACGAGCGAAGTTCCAATCTGCGCACGCACCGCCTTGCATTTCGGCATAGGAAGCATCAACGTCGCGGTGCCCAGCAACAACAAGCCGGTGAAAATCTTTTTAATGATCGTCTCTTCCGTCGGTCCATCTTGTTCGGCAGTGGAGAAGTAGCCCGCGGGCATGAACTTACTCGACTTTTTCACCGATTGGTCGTCCGTGCCCTCCGCAGCTTCTTGCGCTTCCTTCTCTTCCACCTTTTCCGCGCGCTTGACCGCGAGTTCTTGCACCGCCTCCGCCTTGATGTCTGCCTTGGTCTTCGCCGACATCATTTCGGTTACGGACGCTTCGTCGAACTTGACGCCATCAATTAACGCTTGTTTATCGTTGATCTCCTTCTCGAGAGCCCCCACGCTCTCGCTCAGCGCCACCATGGCTTGCATCTTTGACGCAACCTTCTCCATGGCTTGATCCGCGCTCTCGTGCGCGCTCAGCGACAACTGCAACGATCTCTGCGCCTTCGTCGCGCACTCCTCTGCGAACGCCTCGCGCTTCGTCAATTCCGCCTGCGTTTCTTTACGAACAAAATCCGCAGCCTCGAACGCCCGCTTTGAGCGTTCGCTCGCCTCGGCGAGGCTCAAATCGTCCTCGTCCCACCACGACGTCTCGGGAAGCACGCCCATCTTTCGCGCCAACGTCTCCGCATCGGACTCTTTGTTCGGGCGCTTAAACTTGACCACACTCAGGACGTCATCACTCTGTTCCGCGCCGTCTTCGGAGGGCACCAATCGCGCCTGCACCACGGCTTCTTCCACTCGCCGCATACGTTCGGCGACGGCGTCCGAAAGCGCCACAGCTTCCACCACCGCCTTGCTCGCCTCTTGCGCGCTCTTCATCGCGCTCGTGGCTAACTCATCGTCCTTCTCGTACGCCTCCGTCGCTAACACCGCCTGTTCAGCCATGGCTTTCGCCTGCGCCTCGCCCTCCGCGCTGTCCGCCTCCGCCGTCTTCAATCGCCGCGCCCCCTCCCGCTGCTCCTCTCGAAGCCTGCTAATCTCCCTCGCCATCGCCTCCGCCTCATCCGCCGTCATCGGTTTCAACGGTTCCACGTCCTGTTCGCTCGCCCAGACGCGCGCGTCCCGCCCTCTCGTCGCGCGCTTCGTCGTCGCCCGTCGCGCGCGTCCCCCGTCTCTCCCCGCCTCCTCGCGCGTCGCTCCCGTCCTCGCCTCCGCGCGCACCACGCATCGTCGTCGTCCGACGTTCCCATCGCGTCGCCCGTTCCCGCGGCTCCACGCCCGCGTCGCTCGCGTCGCCGTCGCCGTCGCCGTCGTCGTCGCCATCATGTTGACGTTCGCCCTTCGCGCGTTCCGGCGCTTCCGCTCCCGGAAACGACGCGCGCGCGCCGCGTCGACGGTCGCGCGCGCGCGTCCGACCTCGCGCGCGTCCGTCGCGCGCGCCGGGGCGTCGCTCGATCGATCGCGCGTCGCGCGGTGCCGCGGCGCCGTCGTCAGTTCCGGGTTTTCGCCCCGTCCACTGCGAACCAGTGAGAGGTCTACTATACACACACTCGAGGTCTCATATCGATCTCTACATGCGTACTGTACGGTGTAAACGAACGTAGTGTAGACGCCATATGCCCATGCCGGCGCGACGACGCGACGACGCGCGCACGCCATCGCGCGACGCGCGGCGACGCGACGCGCGCGATGCCGATGCCGCCCGACGACGCGCGCGCGCGCGAGTCGCGCTCCGACGCGATGCGCCCGCTCCACCACCCGCTCGCGCCGTGCTCGATCGCGGAGTTTGAGCGAGCGACGGGAAAGGATGTCCTCGCGTGCGTCCTGCGACGCGACGCGCGCGAGGACGTCGCGAGGGCGCTCGCGTCGATGCAGTGCGAGGAACTGCGCGCGATGTGCGACGCGATGAGCCTGCGGAAGAGCGGGACGAAGGCGGCGCTCGTGGGGGCGATCGTGGGGCAGATGGGGAGAGGATTCGCGAGAGGGACGACGCGGCGAGGCGACGCGGCGCGAGCGACGCTGAGGATGGTGCGCGACGGGGCGGGATGCGCGTTCGAGGACGCGTTCGTGTGCGTCAAGGCGGGCGAGGAGGAATCGTTCGCGACGGCGAGCGATCAGGCGAGCGCGGGGAGGGTTTGGAAGGAGCGGTACGCGTTGGCGAATTCGAGCGTCGACGGATATTACTCGACGGAGACGTCGAGGGCGGAGCGAGCGTACCTGTTGTACGACGCGGTGTACGAGGAATTGCCGCTGAGTAAACGGCAGTGGATCGATGCGATGGATTGTCCGATGTTACCACCGGCGCGGTTCTGCGGTGAGGGGCATTGGTCGAACGATCCCAGGGCGAACGCGCGGGCGATGGATAGGTTGTACAGCCTGTTTGGGCAACAGTCTCCGATAGAACAAGTGCACTCGTTGACGCCGGATAGGATTCACGGCGAGGTCCGGAGAGCTTTAGCGTACGTCAGAGCGCCTGAGAATGCGTCGATGTTTCCGTACTGGCGATCAAAGCCGAAGTGTGCTGAAGACAGGCGCGCGACGGGTTCGACGGCGACGGCGCCTCCGGCGACGGGTTCGACGGCGACGGCGGGTCCACCGCCCACGGCTGACGAGAACGCTGGGATGGAAAATTTAAGTAGAGAAATGTTTCGACGCGAAGTCATGGCGCGCGCATCGCCGATGAAAAAGGCTGAAAAAGTATCTTCGCCAGAGGCGCGCGCCAACGCGCCGTCGAAAGCCGCGGCTACGCTTCCCGGAGCGACGCCGGAGGAGCGCACGTTCTATCAGCGGCTGGAGAAGGCTGATCCCATGTTTGAAATGATCTCATCGGCGGACAATCCATCGTATCCTCCAGGTGATTTAGTGAAACCACAAAAAGTCGTGCCGATGAAGACGTTCCAGCAGTGCTTCTTTTTGTCCGCCACGGATTTGCACTTTTTACAACGCGAGGACGAGTTCGAGCTGCAAGCGGTGTGCATGTTACAAAACGACGATGTGAAGGAACGCATGCAGTGGCCATTAGACGTATACCTCACTGCGAACGATCACACGTTGACCGTGGTCAAGCGATCGACGGTGAAGAGCGTGACCAAGTCGACGAGAGATCCCTCGGTGCGCATTCCCGCGTCTCGCTTGCGAAGCGGTTCAAATCATTTCCGCATGTTTCATCGAGATAGACGCGGCGCTTTCATGATCGCTTTGCGTATCGTACGAAAGCGCACGCTCGAAGAAGTCGCGGCGTCTATACCAAAAGCCGCCTCCGTGGGTGTGGCGCTACGAAATGCACTCAAACATCTCGGATTCACCGAGAAGGACGACGAAGTCATCATGGAAGACGTCGCGTTGGTCTCGCTACGTTGTCCAATTAGTGGGCAAGTTTGTCGCAATCCGGCGAGATTATCTTCGTGCGTTGGCTTGCATGCGTTCGACGCGGAGAGCTTTTTGCAACTCAACACGGTGAGTCGAAAGTGGTGCTGTCCGGAGTGTGGTAAAAAGGGCGGTCCGTCGGATTTGCGCGTCGACAGCTTCATCAAGTACTGCGTGGATAAAGTTACAGAACGAGCGTTGAGCAAGGTGAGCCGAATAGAGATAAACAAAGACGGACATTGGCGTCCTCGCGAAGATGCAGGCGCGCCCCCGTTAGATGCATCGCAACTGAGATGGTACGCGCCGGTGATTTCGGGTTACAGCGTCACTTGGAAACTCGACGGCGACGACGGAAGTCCGACGAGCACGGCGACGAAAGTCAACGGCGTCACCGTCGCCGAAACACCGAACGTGGAGTCGAAAGAAACGATCGAGTTGGTGAAAACTGACGACGACGGCGAGGACTCTGAACTCGATGAAGAGGAAGAATATCGACGAGCGATTCGCGAAGCCGCGGAATTTTGCGGCGCGGGCGGCGCGAGGGCGCCGGGTAAGAGGAAACGCGAACCCGACGTCATCGTGATCTCTGATTCAGAAGACGATAACCCCGTACAACGAAGTGCTGCGACTCAGTCGACGACGAAACGTCCGAAGTGTAAGCCGTCGTCTGCGCTCACGGCGCGACCTCCCGGCGTCCCTCGTTCCGTCGACTCGCTCAGCCCGCGCTCGCGCGCGAGAGAGATCCACTTTCGAATGACACACAGACCGAACCCGTTCTGTCCTACGTCGACCGCGCCGCGCAATTTGTGATAAGAAACGTTACTTACATCGGGTTCTCGGGGTACACTTTCGCGATCGCCGCGACTAATCCGTCGACCTCCTTGGTCAGCGTCACCTGACTCGCCAGGCGCGAATTCGCGCCCAACCCCGCCGCGACGTCCTCTAGTTTATCCATCTCCAGCGCGTCGAGCGCCGGGAGCCGCTTCAAGAATTCATCGGGAATCACGACGTGCGCGTCCGGTCCTCGATCGATGCTCATCACCGGCACCGCGGATTTCATCGTCGCGTCTCGCGCCAACGCGCTCGCCAGCGTCTCGCCCTCGCGCGCGTCGATCGTCGCGCGCACGCCGTCGCGCATCACCGTCACCGAGATCCTGCGCGCGACGCGTCATCACCGCGCGCGCTCGTCAGTCGCGTCGTCGCGTCGCTCGCGCGCTCGCGCGCGTCGTCGTCGAACGCCGCGCGCGCGCGAGGTTTCCGCGCGCGTTCGCCCTCGCGCGTCGTCGAAGCGCGCGCGCGCGTCCGCGGTCGCGCGCGTCGATCGCGCGCGCACGCACGATGCGTATCCGCGCCCGAGCGGTCGCGCGAGCGCCGCGCCCGCGCGTCGGAGCGCCATGACGCGCGTCGATCGCGGCGTCGCGGAGTGCGTCGTCGGCGCGCGCGACTCCGCGACGCGCGCGACGCCGCGACGGCCGCGCGCGAGAGAGCGCGCGCCGACGACGCGGACGCGCGCGACGGCGGCATGCGCGAGAACGCGCGCGCGCTGACGAGCGCGCAATCGAGCGATGAGATGTTTGAAGTCATGGCGCCGCCCGGCGATGATTTCGACGCGTTCGTCGACGCGCCGACGCCCACGGGCGCGGTGAAGCGGCGCGCGGACGTCCACGCGGACGGTGATTGGCACCGGAGCGCGCACGTGTGGCTCGTGGACGCGCGAACGCGAAGCGTGGTGGTGCAGAAGCGAAGCGCGATGAAGGACACGTTTCCCGGCGCGTGGGACGTCGGCGCGGCGGGACACGTCGGCGCGGAGGACGGCGGATCGTCGAGGCGAACGGCGCGACACGAGCTGGCGGAGGAGCTCGGGGTTGAGTTAGAGCGCGAAGACGCGCTGGTGTTTCAGTTCACGGTGCCGGCGGCGCAGGCGTCGTTCGGGGGGTGTAACTGTTTCGAGGACGTGTACTTCGCGCGATGGACGCGACGGGACGAAGGCGAAGACGACGAGGATGAATTCGCGATCGGTTTGGCCGAAGTCACGGCGACGAAATGGATTGAATTCGATGCGTTAGAGCGCGCGTTGGCGGACGCCGCCGCGCGCGTGGACGCGGTCGGGGCGAAGGGGCCGTACGAGTACGTGCCTCGCTCGCCGCTGTATCGCGAGCTCTTCTTCGAGCGGCTTCGCGCGTTCGTCGCCGACGCCGACTGCGACGCCACCGCGGCGTAGCGACCGTTCGTAAATCGCGGACGATATTATTTAGATTGTAGTCACGATTGGCCGTTAGTCAGACGTCGCGTCGCGTCGTCGCGTTCGCGTTCGCGTTCGCCTCGAAATCATTTTTTTAAATCTGACAGCCAGATCGCGTCACTCCTCGCCATGGTCGCCGACGCCTTCGCCGCCCTGCGCGCGGCGCAGAAGCCCAAAAGCGACGACGGCATGCCGTGGGTCGAGAAGTACCGCCCCAAGACCCTGGACGATCTCGTCGGGAACGACGACGCGGTCGATCGCATGCGAACCATGGTGCGGAGCGGCTTCATGCCAAACTTGATCTTTTCCGGTCCCCCGGGGTGCGGGAAGACGTCCGCGATCGGCGTGCTGGCGCGAGAGCTGCTGGGAGATAAATACAAGGAGGCGGTGCTGGAGATGAACGCGAGCGACGAGCGAGGGATCGATGTGGTGAGGAATAAGATTAAAATGTTTGCGCAGAAAAAGGTGACGCTCGCGCCGGGACGAACGAAACTGGTGATATTGGACGAGGCGGATAGCATGACGACGGCGGCGCAGCAAGCGATGCGAAGAACGATGGAGATTTACAGCGCGACGACGCGGTTTGCGTTGGCGTGTAACACGAGTGAGAAGGTGATCGAACCGATTCAGTCGCGGTGCGCGATCGTGCGGTTCGGGAAACTGACGGACGCACAGGTTTTGAAGAGGTTGATGACCGTGGTGGAGGCGGAGAAGGTGACGTACGTGCCGAAAGGTTTAGAGGCGATCGTGTTCACCGCGGATGGGGACATGAGACAGGCGTTGAATAACTTGCAATCGACGGCGCTCGGTTTCGGGATGGTGAACGAGGAAAACGTGTTTCGAGTGTGCGATCAACCGCATCCGAACATCGTGCGAGACGCGTTTTCGTTCATTTTGCAAGGGAACGTCGATGACGCGTACGCGCGCTTGAAGTCGCTGCACGACCAAGGGTATTCGGTGTTCGACATCATCGGCACCATGTACCGAGTGTGTAAAAATTTTGACGATACGGCGATGCCAGAGTTCATCAAGCTCGAGTTGATTCGCATCATAGGATTCACGCATTTGCGCCTTTCCGAGGGATGCGCGACGATGATTCAGATCGGCGGCGGCGTCGCGCGCATGGTCGAGCTCGTGAGCGACGCGAAGAAGATGGGCGGATACAGCGCCGAGCTCGGCCTAGACGCGCTTTAGAGCGAGACGCGTCGGTCGTTTGTAGATTTCATGAAAATTTCGTTGTCATTCACACAGCGCACAAAAATCGATGAAAAATCCGTCGCATCGCGCTCAGAGCATCTTCATCTCCTCCCGTCGCGTCGCCTCGTACGTCCTCGTCAAGTTTAAGTGCGTCTTGATGCTCTCGAGCTCGATCTTGGCCAAATTCGCCCGTCTCCGCGCCTCGACCATGCGTTTAATGTGATCCTGATACTCCTGCGACGCGTACGCCTGCACCTCCGCCGCCGCCTTCGTACCACCGTCCCCGATGTAATGCAGCGTGATCGTCGCCAACACGCACTTCTTCGCCTCCTCCAGCATCTCCGCCTCCGCGTGCGCGTCCGCCCACTTATTCCCCAAGTGTTGCATCTGATGATACACCGCGTCGATGTCCTCCGGCACGATCCCCCCCAGCGCGGGTTTCCCTCCGCCGTCGCGCTCGCGTCCCGTCGTCCCCGCGCCTCCCGTCGGCGCCCGCGTCGGCGCTCTCGCCGCCGCCGGCGGCAACGGCGGCGCGCCTCGCACCGGCGTCGTCGCTCGCGCGCCCGCCGTCGCTCCCGACCCCTCTCGCGCGCTCCCGACGCGCGTCGCCGTCGCCACCGTCTCCGACGTCCCCATCGCGCGCGCCGACGTCCCGTCCATCGCGAATCGCGCGCGCGTCGTTCGAATCGCGCGATTTCGAATCGCGCGCGCGATCATCGGTCGATTCGTCGCCGCGTTCGGTCGAATCGCCGCTCGTCGCGTCGCGCGCGCGTCGCCGCGCGGTCGCGGTTCGACGCGCGCGATCGCGCGCGCGAGCATCCGCGCGTCGCGCTGGCGTTCGCGCGTCCGCGCGACGCGCGCGGCGAATCGTGTCGTGCGTATGGCGCGCAGTCTGGGCACACAGAGAGGTCGCACGCGTCTCCACACATAGAGTGTTACTCGTGATTATACGTGTTTAATGTACATACACAAGAGTGGATTCACGGGATATCGAAGATTCCGACGCTGCGTCACACACAGAGAGGTCGCACGCCGCGCGTCTCGCTCCACACGTATTGATGGGGTGTTACGAGTTACTCTACGT
>Ga0206682_10004016_pt1 | contig 12209 bp, 5 predicted proteins | sample M240m12015metaG_FD_155444 | JGI IMG/M metagenome (GOLD analysis project Ga0206682, IMG submission 155444) | Ammonia-oxidizing marine archaeal communities from Monterey Bay, California, United States - M2 40m 12015 | ecosystem: Environmental > Aquatic > Marine > Intertidal zone | place: USA... | reverse complement strand
CTCGTAACGATGGCGTTGAGAATGGTGCGAAGCGCGGCACTCGGCGGAGAGTTGCGACCCGCCGCGCCGGTCGCGCGACGCGCCGCGCGTGTCACGGCGCCGCGCACCCCGCACGCGGTCGCGTCGACGCGCGCGCGCGCCTTCGTGCGCGCTTCGCCGCGTCCCGGCGTCGCCGCGACGGCCACGACGCGGACGCGTCCGGCGCATTTTCCGGGAAAGGTTCTTTCGGGGCGTAGGTCAAAGGCGGTCGCGGATTGGGCGTTTTTCGGCGCTCATTCGCCGACCGGGACACGCGGCGGCGTTTCTCCGCGAGCGTTTTCGGTCACCCGATCGGTTTCCGTCTCTGCGACCGTGGGTTCGAACGAATCGAACGAAGCGTCGGCGCCGAAGCCGCTGCCGCCTTCCATTGGAAGCCGTCCGTCTTTCCCGAAAACGGCCGGCCTCGTTTTTTCCGCGGCGCGTCTCGCTTTTTTCGTCGCGGCGGCGGTCGCGACGTCGGCGACGAAAGCCGGCCCCGCGTTCGCGAAACGCGCCGCCGCCGAGACCGTCGCCGCGGCAGCGACGACCACGACCGCGATCGCAAAGACGGACAGCTCGGGGGCGGTCATCGGCACGGTGGTGCTTCTGTTCGTGTACGCGTTCTTCTGCATTTCCGAGACGGCGATCACCACGCTGTGGCCGTGGAAGGTGCGCGAGATCTCCGACCAGGAAGGCCCCGACTCGCCGTTCACCGAGCTGCGCAAAGACATCACGCGGTTTCTCACGACGATCCTCATCGGGAGCACGTGTTCCGGGATCGGGTCCGCGGCGCTGGCCACCGAGGCGGCGCTCGGGCTGTACGGCGAGGCGGGCGTCGGCATGGTCACGGTGGCGCTGACGCTGGTCACGCTCGTGATGTGCGAGATCGCGCCAAAGTCGTACGCGGTGCAGCACGCGACGGCGGTGGCGCGGGTCGTGATCCGGCCCATCGCCGCGCTCTCCGTGTTGGTGTACCCGCTCGGCCGCATATGCACGGGCATCGTCAACGCGTTCTTCAAGCTCCTGAACATCCAGGGGTCCGCGGAGCCGTTCGTCTCTGAAGAAGAGCTGAGATTGGTGCTCTCCGGCGCCGCGAAGTCCGGGCAGGTGGACCTCGGCGAGCAGGAGATGATCCAGAACGTGCTTGAGATGGGCGAGACGCCCGTGCGCGAGGTCATGACACCCCTCGTGCGCGTGGTGGGCGTCGATAAGAGCGCGACGCTCTCCGACCTGCGCGCGTCGTACCGCGAGCACAAGTACAGCCGCGTGCCGGTGTACGACGACCGCGTGGACAACATCGTCGGCGTCGTCAACTCGGCGCGCATGTTGGACGTGGAGTCCCTGGACGACGCGGCGCTCCACGCGGCGAGCGTGGCGTGCCTGCCCGGCTTCGGGGACTCGCCGTACTTCGTCCCGGAGAGCATGTCCGTGGTGAAGCTGATGCGCGAGCTGCTGGCGCGCAAGACGCACATGTGCATCGTGGTGAACGAGTTCGGGGGCACGATCGGGATCGCCACCTTCGAGGACTGCGTGGAGGAAATCGTCGGCGAGATCTACGACGAGACGGACACGCCGGACGACGTCGAGTCCTCGGAGACGTACGTCACCGAAGTCGGCGCGGGCGTGTTCGACGTGGACTACCGGTGCGACGTCGAGGACCTCGCGGACCTCGTCGGCGTGGACATTCCGAGCTCCGCGCTGTACGACACCGTCGGCGGGTTCACGTGCGACTGCTTCGACCACATCCCGGAGATGGGCGAGAGCATGGTCGTGACGCTGCCCGTGAAGGCTGGCCCGTCTTGGGACGAGATGGACGCCGAGACGCGCGACGACGGCGACCTGACGACGGCGACCGCGGGAGGCGAGCACACCTCCAACGCGTTTCACGACCCGAGCGATACGACTACGAGAAGAGATATCGATACCGTACACGAGCCGAAAGACCCGCTGGACGCGGGGTTCGGGATGAAACCCGTGCGGCTCACTGTGACGGACGGGGACATGAAGATGGTGCGCTCGGTGCGCGTACGCGTCGGCGACGCCGCGCTGGAGGAGAGCGCCGCCGAGGCGGACGCCGCGGACGCCGCCGAGGCGCGACGCGAGGCGCGCGCTCTGTTTTCCGAAGTGCAGAACCGGATATCCGCGCAAGAAGAAGAAAAAGCGAGCGTGGTTCCGGGAAAGACGGAAGCGCCGCGGCTCGAACGGACGAACGGGGACGAACGGGGACGAACGGACGTCGAGCCGGACAAAGTACGCGGGTAGGCGTAAACGTTTGAGCGTTTGCGGTTGGCGCGCGATCGCGAGTATTCGTACCGCGCGAAACGACAGACGCCTTCGAGCGCATTTCCTTCGCGACTCGATCATGATCATTCGTCGTTCCCGCGTGTGTTCTTCTTGCGGAACGCGAACAGCCATCTCGTGGCTTCCGCGAACATCGCCCTGCCCGTCTCCTCCTCCCAGAAATGGTCGACGCCGCGAAGCGTCCACCGCTCCACCGCCCCGCCGCCGGCGCCGCACCCTTGGCGGCGGCGCACGTCCACCGCAACCGGGCCGAGCGGGTTATCTCCAGCCGCGGGCAACGCGAACGACTCCGCCATGATCCCGCCCGACGCGGTATCGCAGTGAAACGCTTCCGCGAGGATCTCAGCCGCGCGTTCCGCGGAAGGGAAGGGGACGCCAGCGAAGTTGGCGCCGCCCTCGATGGGGACGGTCTTGTCCGCGTCGCCGTGGATGGCGAGGACTCCGACGTCATCGACGCGCGAGCCCGCGCACTTTGCTGCGTCGTTCCACAAGCCCCCCGCGAAGGTCACGACCCCGGCGACGAGGTCGGGGCGCTCGCACACGAACCGGTTCGCCATGAACCCTCCGGTGGCGATCCCGACGAGGTACACGCGATTCGGGTCGACGAACGCCGCGTGCTCGCCCGCGGCGACGGCGCCGATGACGCTCGCGAGGAAATCGACGTCGGTCCCGTTTCCGCCCTTCTCCGGCGCGCAGCAGGCGTCCGAGCCGTCCCACGTCGGGCACGAAAACGCGGGCGCGACGCGCGCCAGCGTGTTGTTGATCCAGCTCGTCGTGAGGCGGTCCGCGACGTTCGGCGAGGCCTCGCCCAGGTTGCACAACGCGCACAGGCGCGTCGTCGTCGGGGAGACTGGCGTCACGTAAAACGCCTCGTCCACGAAGTCGCGCAGACCAACCTGCGTGAGCGTCTGCCGCCGCGGCGTCCCGCCGACACCCGCGCCGGCGCGCACGGCCGTGAAGTTGTACCGCTGCTGGTTCTCGTCGGGGAGGCAGAACCCATGCAGGAACACCACCACGGGGTACTTCGTCCGCGGCTTCAGGGAGGAGGGGGGGTACACCGTGACGTCCGCGCCGTCGAAGCGAGGCGTTGGGGACAGGAGTTTCGTGGCTTTGCTTTCGAACGCCTCCGCGAGAGCCTCCCGCGTGGCGCGCGCAAGGTCGTCGGCGCCGCCGCCCGCGGCGACGCGCGTGGCGCCCAGCGCGAGCGCAGCGACGCACGCGAGGAGGGGGGGGCGGCGAACGCGAGAGGGGCGCATGTCGAAGTCACGAAGCGCGCGACGCCTCGAGAAGACAACACAGAACGAGCGCGCGTGTCGTGCGAACGAAAACCGCCTCGGAGCGTCAAAAAAAGGCAGTACGCGCGGTGGGTGACTAAAACCGCCGCGACGAAGCGCGCTCTACGTAATGTCGTCTCACGCGTGTCTATTTTCGTACACGCACCCTCAGCGTCCATCTCGCGTCTCTATGCCGCGTCTGTGTTGTCGTCCTTCTCCCCCGCGTACGCGGGAAGCCGGTCGCACAGAGACGCGCCCGCCGCCGGATCCGCCTCGCCCGCGTTTTTTTCGCTCGCGTTTTTCCCCGGGTTTGGCAAAAACGGCTTACTCTTGGCGCCGGCGTCCCGGGAGATGGGACACTGCGAGAAACACGGCGTGTCGAACGCCTGGTCCTGTTCCGGCGGCGGAGGCGTCTTGCCGTACACGAACCGACACTCGAACGTCTCGTAATCCGGCACCAGCGTCACGGCGAGTCCCACGGTTTCGTTGAAAAACGCCTGCGTGGGTAACTTGCACACGTTGAGGCACACGGACGCGCACCCCGACGCCTCCAACACCCGACACCGCTCGAGCAGCACACCTTGCTGGTACCCGGAATCGGCGAAGCCGGGAGGCTTGTGAGGCATGTCCTCGTCGCTTCGGTCGCGACGTCGATCGGATGCATTTTTTAGTGAAACGTGTTCGCGCGAAAAATCGTACGTCCCGGCGTCGGCGTCGCGCGCGGCGATGCGCGCCGCCGCCACCTCGAGCTTCAGGCCGTTGAGCGCCGAGTACACCGCATTCGCCGGGATGGGCTGCGCGTCGTCCACCGGTAACTGAAAGGGCGCGTCGATGACCTTGCTCGGCCCGACCAGCCACGGCAACAGGAACGGCGTGACCTTCGCGGCGTGCCTGGCGACGAACCACTCGGGCAGAGCAGAGATGAAGATGCGGAACCCGACCTCGAACCCGGGCGGAAGCAACGAACGGAGCACGCGCTCGCCCCGCTGCTGCGCCTCCAGAGGCGTCCTCGAGGTGGACACCAGCTTCACGCAACGACGCATGGTGGCGTCGTACTCGCCCGTCGCCGTGCTCGGGTCGTCCCCGAGCTCAAGCGCCACCCGCCGGTGGAACTGCCGCAGCCAGAACCGATCGAGCCATGTGTCCGAGTACGAGGGGGGCGGGGTGCTCGGGCCGCGGCGCACAGCCCGGAGAGGGGAGCACGCCGACCGCCGCCCGCCGCCCCGCCGCGAAGGCGCCGACGTCGACGCCGCCCCGGGCGAGGCACGCGACGCCGCGTACCGCCCCGACATCCTTCGGGCGTGCGACGCGCCTCGAACTGGTGCGCCGGGAGGAAGGTGACGCGAGACACGTGGCGCCGCGTGGACGCGATCGACAGGCGGACTCTGAATGACGGAGAACGTATCGGGATGGTGCGTTTTTACAAGCTATCGTACACCTCCCGCTCGGCTTTGTTCCCCAGCACCTGGTACGCGCGCTGCAGCTCCCTGAACGCCTTCGCCGCGCGCGTCTTCGCCTTCTCTCCCTGGTGCTTGTCGGGATGCCACGCCATGGCCTCCTTCCGGTACGCCGACTTGATCTCCTCCGCGGTGGCCTCGCCCAGTTTCTCGCGCAACCCGAGGAGCTTGTAAAACCCTTTCGTGTCGCGCCCGCCGCCGCCGCCGCGCCCCGTGCCCGCGCCGGAAGCCTTGCGCCACCCCGGCCCCCACCTGCGCTCTTTCTCCTCGTCCCGCCGCTCCGCCTCCTCCAGGCGCGACCGCTCCGCCTCCAGCTGCGCCCTGCGCTCCTCGCGCTCGCGCCGGCGCAGCCTCTGCCACTGCCAGATGTTCGCCGCCCACTCCTCGCGCTTCCCCTCCTCCCAGTTCTGCTTGTCCGTCTCCTTCCACCGGCCCCACTCGGCGTCGTCCCGCCGCCTCTGCGTGCTCTCGTCCATCCACGCGTGGTCGCCCGGCCCGCCGTGCCGCATCGCCGCCGCGAACGCCTCGGACTCCTCGCGCACGCGCGCCGCCTCCGCGCGCGCGAGCGCCGCCAGCGGCGCTCGGCGCGCGGCGGCGCCCGCCAGCGCGAACGCCGCCGCCGAGCCCAGCGAGGCCTGCGCGGCGAGCAGCGCGTGCGCGTCTGGTCCGAGCGCCCAGGCGGCGAGAAGCGCCGGCGCGAAAACCCCACCCACGACGGCGAGTGCGCGCGCTTTGGCGGTATCGACGACGTCCTCGTCGACGCGCACTTCGCCAGTCGTCCCGCACACGACGGCGACGCGCGCGCGCGGCGAGAAGTCGCCGTTGGGCCCGCGCGTCTCGCCGTGCGTGAACGTGGCGATAAACGCGGGGAGCCGAACCGCACGCACGACCCGTCCCGGGCTCAAATCGATGTCGAGCGCGATGTCCTTCACGGCGTCCGCGCCGTGCGCCTCGAGAAGCGCCGCTTTGGCTTTTTCGCGCTCGCGCTCGCGGATGCGCCGGAAACACAGCTCCCACGCCAAAGAGCGCTTCATCCCGAACCGCTCCGCCTCGATGGCGTTCGGGGCGCCCGCGCCGTGCCGCGCGGCTTCCAGCACCGCGTCGCGAACGGAGGGCATCGGGCGCAGCGTCACTTCTCGCGTCTCGGTCGTCGCGGGCGCGCCGCGACGGCGCGCCGACGAAGGCAGCGCGCCGACGTGCGCGCCCGCCACCGCCGACGCCAAGTCGCGTCTGTGCTTGAACGAGGCGCATATCTGCGACTGCGTCGCAGTGGACGGGTACGGCGTCGTGCCACCGTCGCGCCACGTCGCGATACGCGTCCACTCATATTTGCCCCCGCCCGCGTCGTAGCCCACGGAGCCTCGGTACCGCGTCGAGACCTCGCAGTCGAAGACCCAGTGCGGCAGAAACACCGCGCGCAGGCTCGGGCGTCGCTTCGCGCCGTCGCGCAACGTCCACGGGCGGAACGGCTTCTGACCCGCCCACCGCTTCAGCGCCGCGTGCGCGTCCTCCGCGGTGAGCGTGAACGGTAGCCCGAGGTGGTCGCCGGCGTCGCCGCCGTAACACGGCCGACGTCCGGACGGAGACGCCGGAGACGCCTCGCCGGATGCCGACGCGTTTCGGCGTGTCGCGACGTGCCACCACGCCGAGCCGCGAGCGGTCGCCGAGCACTCCACCGCGACGACGCGATCGATCGAACACGCGCGGCACCACGCCCGACCCGCGACCGCCGCGAGGCGCGATCCGCCCCGCGCGCCCCGCATGCCGCGCGCCTGCTCACCCCCGAGTGCGATCGTCGAACGAGGCGAACTGCTTACTGGCAAATCGTCGCGTGTCTGTCGTCTGTTGCTCTCACTCGACACTTTCTGAATCGGAAGAGTCCAGGCGCGTTTTCGCGCGCCGAGCGTTCCGCTCGCGCCGCGTATCGCCGGTTACCCTCGCGTGTGTTTTACAACGTACAACGTTCGGCGGGACACCGTCTCACCGCACCGAGATGATGGGCGCGTCGTCGTCTTCGGGAAGCACGACGCCGCACAGCTCAGCGTCGGAGTCTTCTTCTTCGTCGTCGTCCGAGTCCTCCTCCTCCTCCTCCTCCGTTAACGAACGCGCTTTTCGTTTCGCGCCCCCCTGGTGGCGCTCCGCGCCCCTCACGAACGCGTCATCGATCGATCGTTTCTTCCCCCCTTTCTTTCCGTCCCTCGTCGCGCGTTCGGCGCCCGCCGCGAACGTCTTCCTCGTCGCCTCCGCTCGCGCGCGCAAAGTCTCGAGGCGTTTCCGTTCGCGCGCGTGTTCGCGCCGTTCCCGCGCGAGCTCCTTCTCCGCGCTCGCCAGCTCGCTCGCCTTTTCGCTGAGCGCGCGCTTCGCGCTCCGAACCGCCGCGGCCACCTCGTGTTTCTGGCGCGCGCGCGCATCCCGGGCGGCGTCGCGCCGCTCGTGCCCGGCGGCGTGCGCGGCGAGCGCCTCGGCGCGGCGCGTGACGAAGGCGCACCCGGGCTCGGGGCACGCGCGCGTCTCGCCCGCCTCGTGCAGCGCCTTGACGTGGTACGCCAGCGCGTTGCGCGCGCGGAAGGCTTTGTCGCACCCGGGGTGCGGACACGCGAACGGCCGCTCGTCCGTGTGCGTGCGCTCGTGCGCGACGAGCAGCTTGCGCTCGAAGAACCGCTTGCCGCACCCCGCGCGCGGGCATTCGAACCTCGGGGGCTCGCCGGCGTGGAACCGCCGCACGTGCTTGCGCAGGTCCTGCGGCCACGCGAACTGCTTGTCGCACCCGGGGTGCTGGCACCGGGACCGCTCGCGGGGCGCGGGGGGCGGCAGGGCGACGGGCATCGAGACTGAGACGAGCCCCCCCGATGCGCGGCTCGGACCGCCGGCGCCGGCGCCGCCGAAGTCCCCGGCGCCGGCGCCGGCGGAGGCGAAGAGCGCGCCGTTGGCGGTACCGCCGTTCGTCGCCAGGTTCAGCCCTAGGCCCGCGCCCCCCCCCAGCGTTCCAGCGAGCCCGCCCGCGCCCGCGCCGTCGCCGCCGTACGGCAGGGGCGGGCCCACGCCCACGCCGAACCCGCCGGGCGGGAGCTGGTACATGGAGTGCGCGTTGAACGGCGCGTTCGCCGGGTTCGGGTTGTTGGGATTCGGGACGAAGTCCATCTTGCTCGCGCGAGGCGCGGGAGACGCGTCCGGGAAACGCCGCTTCGGACCGAGCGCGGAGGCGGGGTCCGCGCGAGGGCGGGCGCGCGCGAGCACTAGCAGGCGCCCGCCGCGCCGAGGTGCCGCGCTGCCTGACGCCGAGGACGCGCGCGCGAGAATGGCCACGGAGCGGGAGGAGTCAGAGTCCTTCATTCTGCGTCGGAAACACGCACACTGACGCGAGAGTGCGAACGGGGGAACGGCCATTCATACGTAAGAAGCATTCGAGCCGAGAACCTCTTGTGTTGATCATGACGTCACGACGCGCGTTCGTTCGCGACGAACGCGACGGCTTCTGAAGCGTCAGAACCGGTCCGTCCGCTCCGCGCCTCCCCGCTCGTTCATCATTCGCCTCCGCTCCGCCGCCTGTCGCCGCTCGCCCTCCCTGCGCTCGATCGCCCAGGCGTACCACCAGCGCAGCGCGTGGTCCCTCGGCGCGACACCCAGCGTGCCCTCGCAAAAAAGCGCGTGCGCGTCCGCGGCGTACGCCCCGACGCCGTGCAGGCTCGCCACCCCTACCGGCTCGCCGACGCGCCGGGAATGGTTTGTATCCGTCTCCTCCGAAGCCTCGGAAGCCGCGTTTAGGTAGTCCTCGGACAAACGCACGAACGCGCGCGCGCGCTTCCGGTGCAGCCCGAGCGGCGCCAGGATCGTCTCCAGAACCGCCGCGCCGGCGACGGAGAAACCGTCGGCGTCGCGCCGATCGTCTCGCGCTTCGGCGTCGCCTCGGCCGAGCGCCACCGCCGCCGTCGCGGAGGGCGCCGTCGAGAACAGGCGCCACAGCACGCGGTCCACCTGCACGCGCGTCGTGCAATTGAGCATCATGCACGCCACGAGCATCTTCCACTCGTCCGCCCAGAGGATCTCCTCCAGAAGCCCGAACGGCGACCGGGGGGGGGACCACCGCCGATCGATCCGCGCCGCCGTCTGTTCGTCTTCCTTGAAAAGCTCATGGTCCATGTCGTCGTACGGCGGCGCCATACGCACGGGACTCCTCGGCGCGCCCGCCCTCGCCGCCTCGCGGCGCTCGCGCACGGGATCCGTGCACATCGCGTCGTCCAGCTCCGGCGGCCAGAGCGCGGCGCGAAGCACGTCCGCAGCCTCGTCCAGCCCGCGCTCATCCGGGCGCGCCAGGCGCACGCCCGACCCGCCGTGTGACCCGCCGACGCCAAGGTTGAGCGCGGCGCGGCGGCGCGGGGGGGGGACGCGCCCCTCCGCCCGCGCGCCCGCCGGGTCGCGGCGCGCGCGCGCCAAAGCGCCCGCCGCGTCCGCCGCCGCGCCCTCGAAGCCGTCGAAATCCGCCTCCGTCTCCGCGCCCAGGCCGCCGCCGCCCGCGGCGGCGGCGGCGGCGACGGTGGGGTCGCGGCACCCGAGCCGCTCCAGCACGTCCGCGGGGTCGTCGAAGCGATCGCCCTCGGGGGAGACGAACGTGACGCGCCAGGGTAGGGACCGCGCGCTGAGCCACCCGCTCTCGGCGCCTTCGCGAGCCATCGAGTCGCGCTTTGGTTTTCTTTTTTTCATCCCCTTCGCGCGCGAGGATTCGCCGGCGTCTCCGCGCGCGCCGCGGCGTCGCTTCGTCCCGGCGGCGTCACGCCGCTTCGCCACCGCGGGGGTGCTCGACGGACTCGACCCGGGACTCGGGGTCGGGCTCCGGAACTCGTCGAACAGACCGCCCTCGTCTTTATCGACAAGCGGGTCCGTCCGGAAATCCGCGCGTTCGTCGTCAGGTTCGTCGTCCGGTTCGTCCGGTTCGTCCGGTTCGTCCGCCGCCGCCTCGCCGTCGCCCGCGCGCCCATCCGCCGCGCCCATCTCCTCGGCAGTGGCAGCCCTGAGCTCGGCGCGCCAGCCGTCCAGCGCGGCAGCCGAGCCGGTCGCCGCAGCCAGCCGCGTCCGCAGCACGAACATCCGCCGCGCCGCGTCGTACTCGCGGTAGTAGCACAGGTGCACGCACAGGTGGTGCGGGCTTCCCGTGTCGCGCATCAGCGCGCACCGATCGCGCACCTCCGCGATGGAGTCGGCGGCGCCGCGCCTGGCGAATTCCCTCGCGTCCCTGGCGGCGGGCAGGTTTCGTTTGCGACGCGCGCGGTCGCGCATCGCGCGCTCGAACCCGCGCGCGTCCAGAACCCTAAACGCGTCGCGGCACTCGCGCCGGAGCGCCGTCAGCCGCGCGCGCGCCTCGGCGACGGCGGGCGCGCGTTGTCGTACGCGGCAAGACGCGTTGACGTGCAGGCGTTCCAGCTCGGTCAACGCCGCGAAAAGCACCGCGCCAGACTCGGCAACGCCGGGAACATCCTCACGAGGCGTCCCGACGGAAACGTCACGAGGCACGCGCGTCGTTTGCGTGTTGACGTCACGCGGCGGGCGCGTTTCGGCCGTCGACGGAAGCGCGCCCGCGACGACCAAACGAACGTCGCCGTCCCTCGCCGCCTTCGCCGCGTCTGTCTTGGCGCGCGCGAACGGGCGGAACGGGATGAGCACAGCCTCCGCCGCGTCCGAGTGTTCCGTGTGCGCGTTCTTCTTGCGCGCGACCGCGCGGAACACCTCCAGCGCCCCGCCCGCCTGCTTCGCCGCGTCCAGAAGGCGCGCGGGAATCACCACGCGCTTGCCTCGGGTGCCGTTCGAAGGGAGACGCGCCTGGCGCGCGGCGGACGGCGACTGCGAGGCGGCCGCGGGGCTCGCGGGTGGGCGCGCGGCGAAGAAACGGGACACCACCTTGGTCTGCGGGCGAGTCGTGCGGGGGTGGTGGAGGTCAGCGGGCGTGCGCGTTTGGTCGTCGAAGCCACGAGACGCGAGATCCGAGTGATGAGACGGGAACGACGGAGCGAGGCACACCGCGAGACGCGCGGTGGCGCGTGGACGTCGCACGCACCTGCGGTGAGCGCGGCTCGTTCTTAGGCACGGGGACGAGCCCGTCCGCGTCCGGTGCGTCCTCATCGCCCGCCTCGCCCTCGCGCTGCGCCATGGCGACTGCCTCTCTCGACGAGACGGTCGTGTACCAGTAGTAGGAAGTCGTATCTGGAATAGTGGTGCCATCGTGTTTTGGTGTTTGGGTAAACCGGTAAAGCGAAACGAACACGGATACGGACTCATCGTGGACCGCATCGTAGACGGAGAGTGCGTCGTGCGTTAGGCACGCGATCGGTTCATGTGCCATCGCGAGAACACCGGTTACGTTACTATCGTCGCGTCGCGCGCGTAGCTCTCGCTAGACATTTAGCCGCCGCAGCGTCTCCGCCGCGGTCGCCGCCTCCCTCCTTCTCTCCATCGCCGTCGCGGGCCGCGCGGCGCTGATTCGCTTCGACGCGTTCGCGACGGCGTCGCGCGACGCCCCGCCCCCACGCGCGCTCGAGACCGCGCGGAACGGTTTCGGAACCGTCCCCCGCGCCGAGCGGGCCGCCTCGCCGGCGTCGCCGGCGCCGCTGGCGTCCCGGTACGCGAGCAGATGGTACGCCGCGGTGTGGTAGTTGTGCTCGCCCTCCTCGAGGTGCCGCACGAGGTCCGCGCGGTCAATGCCCGCGGCGACCAGCGCGTCCACGCGCGCCTGGTCCACCGCCGCGCCGCTCGGCGCCGCGGGGAAGGCGGTCGGCGACGCGCGCGGATCGCGCGGAGCGCGCGATCCGCGAGAAGAAGAAAGCCGCGCGTCCGAGTCTCTTCCGCGTTCGCTCGCCAGGCTCGGCGAAAACCCGGTCCGATCCTTTTCGGTTCGCGCGTTCCGGATCCACCGCGCGTCCCTGCACCGCGCGAGCGTCGCCCTGCGCTCGGGGTCGACGCGCAGAACGATCCCCGCGAACTCCTTGAAGTCGTCGGACGCGCTCTCCGGCACCGCGTACGTCCCGCGGACGATCTTTCGGCACAGCTCGCGCTTGTCCGAGTTTTTCGCGTGGAACGGCAGGTACCCCGCGACCATCGCGAACGCGACCACGCCCATGGACCAGACGTCCACCGGGGGGCCATCGTACGGCTTGCGGGACACGATCTC
>Ga0206682_10004012_pt1 | contig 12216 bp, 21 predicted proteins | sample M240m12015metaG_FD_155444 | JGI IMG/M metagenome (GOLD analysis project Ga0206682, IMG submission 155444) | Ammonia-oxidizing marine archaeal communities from Monterey Bay, California, United States - M2 40m 12015 | ecosystem: Environmental > Aquatic > Marine > Intertidal zone | place: USA... | reverse complement strand
GGAGCCCAAGAATACATATTGTTCTGCTTGGACGTCATCCAGTGAATTAACCTCAACCAGAGCATCTGCTATCTCGTCATAGACATAAATTTTATCATGTTCTAATCTAAAGTCTGCATCTGCGCCTGATTTAATACGTGTGATTCTTGTATTTGGCATTAAATGTCTCCTAATGTAATAATTTCTATTTTGTCGTCATCAACAATAAAGTTTTCAGTAAATACCACTTTGTTCTCCTGAACTACGTATTCACCTTGATGAACCTTGAGCCTATTTACAAATACTTCTAGGAAATAATCCAAAATAGGAAGTAAATTGTTTTGTTGATCTAGGAATTCATAATCTCTTATACCTGATACACCTGTGACACGCTTACTATGAACTAGTTTTACATCTGTTTCATTTGTTATAGTATCTATATGTAGTTGATCTTGCTCATTTACTTCACTGAAAATTAAGCTGTTATTTGCTGTAAATACATACTCAGAAGGATTAACTCTTCTTCCATTGCGGTAAACTATTGTATAATTAGGATTAAGTTCTATAAACTCATTGTTGTGTAGTCTTCTAAATTGATACTCGTGTGTAGGGCCAGCGCCAGCTAATATAACTTGGCTAGATTTTAATTCACCAGTAAATCCATCAGGGCCGCCTATTTTAGATGTAATACTAGCATTAACACTGATAACTAAACTTTCGCCATCAACACTAGGTTGTATATCAATTAGGTTTCCTGATTTTAAACTTTTTAAGGAAAGGTCATTGCCCTGTGTACCAATAACAATACTTTGGCCGTCGGGTGTCGTAGTGGCGCCGGTAATATAAAGTTTACCTGTAGTCTTATCAGCTGCGACACTATTAACAAATATCTTTTTACTATCGTCATAGACTAGGATATCACCTTCGCCTATAGTGTTATCTAAACGAATATCTGGTAATGGTAAAGAACTGATACTTCCACTAAATGCTTTAATTGCCACTTTTTTTCTCCTTGCTTTAGTGTATTTATACAAAAGGAGTGATTATAATATTAGATTAAAAGTACTGCTTTATCAAAAATTCCATGTGCTATAGAGTCATAATCACTTGCACCCAAATAAGATCTATCTATTCTTACTCTGAGATATACAAAGTTTCCTTGGAATGTAGTACCAGTTGTTGCAGTTTGGTCTGTAAATTCTATGTATGGGTTTTCCTGATCCAAATCTATAATAAACCAATCAGTTTCTTGAGGACTTTCCATTAGTGTAGCTTCTAGATATACTCTGCCTGTAAACCCTGTTACATGGAAACTCATAGTTTGAAGTCCATCTGCATATCCGTAATACCCATCGCCTTTTACACTATCACTAGTGTAATTTAGCTCTGGTTTATTTGTTAATACTATTACTGCGTTAGGCATCTTGATTTATTTCCACTAATACATTTCCGCCAGCAAGTTCTTTTATTACTTCTTCTAACTGTGCGACAAGCTCTGAGCTTAACAATTCGCCAGCAGTGTCTGTGTCTCTAAGTAATTGACTTACTTTGACCACTATAACTTTTTCATTTAGTTTTGCCATTGTTATCTCCTATATAATGTATTTATGCTAAAGTTCACTAATTAGAGTTACTCTGTCGATATCAAATAAAATTTGAGAACCAAACTTTAGCTTATACATCATTATAGCACCTTCATTATTTGTATAGATTGTAGGTATATTAACTGTGCGAGTAGGTGTACTATTCCAACTATGACTAGTACGAAAGTAATTTACATCATAGCGTCCATTTGTATAAACTAACCTACTGTCAGGAAAAAACTCATCTATAGAATCTACAACTTCTTGCAATAATGTATTGTTAGGTTGGCTCATACTTTGTCGTCTATATTGCCACGTACTGTAATTTTTTATTCTGTACTCATATTTGTTATAAAAAAAAGTATCTCGGTATAATACATTTTCTTCAAACTTAGACAATTCTTGTGATTGTTTTTCAGTTTTTGGGGTGGCTATTTCTTTTATATGAGCATTATACTCTGGTCTATTTAAAATCCATAAAATTAACTCTATACTGTTTGTGTATACTTTAAAATTAAATCCTGTTACATGATCTAAAGTACGTACCTTTTTATACATCTTATCAAAATTGTTAGGTAGTACTAAACGTTCAATATTCCCGCCAAAATCCCAAAATGGAAATCCTGATAAAACTAACTTACATGTGTATTTTCCGTAATATCCCTTGAAAGATAGTTTCCATTTTTCATGAGCAAGGATATTTTTATGCATTTCTTACTACTACTTGCTCTACTTTAGGATTGTAATCTACAGAAATTGTATATGCATTGGGATTGTTTAACATAAATTGAGCCATTGGTAATTTTACCTCTTGGTTAATTAGTCTTGCCAGAGGTCTAGCACCCATAGTAGCATCAAAGCCTTTATGAATTAGCATCTCTTTCAAACGTTCTCCCCATTTTACAACAATGTTCCGTGCTGACACATAACTCTCTAATTCAGTTAAGAATTTATTAACAATGCTTGGCATTTCATTTTCTGACAGACCATTAAATCTGACAATACCATCTAAACGGTTACGAAATTCTGGTGCAAAGAAATTATTAATTGCACTATCTACCGCTTTGTGATTAAATGTTTCATCGTTAAATCCAATGCTTTTAATTGTAGCATCTTTTGCACCTAGATTACTTGTCATCACTACGATAGCATTTTTTGCACTTACTACTTTGCCAGTACTAGACGTAATTGTGCCTTCATCTAATAAAGATAAAAGTACACTCATTAAATCAGGGTGTGCTTTTTCAACTTCGTCCAGTAGTAACACACAATTTGGACTATCTTCTAATTGTGTAATTAGCAAACCATCACCTGCTTTACCATCACCATGTCCCACATAGCCTGGAGGTGAACCAATTAGTTTTGATACTGTATGGCGTTCTTGATATTCTGCCATATCATAACGTATTAACTTCATTTTCATACTTTGAGCTAAACGCTTTGCTAGTTCTGTTTTACCAACACCCGTTGGGCCTGTAAACAAATAGCTTGCCACTGGCTTTTGTGGATCTTTTAATCCAGCAAGGCTAACAGTAATAGCATTGGTTACTGTGTCAACTGCCTTATCTTGTCCAAACACTGTAGATTTTAAATAACTCTGTACGTCTAAATGCTTACTATTATTACTCTCGTCTGCTTGGGTTCCTAAATGTTCCACAGGAATACCTACAAGATTAGAAACTTCGTTCTTTATTTGGTCCTCTGTAATTACAGTGAGTCTTAATTCTTCTGGCTGTATTTTATTGGCGGCACATGCTCTGTCAATAACATCAAATGCCTTGTCTGGAAGTTTTTTATTAAAGATATATTGGTCGCTCAATGTTACTGCAAGTTCTGCTGCTTCTGGTTGAATATCTACTTGGTGAAATTCCATATAGCTATCTAAAGAATTGGTAATGATCTCAATTGTGTCTTCTACACTTGGCTCATCTACCATAACCTTTGTAAATCTTCTTGCAAGTGCCGCTTCTTTTTCAATAATTTTACGATATTCTTCGTCTGTAGTTGCGCCAATTACTTTTAGTTTGCCACTACTTAACGCAGGCTTTAACATGTTTCCTGCATCCATACTTCCACTACTGCTACCTGCACCAATAAGAGTGTGTACCTCATCAATAAACAAAATAATATCTTTACTGTTTTCTAGAGCTTCACTTAATTGTTTCATACGCTCTTCGAAATCTCCCCTATATTTTGTTCCTGCAACTAATTTAGTCATATCTAATTCGTATACGGTATCATTCATAATAGTATGTGGCACACTACCTTCAGAAATTAACTTTGCTAGTCCTTGGACAATAGCAGTTTTACCAACACCACTAGCGCCTGTGAGGATAACATTACTTTTCTTTTTACGTGCAATAGTTTGAACTACGTCTGTGAGCTCTTTTCGTCTACCAATTACATCATCAAAATCAGCACTTTCTACATTTAAGTTATTACAAAATTGGCTAATAATTTCTGAGTATGATTTTTGTTTTTGTCTATTTTCTTGTGGAGGGTAGCCCTGTCCGTAGCTTGCAGAAATACTTTGATTATAAGGTTGTTCTTCCATTTGCTGTGACTCTGCGAGCCATTTTAAAACTTTAGCTTTACTAAGTCCCATTTGGCCTGAAAAATTTGCACTAATTGATTTATCTTCGCTTAAAATACTTAAAACTAAGTCTAATTGATTAATAACTTTTTTGCCTTGAAACAATGCTTGTGTTAGCGCACGATTAAACACACGTTCTAGCATTTGTGTTTTGCGTGGATTGGATTCTTCCAAAGGATTGCTTACAAGCTCTTTACAATCATTTTCTAAAAACTCTACTAGAGATGATTGTAGAGATTCGTGATCAGCTGCAATATCCAAACACATATTTCTAATTTGGGGATCGTCTAGAACTACTGCTGTTAAGTGTTCTATTGTTAGATAATCATGCTTAAATTTTTTAGCTAAATCAATAGCAGTTAGTATAATTTGTTCAATTTCAGTCATTTTTTAGCCTTGCTGTAAAACTTTCTAAGTTTAATTCTGTAATAATTGGTATCATTGTATCTACCTTTATTTTAAGTTTGCCACGTTTTTTTGTTTTCCTATTATAAAGCCCTTGGTTGGGAACAATAATAGTATTAGATTCTGTAATTATATTATCTGGAATACTTACTTCCACATACTCTCCTAACGGTGACAGGATTATAAAAGAACGTCTCTTAAGAATACTTATGAAGTCTAATTTCTTATAAGTCACTAAGTCCATTCCTTGTCTCAAGTATTCAGGATGAAAAGATTCCTTTATGTTAATAATATATTTTTGATTTTTGTCTTTGACGTAAAATTTGTCATCTTTCAATGCACCAGCAGGTATGTTTACATTAATATATACTTCTTCCCCACCAATGTCAATAGATATTATATCTTTAAATCCATTTACTTGTTGCTCTATGCTAAGATTTAAATTTATCATTTTTGTATCTATTGCATTAACAACAGGTATACGTTTTTTGTGAATTATATCATCATATGCATTGCTGATAAGTAACCATTCTGAAATGGTGCCTCCACTATCAGGATGATACTTTTTAGCCATTGTGTGATATGCTGTCTTAATCTCTTGTAAACTTGCATTAGGTTTAAGTTTTAATATTTCCCAAGGATTTTTTTTATTCTGTTTCATAGTATTGTTTGTAGGCTGTTATGACTGCATTTTGCTGCTTTACAAGCTTCAATAAGTCAGTAACATTTAAAGTTAGTGCTTCGTAACCTTCTTCGTCTACAGCAAATACTACAATTTGTTTGTTTTCGTTCTTCAGTTCTTCAAAAAGATCTTCTACATTATCAGGGGTTAGCACAATCCAGTTTAATGGTCGTTGAGAGAATCTGTCTACACTAGGAAGTTGTAGCTCTGGTTTTTCCAATGGCGCTGCTGATATCTCTATGGGTTGAGGTACACTAGAACAACTAGTTAGAGCCATCATTGATAGCATTAACGCAAGTAATATACTTGGCTTGTGCATCTTCATCTCCTACTTCTGCTCCTGTTAATATTTCAAAGCATCTAAACAACTCTGTTGTACCTTTATTTAACACTTTTTCGATGTAATCAGGATCTTCTACTGCACGTTCTCCTACTGACATATCTCTACCGTCAGTACCTTGTACAAATAGTTTTTCTACATCCTCGACTTGTTTACGAGCAGCTTCAAATTCTAATGTGAGAGTGTTAAATGCTTGTTGCATATTCTGCAAATCTTTTGCAAGGGCTTGGTTGGCTTCTGCTTGTATTGCAATAGCACCTTCCAGTTTGCCTTGATTTTCTGCATAGGTACGTAATGCTTTTTGTGTGTCCATATAATACCAATAAGCCACACCTGCGAAAGCAGCAAAAGCGGCAAACATAATTAAATAAACTTTTATTTTTGCAAACATTTATTTGTACCTAAAAACAATTCTACCTTTAGTAAGATCATAGGGAGTCATTTCTAAATCTACTTTATCTCCTGAAAGGATTTTAATTTTATTTTTGCGGATCTTACCGCTAACTATTCCTAATACAGTAACACCATTTTCTAGTTCTACTTTAAATGTAGCACCAGGCATGCACTCTTTTATTATTCCTGTTACACTGATAGGTTCTTCTTTAGCCATTAATAAGTATTTAAAAACCTAATTCTTTCACTAATTTGTTGTGCATTAGCATTGTGTGTTTTGACATATTCTAGATTAGAAACAATAACACGTGTATTAAAATTTTCTTCATTAAAGTCTGCTGGTGTGGTGTTCTTATGACTAGTAAATTTAAAACTTTTTATATTATTGTCTAATCTTATAGTATCTTTTAAAATCTTTTCAATCGTAGAAAATAAATTTGAATCTCTGTTTATCTCAACAAACACATTGTACTTAGAATTCTTATTAGGTCCTTGTGACACATCTATATCTAATACTTCATGTCCTGTTTCTAAAAACTGACTTAAATCCTGTGCTGGTTCTTTATCCATAAGTTCAAATGCAATTACAACAATATTTTCATCATTGCCAACTTTACTTTTGTATTGATCAATACTGATAACATCACCAATAAGATTATTTAGATCGTCATGTTGTAAACCTTCAGATATTACTGTTGACTGCATCTTCATCTCCTAGATTTTGGTCATATGCTTGTTCTACAGCATCACTATCAATTTTTTGATCTGATACTCCTTTTAAAGCATCTGCATAACCGTCCATAAATTTACGTGGTACTTCCACTGTAACTAACCATACAGGACGTTCTATTCTTTTAGCTCTTGCTTGACCTGGACGCATACCGTCTGCTCCGTCAGGCTTTTCGCTATCTTCTGGCTCTACAAGTTTAGCCGCAGTAATAAGTACATCTTTTGCATAGTATACTTTACAATTGTTTTTTAATAATCTTTCTGCACCTTCTGGATCAGGCATGAGTTTTTGAGGGTACATAATTGTTACAGTTACCCAGTATCTGTCAATATGTGGTCCTTCTACAATTTCGCCTTCAATCCAATTTTTGTATGCGTAAAGGTTAAGATTATCAAACACTCGCTCGACATCCATTAGTGTATCAAGAGCACTTGATTTACTAATATTTTGCTTTAGAGTATCTAAAATATAATTTTGATCCATAGTAAATTTCCTTATAGTATTATTTATCCATTTTATGTATGAGTACTTAATACAGATGTTTTTCCTATTAAATACGTTTGAGCAGGCATCTGTCTTATAACCCAGAATAGGAGTATAAATGGCTAAAAGAGCTCAACAAACAAAAAAACAAAGGCATCAGCACACTACTGATGTGATTAGTATTAAAAATTATAAAAAACGTCAAAAAGACGTACATATCATTCCTAAAAATCTTACACAAGAAGATTATTTAGTGATGTTAGACGATGTTAAAAAAAGCATCGTTTTCTCAATGGGTCCAGCGGGAACAGGCAAAACAATGCTTGCTGTTTTGGCGGCAATTAATGCCTTTAAAACAGGAGAGTGTGAAAAAATTGTTATTACACGACCTGCCGTTAGTGTTGATGAACAACACGGCTTTTTACCAGGAACGCTAGTAGAAAAAATGGCGCCTTGGACAAGACCTATATTCGACGTAATGGAAGAATATTGGAGCCCACAACAAATAGAATCAATGGTAGCAGATAACGTTATTGAAATTGCCCCTCTTGCATATATGCGTGGTAGAACATTTAAGAACTCTTGGATTATCGCGGACGAAATGCAAAACGCAACACCCTCCCAAATGAAAATGTTGCTTACAAGAATCGGACAAAATAGTAAAATTGTTGTTACTGGAGATTTAGCACAACATGATAGAGGATTTGAAAATAATGGCTTAAAAGACTTTGTCCATCTACTACAAAAAAATAAACACAATTTAATCGGAGTAGTAGAATTTAATAGAAAAGATGTTGAAAGACATCCTGCAGTTAGTGCAGTTTTAGAAATCTATGGAGATGAAGATATAATCTGATCGATAACAGACTAGATGCCTGCTTAGTTTATAATATGATCAGCAATAGAAGCCCAATCAGCTAACCGTGTAATACCATCAGCATGATCCTTATTGTGTTCATGTGCAATAAGTATTGGCGTTAGTCCATATTTAAGACCACACTCTGCGTTTTCTACTTTGTCTTCGATCCAATACAAACCAGTACCGTCATACTTGACAAGTTCTTCATCTTTATCAGCGCCTGTATCCAAGCATACAACTTCATTGAAGACATTCTGTCCAAACAAGTTCTTAAGGTTGCTAACCCGTAGCATTTGTGCTTTTTTATCTAAGCTCAAGCTAGTAATAGCAATGAAAGTCCAACCATGTTCTACAAGTTTAGCAACACCACTACGTGCATCTCGCATTGCAGGTAAAAATCCTACCCAAGCACTATCATTAAACTTCTTAACAAATGCTTTACCTTCAGCTTTGGTAATGCCGTATAGCTCACCAATGTCATATACACCAGGTGCTTTAACAGTCATACCTTGTTCTGTCATCCATTCTTGAAAAGCTAGTTCCCAATCAAGTACAACACCATCACAGTCTGTTAGTATTACTTTGTCTTTTTTAGTGATATTATTCATTTTTTAATCCTTATTGTTTAACTTACTCTTATACTATAAAGCAAAGTACATTGGTTGTCAAGTGTTTTTTTGTATTTTTTCAGAAAAGGTGAAACCCACAGCACGGTTAGAACACTGTGGGTTTCTTGTAAGTAGCACAAACATAAGGGAGTCTAACCGTTGCGCCTCTTTAAACTCCTAGGAGTGGATCAAAGTGTCCAAATCCAAGTCGCCTTTCATGGCAAAACCAGCAACGTCCGCAATGACTACTAAAGTCATTGGTAGAGTCTTCACAACTACGTGTTACTGGAAATAATTCTTCTCGCATACCAAAGTAGTCATAAACTTCGGCTACTGCATTTTTATTAACTCGTGCAAATGGTCTATTAAATTTATATACACCTGGAGCAATCTCTGCTTCTTTTTTTGGAAATCTATCTGGATGATCTAAATCTCTATCCTTTTCTCGTGTTGCTACAAAATCATTATTAATAGCAGCAAAATTATCAGAAGCACCAATTGTATTCATATATTCAGTTAATTCTTCAATGCTTGGATTAGCTGTAATGCCCATAAATTGTACTGTATGCTCATCATCTAACAATGGAAGATTCATTTTTTCCATGTCTGCATCGTAATATTCGCCACCCCGATTGTGATTTTTAATGTGTTCATAATCACCTAAGCTGTAGTGTCGTTGAACAACTTCAATTACCTTCTTTGCAAACTCAAACTGGTAAGGACGTAATGCATGCTCAGAGCTGGTAATAATAAACTCAATATCCGGGTTATATTCTGTTCTATACTTTGCAAGCATATACAACAAGATCGCACTATCAGCACCACCAGATACTTTTACAAGTACTTTTCGTTTACCTTGTATATTAATTTCAACATCGCCCTGGCTAGTAGGCACAATCATTGGGTCATTCATTTTTTCTTCGCCTTTGGTTTTCTGCGTCCCCATTGTCCTACTTGGAGATCTTCAGTACGTGCATTAAGTGGACACTTTGTAATTTTTCCACCTTTAGCTAAATATTCCTTGACTGCATCACTAATTTCTTTTGCTTCTAATTCAGCTTCTTCTTTTTGAGCTTTTTTATTAATCATTTATTCCTCTTATGTTTTGTGTTTACTATATGAATATAGCATACCATAACACATTATGTCAACATTTATTTTGATTATTATTGAAAATTTAATTCTTCATATTGGACGACCTGTACATAGCGGCTGTCATTATATTTTTTCCGCCATATTTCAGCATAGTTTTCAGCTTCATCTTGTGATTCAAACAATACAGGATCTAAATCCCAACAGTTGCCACCACCTATGCCACTATCTTTTGTGACATAGATCCAGTCATCTACTGAGAGATTTATTTTTACTGCATACTTTTTGTTCATTATCGTCTCATACTTGCAATATCTTTTGCATCATCTTTACGGTCAGCAAAAATTGGTACCATATTGCTCTTGTGCATTGTTGCAATACCAAGCAACTGACGTTCGCCTGAATATACCATAGACTCCTTTGCTGGACCATGTCCTGCAATCTTGTTACCTAGTGGTACATTATCACGTGTTTTGTAGTCAGGTATTTCATTTTTGTGTTCGGCTGTACTTTTACCAACACCCATCTTAGCTAGGAATTTATCATGATCTGACTGTGCTTGTTTATCACGTTTGGTCATGCCTTTACGCTTACGTTTTTTGTAATTTGTAGTGGTCATATGTGGACCAACTAGATGCATACTCATAGTTTTACGCTCCATAGTAAATTAGTTATTTTTACAGTATAGCGTAAATTTGTCTATATGTCAAGTTTAGAAAGAATATATGGCACTGTGACCTCTCTATGTACTGGGCCGCCGTTATGTTCTAAATCCCTAGAATTATAATTAAGCCTTGCCTCACACAAATTGGTTTCTTGTGCTACAATGTCATCATCAGCCTTAAGATCACCAGGTAGATTTAAGTCATGGTTTATTAAATCTCCATGGAAGAAAAAGTTTACTAATTGCGGGTAAAGTATATTGGCACTTTGCACAATCTGTTCAAAATTATATAACCAATGTTTTTTATTTAAAAAATAATTCAAAATATAATCCTGTTTGCCTGCTTTTAAAACTGCATCGGTAAAACCCATATTGCTAATTAAACAAGATTCAATTTTATCTTGTTCCACATAGTACATGAATCTATTGGGGTTAGGCCAGAGTACTATTACTTTTTTTGGCTCTATGTTATTTTGTTTGAGGCGCATTAGATTATTATACTGAAAATCAGCACCTGTTCCTCCTATGCCTAAATTAATCACAGGGGTATTAATTTCTTCTTGTAGTATGGATGAAATTGTATCTGATTCATTTATACCTGTACCAAATACACAACTACATCCTAGTATTACAACAGAATTATTCCAATCTATATTATCAAACTGTTTGGTTCTATAACCATGACTATTCATAGTATAAGTTATATCTTCAGTTGCATATCTCCAAGTGTTGGGGAGTTTTTTTAAATTTTCTATTAATCTTTCTTCACAGTCATTTCCTATGAAGTTTGTGATAGTTTGTGTGGGGTATTTTGTGTGTTGTAGTAGCATATTTCTTGTAAATTATTTCCTAAAATTATACGGAATTCCTCTGTCAGAGAAATCCCGTTTAGATTGATACTATTCACCAAAATTAATTTCTTTTAGCTCATGCTCTCGATCTAAATACTTGTATTCTACCTTTACAGGATCCCATACCTGAATATGTTCTATAACTTTTTCAGGATCAAAAGGTCCACACGTGTAAACGTCCAACTGAATTAATGCAGGGTGTGTGTCTGTCCAAACATGACATGCCATATGTGATGTTTCTATAATTACTACTGCGGTAGGACCATTATTGCCTTCCATGTAGTCAATATTTGCACTGATAGGACCTGCTAGTATTTTCATATCGATTTTATCGACTAATCTTACTAACCATTCCTTTAGCTCTAATTCACTGGGAGGCTTGTTTGCCTCAATACGAAGTATTATATGTTTGTGTACTATGTCATTCATAGTACTATCATTCAGACTTCCAAATTGTCCATATACCCCATGCAACTGCAAGTCCTGCAGCAATTTTTGCAAGTGGTGCCATGAATAAAATCATTAATCCAAGTGCAATGCATACTGCGCCATCCCATGATGTGCGCTCTTTTGTTCTTGCTTTAATCCAATCAAACATATTAATTCTCCTCATTCTATTTCTGGTATGGCTTTGTATCATTAGCGATACGCTCTGCTATACTCTGTATGTCTTCTATTAATACATCAATGTGTTTATCACGCTCGGGTGTTTTAATGTATCCACCGTATTTAATAGAATGAAGTTGTTGAGCTTTTTTATGCATAGATTCTACAAGAAAAATCATATCTGATATTTTATGTAGCATAATAGTACCTAAAATTGCTTCAAAATGTACTCTGGGTCAGTTACAGTATATGGGTCAGTATCACGCTCTGGATCATTATCAAATGCACATTTCATACGCCCTGGTTCTTCAAAGAATTGCATAATTAAACCATCATCTACAATCATAG
>Ga0206682_10004010_pt1 | contig 12217 bp, 4 predicted proteins | sample M240m12015metaG_FD_155444 | JGI IMG/M metagenome (GOLD analysis project Ga0206682, IMG submission 155444) | Ammonia-oxidizing marine archaeal communities from Monterey Bay, California, United States - M2 40m 12015 | ecosystem: Environmental > Aquatic > Marine > Intertidal zone | place: USA... | reverse complement strand
AATTGACATAAATAGATTAAAATAATTCATTTAACATAATATACATTATACGAAGTAATATTTGTCCCTTCTTACTTCATGAGTTCGTAAGGATGGCTCATGAGGGATCAAGAGATGAAGAGATGTTCCCACTCTCCCATCGTTAAATAACCAAGAAGTACAAATACGGAAATCCACCAGTACCTTAAGATGAACTGCTTTATCTGTTTAGATGAATAGCGAAATTTATCTGGATGCAACAGTATGACTAAACTTACTCCTATCAAAACAACAGCACCAAATATATTCTCTAATGACATATCACTATCCTGTTTATTTATTCCTAAGAGCATCAACTCGTTCAGGCATCTAGATGGCTTTCAAAATTACTCAAAACCATTTTTTGGTTAAAACAAGCACCCCTCTTCTAAAATAAGAAACTATAAATAGAAAAAGCAAGCTGCCTAAAAAATCTCCTGTAAACATCAGTAAGGAATCTATCTGGAATTTTTCAAAAGTTATGCTCTCGCTTAAAAAGGAATAAGTGTTGTGCATTAAAGAATTTATGATTGAATAAACTAAAGCAATAGTTAAAATCTTTTGGATGTTAAGGTTTTCTAATTGCTCACCTAATGGCATGCATTTATTAACTAAACACATTGTAAAAATAGGAGACCCGGCTGATATTAAGGCATATACAACGGCGCTATTATCAAAGTAGATTTTTAAGGCGTCATCAGTTACAAATACGAGTGCCGTTATTAGTGATCCAAAAAATAATCCCAAAAAAATTCTTTTTCCAAATAAACAAGCTATCGCGATTTTAAATCCTGCCGGAAGAAATATAATGAAGATATAGGAATGATCGTATAGAAGACTATTAAATGCTCCGTTGAATACAAAAAGTAGTATCCAAATAACAATTATGATTAATTGTAGTTTAACGAAGTTGAGCATGATTGTTTGGAGCTATAAAGTCTATTTCATCCAAATAATCTGAGTAATTCAGTCCTTTTCTTATAAGTCTTACACGTTCATCAGTCGGGCTTGATTCAAAAGAGAGAATTTTCTTTTCTCTAAGCTTCCTTAGCTTTCGGTTAAGACTTGCTGAGGAGAAATTTTTAACTCCTTTCAACACATCATTAACATGAATTATTTTATCTTGAGCCCATGCACTCTCAACGTAAGAAATGATTAACAATTCACCGAGATCTGCTTCAGATTGGGTTAATGGTGCGATTGAGTTTAAAAAGTTTACCATTTTATTATTCATGCCTCATTATAACAAAATAAGTTATGTTATTAAACAATCTAACAAAAAATAAAGTAAGATATTTTAACTTGAAAAACAATCCTAAAGTTTAAAATGGTCGATGATAAAAAAACATTGTCTGGGACAATCACCTTTCTGACTTCTGAAGCATTCAAATATCATCAAAAAGGAGACCTAAAAGAAGCAAAAAATATCTACGAACAAATTTTAAAACATAAACCTAAGCATTTTGATGCTCTACAGCTATTAGGCATTCTTTATGGGCAGATTAACGAGAAAGACAAAGCCATCAAATTGCTTGAGTCAGCTTTGCAAATCAAGCCTGATGATGCAGCTACACTTAATAATTATGGCGTCATACTCACTGAAGTGAATCGTACGAATGATTCCTATCAGGCGCTTGATAAGGCTACAAACATTAAACCTGATTATGCCGAAGCTTTTAGTAATAAAGGAAATACCTTAAAGTTACTCGGAAGGTATGATGATGCAGTTAAGGCCTATAGCAAAGCCATCCAATTAAAACCTAATTACGCTGAGGCTTATAACAATAGAGGTGTGATTTATAAGGAGCTTAATAGGATGGATCTCGCCCTAAAGGACCTCAAGAAAGCCATAAGCCTCAAACCAGATTACCCAGAAGCAAATAGCACAATGGGGGTAACGCTGTTGCTAACGGGCGACTTTTCAAAAGGCTGGGAGCAATATGAGTGGCGATGGAAAGACCTATCTGACCCTTCTGTGATTAGAAGTTTTAAACAACCCTTATGGGACGGAAAAAAGTCACTTAAGGGCAAATCTATTCTGCTCTACAGCGAACAAGGCCTGGGCGATACAATTCAGTTCAGTCGTTACATATTGCTCATCAAGGCGTTAGGTGCAAAAGTCATCCTTGAAACGCATAAGGAGTTGATAAATATTGTAGGTAGCATTGATTCTGATATTACGATCATATTGATGGGACAAACACTCCCTGATTTTGACTTTCAGTGCCCACTACTTAGTCTGCCTTTAAAATTTGGAACGGGATTGAAAAATATTCCATCCCCTACCCGCTACGTTTGGGCTGATACAAAATTGGCATCAAAGTGGAAGAAAAAATTAGATGTGCAACAAAAACCCTTAATTGGACTCGCTTGGGAGGGAAATCCATTACATAAAAACGATCATAACCGGAGCATTTCACTGGCCGAGCTCATCCCTCACCTCCCCAAACAATATAGATACGTCGGCTTACAAAAAGATATCAGGAAGACTAATTTAGACACGCTAAAGAAGAACACATTGATTAATAACTTAGTTGATAACAATACCACGATGGACGATACAGCGGCCATCATCGAGAACCTAGATATCGTGATTAGTGTGGATACCAGCATCGCTCACTTAAGTGCTGCGATGGGTAAGCCTACATGGGTAATGCTGCCCCTCGTACCTGATTGGCGCTGGTTATTAAATAGGACTGCTAGCCCTTGGTATAAGTCGATTAAGTTGTTCAGGCAGAAAAAACGAGGAAATTGGGAAGAGGTTTTTAAAGAATTAAATAAAAAATTAAACGTTTAAAATCAGTATTTTATAATTATATTTGAATGTAATTAATTAAACTTCTACTGGCGTAGTTACCTCACCAAGCAGGCTGTCAACAAGCTCAAAGGGTGCAACCGCCGATCCATCAATAGAGACATCCTCACCCTCGCCTGTCTGATCAACAGAAGCCTCATTAGCTGGCTCATCATCGGCATCATTCTCTTCCATTAGGCTATCAATCTCATCACCAGGCACGTCTAATAAATCAGATAAGTCGATAGTAGATTCATCAACTCCTGCTAAAACAGGCTCTTCCAGAGCGCTAGCGTTATCTGACGCCTTATATTCATCAACGAGTAGATCCGTATCAATTACGTCGACTAATACATCACTTGATGAGGGGCTAGCAGTGTCTTCAAAATCAGCCTCCGTTAAATCCGAATACTTGATCAGCATATCTTTCACGTGTGTCATTGCATCCTCTTCATCAACCCATATGCCACCCACTTTATTGATGAGTTGCTCCACTTCCTCCTCAGATGCCGTTCTTAGGTCCAATGACTCATGAACAAGTGCATCCCTAATCGTTGGCGAGATAACGATATTATCGTAGGCATCATTATTATCATCAAGCGATTGTAAGAAAGTGGCCATGTTTTCTAGATAAGTACCGTTCAGTGTGGTCCTATCCACATCCGCAATATCTTGTAAAAACACCCTGCCCTCAGCCAAGTCTTCGGCCGTTGCCGTTCCTAATACAACACCACCGATATTAAATGTCACATCATCACCCACGTAGTGAGAGAAGTTACCCTCATGGTCGGTGAGCCCTTTTAAACCTGAGCTTGTTGTATATTCAACACCGACAACAATGCCATCAGTTAAGCAGGAGTTGGTAATCACCCTCATGAAATCACCATCTTGAGCATCCTTTGCCCCAAGTGTTAATTCTTTATAAGCGTAAGTACCGCTAGTAGTCATAGAAATCCAATCGCCATTCGTGTATTCAAAATGCCGATTGCCAGCACGGTTAGCAGATGAAGTTGCATAGGTTGCCCCACTTTTTTCAAATTGAGACATAATGCTTGGCGTACTTGTCGTATCCGCATACCCAATATAGACACCCATAATGTTATGTTCAAAGCGAATGGTTCCTGTTCCTGATACCCGTCTATTTACATCATTATTTAAAAAGACTAAGTAACTATTGAAGTAATCACCATCTGTGACTCTATAAGTAGTTGAGTTACCAGCCTTGTTCCTTCCGTAAACAACATTATTAGAGCCCCCTGTGTAATTACTAAAATATTGTGAACTGGTACCGCTCCACTGTGAGTCGACTTGTTCTGCTGTGATGATAAATCTATCATCAGGATGATCGTTTGATCTTGCACTGCCCGCATTCCTTTCGGATTGAAAGTTATTCGCACTATTGTCAATTACCACATTACTCACATAGGTGATTCCATCGGCATCACATTGCGCGTCATCATTGTAGATATACCCCACACCTTGACTATCATTTATTGTGGCATTGCTTGCAGTTCCAATATTAAGGTACATTGCTTCAGTGTTTTCATAAACACTATCGTTAGTTACATTAACACTGATGGTTTTGGTTGTGCTGCCTGCTGTAATAGTTCCCGTCCCTGATATTGCTGAGTAGTCAGAACTAGATGATGCTGATCCGTTTGAAGTCGCGTAGTTAAATGTTATATTTTGCGAATAGGTTCCTGATGCAGTGACTGTAAACGTTAAAGGGCCGTTATTCTCATATACGCCAACATTATTTATACTAAGTGATGGCTCAACTTCAGTCACATCATCATCATAAATCGTTCCTATAGCCTGGGAATCACTTATCGTCGCATTAGATGCGGAAGTCAAGTTTACTAAGAAATATTCATTATTCTCATCCACTGTATCTTCTAAAACACCCACATTAATAGTCTTAGAAGTTTGTCCTGCTGCAAATGTGAGTGTAGTCGCACTAACCGCCGTATAATCAGAACCTGCTGTGGCAGTGTTATTGGCCGTTGAGTAATTGACTGTTATTTCTCTCGAGGATGCTGCCGATAAAGTGACTGTAAATGATAAATTAGCTGAATTTTCTGTCATTGCGTTATTGCTAATACTAATTGATGGAGCGCTATCATTATCCACAATCGTTAGTACACCAGTTCCATCACTGATGGACGCGTTAGTTGCGCCTGATAAAGTCAGTATCGCATATTCATTATCTTCATCCAGTGTATCTACGGATACTGGCACAGTAAATGTTTGTGATGTATTACCTGCAAGAATTGTAACTGTTCCACTTCTAGCAGTATAATCACTACCTGCTATTGCAGTGTTATTTGATGTCGCGTAATCAACCTCAATATTTTTACCAGAAGCTGAAGATAAACTCACAGTAAATGTCGCATTGCCTGCAGAGCCTGATTCGGTATATGACACATTATTAATCGATAGACTTGGTATTGAGTCATTATCAACAATAGTCAGTATTCCTGTGGCATCACTGATGGTCGCATTGCTTGCACCTGATAAAGTAATTGTCGCTGTTTCATTATTTTCATCTAAAGTATCAACAGATACGGGAACATTAAATGTTTGTGTGGTGTTGCCCGCAGCAATAGTCACCGTTCCAGAAACAGCGGTATAGTCCGATCCTGCAGTAGCAGAACTATTAGATGATGCGTAATTAACTGTGACATCTTGGGTTGAGGTTGCTGACAAAGTCACCGTAAATGTCGCATTGCCTGCAGAGCCTGATTCGGTATATGACACATCGTTAATAGATAAGCTCGGAGGTGTATCATCATCCACAATCGTTAGTGTACCGGTGGCATCACTGATGGTCGCATTGCTTGCATTTGATAAAGTAATTATGGCTGTTTCATTCGCCTCATCTAAGGTATCCACCAATACGGGGACATTAAATGTTTGTGTGGTATTGCCAGCAGCAATTGTCACCGTACCAGAAGCAGCGGTATAGTCCGATCCTGCAGTAGCAGAACTATTAGATGATGCATAATTTACAGAGACGTCTTTTGTAGAAACTTCAGATAAAGTCACCGTAAATGTCGCATTGCCTGCAGAGCCTGATTCTGTATAACTAACATCGTTAATAGATAAAGAAGGGATATCGTCATCAATAATTGTTAAGGTTCCTGTTCCACTATTAGTATCATAAACACGAACATGTCCCGAACCACTTCCATTACCATCATTACCATAAGCACCAATCGCTACAGCAGTACCATCGCCTGAGAGAGAGACGGACCATCCAGAAGAATCATATGCCGCTTCACCGTCAATGTCAGAACCAATTTGAGTCCAAGTGCCTGAAATGTTTTGATATAAACGAACGTGACCACTATTTGTACCATTACCATCATTAGCATAAGCACCAATGGCTACAATAGAGCCATCACCAGAGAGGCTCATACTCAAACCAGATTGATCACCCGCAGCTTCACCATCAATATCAGAACCAATTTGAGTCCAAGTACCTGAGACATTTTGATAAACACGAACATGACCACTATTTGTACCATTATCATCATTAGCATAAGCACCAATGGCTACAATAGAGCCATCATCTGAAAGAGAGACAGAATAACCAGATTGATCATATTCAGCTTCACCGTCAATATCAGAACCAATCTGGGTCCAAGTACCCGAATTATTTTGATAAACACGTACATGACCACTATTTGTACCATTACCATCATTACCATAGGCACCAATGGCTAAAATAGAGCCATCATCAGAAAGAGCAATATTGTTATGATGTGCAGCTGCATCAGCTCCCGCTTCACCGTCAATATCAGAACCAATCTGGGTCCAAGTACCCGAATTATTTTGATAAACACGAACGTGACCAGCATTTAAACCATTACCATCATTACCATAAGCACCAATCGCTACGATAGAGCCATCACCTGAGAGAGAGACTGCTGTTCCACTATGATCACTCGCAGCTTCACCATCAATATCAGAACCAATCTGGGTCCAAGTGCCCGAATTGTTTTCATAAATACGAACGTGACCAGCGCTTGTACCATTACCATCATTGTATCTCGCACCAATCGCGACAATTGAGCCATCACCAGAGAGACTGATACTATAACTAGACTGATCACTCGCCGCTTCACCATCAATATCAGAACCAATCTGGGACCAAGTGCCCGAATTGTTTTCATAAATACGAACGTGACCAGCGCTTGTACCATTGCCATCATTAGCATAGGCACCAATCGCCACAACAGTGCCATCATCTGAGAGGGAGACGGATCTGCCAGATTGATCATTCGCAGCCTCACCGTCAATATCAGAGCCAATTTGAATAGTTGAGACAGGTATTGTGGCATTAGTTGGGTTAGATAAAGTCAATATCGCTGTTTCATTATTTTCATCTAAAGTATCAACAGATACGGGAACATTAAATGTTTGTGTGGTGTTGCCCGCAGCAATAGTCACCGTTCCAGAAACAGCGGTATAGTCAGATCCTGCAGTAGCAGAACTATTAGATGATGCGTAATCAACCGTGACCTCTTGACCCGAAGCTTCGGATAAAGTCACCGTAAATGTCGCATTGCCTGCAGAGCCTGATTCGGTATAACTAACGTTATTGATAGATAAGCTCGGAGGTGTATCATCATCCACAATCGTCAGTGTACCGGTGGCATCACTGATGGTCGCATTGCTTGCATTTGAAATAGTTAATATTGCGGTTTCATTCGCCTCATCTAAGGTATCCACCAACACGGGGACATTGAACGTAGCACTGGTAGCTCCTGCTGCAATGGTGAGTGTGCCAGAAGCAGCGGTATAGTCCGATCCTGCAGTAGCAGAACTATTAGATGATGCGTAATTAAAAGTAATTTCTTGCGTAGAAGCTTCAGATAAGGTCACCGTAAAGGTGGCATTCCCGGCTGAGCCTGATTCGGTATATGACACATCGTTAATAGATAAACTTGGTGGATCATCATCATCCACAATCGTTAGTGTGCCGGTGGCATCACTGATGGTGGCATTGCTTGCATTCGATAATGTCAGTGTAGCGGTTTCATTTGCTTCATCAAGCGTATCAGTTAAGACAGGGACATTGAAAGTTGCGGTGGTGGCCCCTGCGGCAATCGTGACTGTGCCAGAAACAGCGGTGTAGTCAGATGCTGCGGTAGCGGAATTGTTAGCTGATGCATAATCAACAGTGACCTCTTTTGAAGAAGCCGCAGATAAAGTGACGGTAAATGTCGCATTCCCGGCTGAACCTGATTCGGTATATGACACGTCGTTGATGGATAACGTCGGTGCGTCATCATCATCGGTAATGGTCAGTGTGCCGGTGGCATCACTGATGGTCGCATTACTTGCATTCGATAATGTCAGTGTGGCAGTTTCTGATGCTTCATCTAAGGTGTCAGCCAATACGGGCACATTGAATGTTTGTGTGGTGTTCCCTGCCAGGATAGTCACGGTCCCTGATGAGGCAGTGTAATCAGCTCCTGCTGTTGCCGTACCATTCGATGTGGCGTAATCAACCTCAATATCCTGACCCGATGCCGCAGATAAAGTGACGGTAAATGTCGCATTGCCGGCTGAGCCTGATTCAGTGTAAGACACATCGTTAATCGATAAACTTGGTGGATCATCATCATCCACAATCGATAGTGTGCCGGTGGCATCACTGATAGTCGCATTGCTTGCATTCGATAATGTCAGTGTAGCGGTTTCTGATGCTTCATCTAGTGTGTCAACCAATACTGGGACATCAAATGTGGCACTGGTCGCCCCTGCGGCAATCGTGACTGTGCCAGAAGCAGCGGTGTAATCAGAACCAGCTAATGCTGTGCTATTTGATGAGGCGTAATTAACGGTGACCTCTCGTGCCGAAGCTTGCGATAGGGTCACCGTAAATGTCGCATTACCGGCTGAGCCTGATTCGGTATATGACACATCATTAATAGATAATGATGGAATATCATCATCCACGATGGTCAGTGTGCCGGTGGCATCACTGATAGTCGCATTGCTTGCATTCGATAATGTCAGTGTAGCGGTTTCATTAAGCTCGGATAGTGTATCTACTAATATTGGTACATTAAATGTTTGTGTGGTATTCCCTGCCAGGATAGTCACGGTCCCTGATGAGGCAGTGTAATCAGCTCCTGCTGTTGCCGTACCATTCGATGTGGCGTAATCAACCTCAATATCCTGACCCGAGGCGGCAGATAAAGTGACGGTAAATGTCGCATTCCCGGCTGAGCCTGATTCAGTGTAAGACACATCGTTAATCGATAAACTTGGTGTCGCATCATCATCCACAATCGTTAGTGTGCCGGTGGCATCACTGATGGTGGCATTGCTTGCATTCGATAATGTCAATGTGGCAGTTTCTGATGCCTCATCTAAGGTGTCAGCCAATACTGGGACATTGAACGTAGCGCTAGTCGCCCCTGCGGCAATCGTGACTGTGCCAGAAACACCGGTGTAATCAGAACCTGCAGTGGTGCTGACATCTGAACTTGCATAATCAACGGTCACTTCCTGACCTGATGCCGCAGATAATGTCACGGTAAAGGTGGCATTCCCAGCTGAGCCTGATTCGGTATATGACACATCGTTAATAGATAAAGTCGGCGCATCATCATCATCCACAATAGTCAGTGTGCCCGTGGCATCACTGATGGTCGCGTTAGTTGCACCAGATAAAGTCATTGTGGCGGTTTCTGATGCCTCATCAAGGGTATCCACCAACACGGGGACACTAAAGGTTGCGGTGGTGGCTCCTGCCGCAATGGTAACTGTACCAGAAGCAGCAGTATAGTCAGAACCAGCTAAAGCAGTGCTATTAGATGAGGCGTAATTAACGGTGACCTCTTTTGTAGAGACCTCAGATAAAGTCACCGTAAAGGTGGCATTACCGGCTGACCCTGATTCGGTATATGACACATCATTGATAGATAATGATGGAATATCATCATCCACGATGGTCAGTGTGCCGGTGGCATCACTGATGGTGGCATTGCTTGCATTCGACAACGTGAGTGTAGCTGTTTCATTCACTTCATCAAGCGTATCAGTTAAGACAGGGACATTGAAAGTTGCGGTGGTGGCCCCTGCGGCAATCGTGACAGTGCCAGAAACACCGGTGTAGTCAGAATCTTCTGTGGTGTTGACATCGGAACTTGCATAATCCACAGTCACATCTTGGGTAGAGGTTGCAGATAAGGTCACCGTAAAGGTGGCATTGCCTGCAGAGCCTGATTCGGTATATGACACATCATTAATCGATAAAGTGGGAGGATCATCATCATCCACAATCGTCAATGTACCGGTGGCATCACTAATCGTGGCATTCGATGGATTAGATAAAGTCATTGTAGCTGTTTCATTCACTTCATCAAGTGTGTCAGTTAAGACAGGGACATTGAAAGTTGCGGTGGTGGCCCCTGCGGCAATCGTGACTGTGCCAGAAACACCGGTGTAGTCAGAATCTTCTGTGGTGTTGACATCGGAACTTGCATAATCCACAGTCACATCTTGGGTAGAGGCTGCAGATAAGGTCACCGTAAAGGTGGCATTGCCTGCAGAGCCTGATTCGGTATATGACACATCATTAATCGATAAAGTGGGAGGATCATCATCATCAATAATGGTTAAAGTCCCTGTCCCCGTATTAACAGCAAAAACACTAGCTTGACCAGAATTTGAGCCACCACCATCACCGAGCCAAGCACCAATCGCTACAGCACTACCATCGCCTGAGAGAGCGACAGCACCACCAAAAAAATCAGCCGCCGCTTCACCGTCAATATCAGAACCAATCTGAGTCCAAGTGCCCCCATTATTTTTATACAGACGAACATGACCGGCGCTTGAAGCAGTTCCATCATTACCTGTAGCACCAATCGCTACGATAGTGCCATTACCTGAGAGGGAGACAGAATAACCAGAACTATCAGCCGCCGCTTCACCGTCAATATCAGAACCAATCTGAGTCCATGTACCTGAGACATTTTGATAAACACGAACATGACCACTACTTGAACCATTACCATCATTACCTATAGCACCAATCGCTACGATAGAGCCATCATCAGAAAGAGCAACAGAATAACCAGAACTATCATTCGCCGCTTCCCCGTTAATATCAGACCCAATCTGAGTCCAAGTACCTGAGACATTTTGATAAACGCGGACATGTCCCGAAGCATTACCATTAGCATCATTACCTGTAGCACCAATCGCTACGATAGAGCCATCATCAGAAAGAGCAACAGAATAACCAGAACTATCATATCTCGCTTCCCCGTCAATATCAGAACCAATCTGAGTCCAAGTACCCGAATTATTTTGATAAACGCGGACATGTCCCGAAGCATTACCATTAGCATCATTACCATAAGCACCAATCGCTACGATAGAGCCGTCCTCTGAGAGGGAGACAGAACTGCCAGAACTATCACCACTACTTTCGCCATCGATATCAGAACCAATCTGGGTCCAAGTACCCGAATTATTTTGATAAACGCGGACATATCCAGCATTACCCATAGCACCAATCGCTACGATAGAGCCATCATCTGAGAGGGAGACAGAACTGCCAGCATAATCATATGTCGATTCCCCATCAATATCAGAACCAATCTGAGTCCAAGTACCCGAATTATTTTGATAAACGCGAACATGACCAGCGTTTGTACCATTACCATCATTGAGATAAGCACCAATCGCCACAATAGAGCCATCTTCAGAAATGGCTACCGAATGACCATTTCGATCATTCGCAGCTTCGCCATCTAAATTAGAACCAATCTGGGTAGCTGACAATGGAATAGTTGCATTGGTTGGATTTGATAAAGTTATTGTGGCTGTTTCATTTTCTTCGTCTAAGGTATCAACTAATATTGGCACAGTAAATGTTTGCGTAGTCGCTCCTGCTGCAATGGTGACTGTACCAGAAGCAGCTGTATAGTCAGATGCTGCTGTAGCAGTATCATTAGATGATGCATAGTCAACTGTCACTTCCTTACCTGAAGCTTCAGATAAGGTCACCGTAAAGGTGGCATTCCCGGCTGAGCCTGATTCGGTATAAGACACGTCGTTGATGGATAACGTCGGTGCGTCGTCATCATCGGTAATGGTCAGTGTGCCGGTGGCATCACTGATGGTCGCATTGCTTGCATTCGATAATGTCAGTGTGGCGGTTTCGTTAACCTCATCTAAGGTGTCGACCAATACGGGGACATTAAATGTTTGAGTAGTGTTCCCTGCCAAAATAGTCACGGTCCCTGTTGAGGCAGTATAGTCTGATCCTGAAGCTGCCGTACCATTCGATGTGGCGTAGTCAACCTCAACATCCTGAGCCGATGCTTCAGATAAGGTCACCGTAAAGGTGGCATTCCCGGCTGAGCCTGATTCAGTATA
>Ga0206682_10004009_pt1 | contig 12218 bp, 8 predicted proteins | sample M240m12015metaG_FD_155444 | JGI IMG/M metagenome (GOLD analysis project Ga0206682, IMG submission 155444) | Ammonia-oxidizing marine archaeal communities from Monterey Bay, California, United States - M2 40m 12015 | ecosystem: Environmental > Aquatic > Marine > Intertidal zone | place: USA... | reverse complement strand
CTGTCGGTCCTGATGCTTTCGGGGCCGAACGGCCCAACATCATCTTCATTCTGGCCGATGATCTCGGTTTTGGGGATGTTGGCTTCAATGGTCAGAAGAAGATCAAGACCCCCGAGTTGGACCGGTTGAGCCGCGAAGGAATGAGGCTGAACAGCTTCTATGCGGGGTCTCCGGTGTGTGGTCCCTCACGGGCCACGCTGATGAGCGGCAAGCATACCGGTCACTGCAAAATACGCGGGAATCCACGCTGGACCAAGAGTGGCAAGCCTGTCGACTTTGCGACTACCGACGAGACCTTGGGCAAAGTAATGAAATCAGCGGGATATGCCTGCGGCTACTTCGGCAAATGGGCGTTGAACGAGAACGTCGACGTTGGCAGCGCCCATCCTAACAAACACGGATTCGACGAGTTCTGGGGATTCAATACCCACATAGAGGCTCACTACCACTGGCCGGATTATGTCTGGCACAATGACAAGAAGGTAGATCTGGGCGGCCCGAGCAACTGGGCAGAGAAGAAGGTCTATGCGGATGACCTCTTTACGGAGAAAGCCATTGATTTCATCAATACCCAGACAGGTGAGCAGCCGTTCTTCGTCTTCCTGGGATACACCATACCCCACAGGGGAATCTCTGCTCCTGAGGCATCGTGGAAACAGTATGAGGGACAGGGGTGGCCGAGCAAGAAAGGCAAGAGAGGACACTACCGGGACGACCCGGACACCCACATCTCCTACGCTGCCATGGTCTCCCATATGGATAGTTACATCGGTCAGATCCGCGCTGCACTCGATCAGCGTGGTATCCTCAAAGAGACGTTGATCCTGTTCACCAGCGACAATGGGCATGAGTACGACACTGGTTTCTTCGACAGCAACGGTATCTACACCGGTAAGAAGCGTTGGCTCCATGAAGGGGGCATTCGCATGCCCTCCGTGGCCTTCTGGCCGGAAGCGATCAAGGCCAACACCCAACTGGATACACCCTTTGCCTTCTGGGACATCATGGCCACCTTCAGTGAACTGGCCGGCGGCAACGCTCCCACCGGTGATGGCATCTCTTTCCTGCCGTCGCTAACTGGCAAAGGCACGCAGCCAGAGCACGACTATCTCTATTGGGAGTTCAACGAGAAGAAGGGCCCCATGCAGGCCCTGCGCTTCGGCGGGACGTGGAAAGCGTACCGGGAGTGGAAGGGCGATGGCATGGGAGCCATTCAGATCTTTGATCTGGAGAATGATCCATCCGAGACGAAGAATCAGGCCGCGTCCCAGCCGGACATGGTAGCAAAGGCAGAAGCCCTTTTTGAACAGGCAAGAACACCTCACAGCGAGTTCCCGCTGGTACGCAAAGTAAGAGCTAAATGAAAAGAGTGATACGATATCTGGCCGCAGCCCTTATCTGGGCATCGGCCAGCACGCCATCAGGACTAATCGCAGCCGACCGGCTTCGCCCGAACATCCTTCTTCTGATGGCAGAAGACATCGGCAATGATTTGGCCTGCTATGGAACGAAGGGCGTGAAGACACCCACGATCGATGGAATGGCCAAGGACGGGACTCTCTACAAAAGGTTCTACACCAACTCCCCCATCTGTTCTCCCAGTAGAACGTCGTTGATGATGGGCATGTATCAAGGCTCCTGTGGAGGTCATCATCATCGAAGCAGCGTCAAAGGCAAGGAGGGGTTGCACTACATGACCCATTATCTCAGGGAGGCCGGTTATACCTGCATAGTTGGAAGCAAACTACTAAAGATCAAAACGTCCAAAACTGATATCAATGTCAACACCGGGGATAAGCTTTTTGATAAGGCTCCCCCACCTCCTCCCGGGAAACCCTACTTTCATCAAATCCAGCTTCAGGTAACTCACCGTCAAGCCGAAAACCCTCGTTGGCAAGATTTGCGAAAAAGCAGGGGTGATCTTGCGGTTAAGACTTCAGAAGTTGAAATTCCACCTTATCTCCCCGATACACCGGAAGTCAGATTGGACTGGGCTACCTATTTGGACCAGATCGAAGAGGCAGACCGCCATACCAAAGTCATTATGGACGACTTAGAAGAAAGAGGCGTATTGGACAATACCGTCGTGATCTGGATCGGCGATAACGGTCGCTGTCAAATCCGTGGCAAGGGCTATCTGTATGAAGATGGTATAAAATGCCCCTTGATCATTTGGGGTAAGGGCATCGAAAAGGGTAAAGTCGTCAACGATCTGGTCGCTGGCATTGACCTGACAGCCACCATACTGGCCATCGCCGGCATTGAAAAGCCCGATCAAATGCAGGGACAGGCTTTTCTTTTTAATGATAATTACAAACCTAATAAATATATATACGCCGCTCGGGACCGCTGGGATGAAGTCATGGACTGCAGCCGCACGGTTGTAGGCAGCAAGTATAAATACATCTACAACTTTATGCCGGAAGTTCCCTATGATGCCGGGCAGAAGTATCTTGATAAAGATAATGTCAGGCCGATTTTGCCATTGCTCAGGGAAATGAACAAAACCGGCAAGCTGACGCCGGAACAGGCGTATTTCTTTAAATCTCAAAAAGAAGTGGAGCAGTTATTTGATCTGGAAGCCGACCCTTTCGAGCTGAACAACCTGGCCGCTTCCGAAGCGCATCAGGACATTAAGCGCGAAATGAATGAAGCCATGTTTACCTGGGTTGAAACATCTGGTGATAAAGGTCTCTCCAAAGGCGCAGATGGAAAGTGGACACCGGCCATGGAAAAGAAAAAGAAGAAGAAAAAGAACAATTAAAACGCCAACCATCGCATGCACCTCAACCTCGTACCTCGGCGGGTGATGCGGACGTTAGATAATAAAAAATATAAAAGAGCTAAAAAATGATCTTCGTAATAATCTTTATGTCATTCATAATCCTTAGTATAATGGCGACATGTAATTCTTTGAAAAAAGAAAATGAAACCATGCATAAAAAATTAGACTTACTCTTAAAGAATGCGGGAATAACTTTTATTGATTATAAGAAAATGAAAGATACCAAAAACACGGTCAATCAGTTATATGCAGAAGGAGATGTGGAAAACGCCAAGAAATTGGAAAAAACATTAAATCCCTTTTCGGAAACTAAAAACAATATCTAACCATGAGCTGCAGAGGAATTTCTTCGCTTCGCTCGAAATCCCTAATCTCGGTCGTTAGGAGAGTACCTCAGTGAATAAGCCTGATCGTGGATTAGGTATTTAGATGTAAGAATTTGGGAATTCATTTAAATTTAAATAAAAATTAAGTATTCGTCTCGAATCCTTTTCTTTGCTCGCGCTTCTGCCATTGATTCGCATCATCATCCCCTACAATTTGTTCCTTTTTCGGATTCCATTTGAGTTTTCTTCCAAGCCGGATTGATAGGTTAGCCAAGTGGCAAGTGGTCATTGCATTGTGGTGAGTATACACATCAGATATAGGATCAGAACGATCTTTCATGCACTCGAAGAAATTTTCCATATGATTGGTGGTCTTCTTCCCTTTGTAGACATCTAATATGGTTTGTGCAGAAAGTGGCTTTTCCTTAAGCTCATCAACTACAGGGCCGGTAATTTTGGATCGGGTTACAAATAAGTTTCCTTTTGAACCTTCAAAGAGGATTCCATTTCCTTCTTCGGACTTGCTGACAATATTCATTTCCACCTTTTTGGGGAACATACATTTGATGTGAAAGTTATGAGATGTATTATAATGGTTGTCCTTGGTGGGCATACCATTTTTGAGAGGAATAGGATGATCCCCAACAATGGGGTCCAGAGAAAGAACTCCCTGCCCTACTCCATTTTGTTCAAGTGCCCATTGAGCGATATCAACATGGTGAGCCCCCCAATCGGTCATTTTCCCTCCGGAGTATTCATACCACCAGCGGAATTGGTAATGACAACGTTCTTTAATGTAATCAACAAGAGGAGCTTGTCCTAGCCACATATTCCAATCGATATTGGAGGGAGGATCTGATTTTTTGAATGGTCCGCCTTGGGGACCTCCGCCTATATTACAGGTTACTTTTTTGATTTTTCCGATTCTGCCTTCGCGGATTATTCCAATTGCAGTAAGAAATTTTTGGCCCATTTCACTTCTTTGCTGAGTACCTACCTGAAATACTCGGCCTGTTTCTTTGGTTACTTTACAAATTTGCTTACCTTCTTCAATGGTAAGAGTGAGTGGTTTTTCACAATAAACATCTTTCCCCGCTTGCATCGCATGAATAGCGATTCGAGAGTGCCAATGATCGGTTGTTCCAATAGTAACAAAATCAATATCTTTACGGTCAAGAATCTTTCGGTAATCCTGATATCCCTTTGCCTTACCTTGAGCCAATGATTTGTTAACTCGATCAATGCGTTGTGTGTCCAAGTCGCAAACAGCAACGATGTCAGAGAGTCTTCGTGCACTGTTGGCGATTCCTGCCCCCCTGCCGCCTACTCCGATTGCACCAAATCGTAAGCGTTCATTAGCTGATTGCTGGGCTTTTCCAATGTAAGGAAAAGAAAGAGTAGATAAAATGGCACCGGAAGCGGAGTATTTAAGAAAAGATCTGCGATTTTGGTCAATTGATTTCATAAGAACGATTAATCTTTGAGTTTATTGATGGTTCAAGCTTTTAATCACGAAAATTTTTTTTAAAAAATGGAGCCTTTATTAAAAAGAATGAGGTGATCGAAAGAATTTGATTTATAGTGACTGGTAACATTAGCTAACGATTTGGAGATGAAATTAATCAATATGAAAGCAATCATTTTAAATTCTTACGGGAATACAGCTAATTTTGAGAAGGCAGAAATACCGTTGCCTAAAATATTACCCAATCAAGTGCTGGTTCGGGTGTTTGCCTCCAGTGTTAATCCGGTAGACTGTAAAATAAAAAAGGGTTTGTTATCCGTGGGCCCCCCATTACCAGCGGTTCTTCATGGAGATATGTCAGGGGAAATTGTGCAAATAGGTGAATCTATTACGGAATTTAAAAAAGGCGATTTGGTCTATGGATGTGTGGGGGGCTTTAGGGACTTGCCGGGAGTATTAAGTGAATTTGTGGCAGTTGATTCTCAGCTTATTGCTTTGATCCCCAAAAATTTGACGATGGAGGAGGCAGCTAGTTTACCTCTGGTCGGTATCACTGCTTGGAATGCTTTAGTAGACAGAGCAAATGTAAGGAAGGGTCAGAGAGTGCTTGTGCATGGTGCGGCAGGTGGAGTTGGCCATATTGGATTGCAATTGGCCAAAGCTTTAGCAGCTGAAGTCCACACCACTGCATCCACAGATGCTAAGATCAAATTTGGAAAAGAGATTGGAGCGGATGTTCTTATAAATTATAAGAAAGAAAAAGTTGATGATTACATTTCTACTCACACAAATGGAGAGGGTTATGATGTAGTCTTTGATACCGCTGGAGGAGAATGTTTGGACAATTCTTTTACTGCGGCAAAAATTGGTGGATCGGTAGTATCTATTGCGGCAAGGGCCAAGCATGACTTAAGCCCAGTACATATAAAGTCTTTGACTCTGCATGTTGTTTTTATGCTATTACCCCTTCTTCGCGGAATGGGTCGAGCTCATCATGGCAATATTTTAAAGAAACTCGGGGAGTTGATTGAAGATGGTCTTATTCAACCCAAGTTACATAATCGAAAATTTAATTTTGAAGAGGTAGAAGATGCACACCGTTGTTTTGAAGAGGATGAAATTATGGGAAAGATTTCATTGGTATCGAACTGGTGAAAGGGTCGCTTATTTATGACATAAAGAAAGTTTGCAAAAACAATGTAAAATCTTCTATTATCACATTTCGTTCTTTTATATTTAGCCACTTACCGTATCCGAAGACAACCTAATGTAGGTTACCAACCGAGCACGAGAGCTGCTACGGTGGTACAAGGTCGATTTAACCGGGATGCGCGGTTTTGGCACAACCGAAAATAAGCACTCCTCTAGCTATCCTAGGGAAAGTGCGTTAACCGAGAGGAAAACGCTCAATGAAAATTAGTATACATAATGAAATCGAAGAATTAGCTCTTCGAATAGACGAAGATAACTTGAATCACCATCTTTGGAATAACAATGGAACATGGTGGATTCATTATACTGTTTACCCATCAGCGGTAACTGCAGAAAGAAAAAGATATTCTCTTAAGACAAAAGATGTTACGACAGCTAGATTGCGAAGGGATCATCATTTTGATCAAATTTTAAATCGATTGCCTGAGTTGGCTGCCTAGTTAATTAATTTTTTCTATTAAATGGTTCTTGTCGTTGAGGACTAGAGATGAGCCGTCGCAAATTGGATGAAATACGAAGAAGTAATAATCTCTTTTTCCTATTGGTTTTGCCCAAACTATAAAAACTATAATGAACAGGAAGCCACTTGCATAGTTGATCAGTATTCCTTTTTCAGTTTGATTGCAGCACGGCTATTATAGGTGGCATTTGCATAAGACGATTTATGGACCGACTTTGAAGGCTGAATTTAAATCTTTACGGTCGACCGATCCAGTTTACAAAATTGTTTGAATTTAAATTAAATTCTATTTATTAATAAAAAAATAATCGTAATCTAGGGATAGAAGAATTCAAATTAGATCGAATGAATTATCATGCTGGAGACGGAAAGCATGATGTGACTCCCAACGACTGGAGTCGATGCTTCGGTTTTGTAAACCATAATTTTCTTGATAACCAATAATCTACTAGAGCCAGTATAAGCCTTAAAATAAAGGATATTTTTTAAATATACTAAAATTTGCAACTTCAATAAAAAAGCTGGTTGTAGCATCGGAAGGAAATTAAACTTCTTTAACAAAGGTACTAATTGAGTTCAGGAATTTATTTAAATAAATTTAAAATTAATCACTAAATAAACTTGGGTCAGTTCCTAAGCATCCAAAAATCCGATCAACGGCTGCTTTATTATCTGTCAATTCAGCTAATGCATTGAGGGCAAAATCCTTTTTTTCCAGAATGGAAAGTCTCTTACAAGTTTCCTTGTTTGCTTGATCTTTTATAAAATTATCTAAGTAATCAACTCTTGATTCCCAGTAATTTTGCGTGACTTGAATTCGAGTTTCCAGACGCTCATGGTACCAGTCACTTTGAAGAATATTTGATGGTTCAAACAAATCTCTAAATTTTTTATCAGTCAGCTTGTTTCCTTCCCATTCACCTTTAGTCATTATGGTGAGCAATGCTTTCAGTGGAGGGCATGCTTTTTCAACGGAATTATCATTAAAATATCTTTGAGCAATATTTTTTCCTGTTTCCAATAGATTTTTTATACTATCTGCATATTGATCTTCATCCTGTAATTCAGGCTTTAGCATGTCTTCCGGTAAGACTGAAACTGGATCGGTGAATATTCTGCCCAGGAATTCATGAGTAAAACTTCTGGTAATTCGATACCCAAGGAGTGATGTGGGTAGATTCTGACCTTGGTAAGAAAAATCCGGGACTTTTTCCAAATATCCCTTTGCGATCATTTCTTGGGGATTATCTTCAAAATCTCGAAGCCTACTCCAAATTTCAGGAATCAAAAGACTAATGTCATGATTCACTTGGTACTTTGGCCCCACATATCCGGCAGATGTGACGAATGCACCTTGGCCAGTTGACGCATATGAAATTAGAGCGGCATTTAGATCATGTATGGGCAATAGAGCATTGAAAGGACTTTTGGTCATCGCTCCTTCAGATCCAGCTCCTGTGGTGGAAGGAGATTTACCGGTAACGCTTACAATAAAATCCATAAAAAGCTCAGGTAGCTCTAAATAATGGATGGGAGCAAAGCAGCACAATGGTCTTACCTTGGCTTTTTTATCTGCTGGATTATTTCTTCTACCTGGTAAAACTGCCCGCACTGGGTAAAGTACCGAATTTTCAATCTTTATTCCTCTCTTTAACCTTGTACCAGCAGTGGCCAGATAGACGGATCGTGGATCAAATAAGTCTGGTCTGGTTTGAAGGTAGCGAGGGTTTTTCGAAGGTTTTCCATCTACGATTCTTGGATTTGCGGAAGAGACAAAGGATAATTCTTCCTTTTTGTTTTTTGCTACTGAATTAATGAGTTCCCTAATCGGTTTTGTGTACTTTTCGAATAATAGTGTGTTACCGATTTGATCTTGTGCGTCTTTTTTTGTGAGGGGTTCGAAATTACTAATAAAGTTTCCTGGTCTTGCCATATCTTTCTCAGTTTGCTTATCAAAACCTCTTATAATCGCATCATCCGGTCGCTGGAATAGCCTGTATTCACAATTATGGACGAACTTTGCTGATTTCTTGAAATTACCATGACCGATATGTTCAATTAGATTTATGGGTGCAAGCGTAGAAGCTGTGATATCGTCTTCTGCTAAAATCTTATTGGCTGGGACAAAGTCTTTTCTTAGAGCAAATAATCTCCACGACCCTTTTTGATCAAAACCGATACGCAAATGCCGGGTAATTAATTTAGTACCGAGGTACCTTAATTCATTGGCGGGTTGTCCGTTGACTGAATCAACGCTGAATGCTTCTTCCCAATTGTCACCCCATTCAGCTCGATGTCTCCTCTTTATAATTAAGATTAAATCTTTCACTCTTTGTGGAATAGATTCTAACCATTTATTAAAATCTTCCGTGTATAAAGATCGTGATGGTGTAAGTAGTTTTATAACTGAGCCAAGTGAACGACTTGGGCTTAAAATGGGCCGATTTCGAAGATCATGCTTTTCGGGTTCTATAAAACGGTTTGAAAAATCCTTTTTAAATAGTTTTTTGGCCATCGTCATGTCTTTTTCCCAATCTGCAACATAAACTGGTCCACTTACTATGGCATCGGTAATTGGTTTTGATATTTCGGATTTGCCTCCACCTGAAACAGTGCATGGCTTGTGGCATAAAAAACCTTCTCCAACTGTTCCAATTAACTTCCATGGGCCATTATGTTCAGCCTTTTTCATTTCAACTTTGTAGCCAGATGGTAAAACATAGGCGTAGTTTGGTTGCATCCTTAAGCGGCGAGATTCCTTCCCCTCCCCTTCCCAATTAATGCTTTGCTCCCTCAAGCTGAAAATGGCATTTTCTGGGAGATAAATAATTGATTTGAAAGACGGGTCAACAAGATGGCCGTTATGCAGGTCATTGATAGAGCAGCCCATAACTGACAATGTGTCAGAAAACTTTTGTGGAGTAGGAGGTAAAATTTCCAGAGGATTAAATTCTTCTCCCAGATCATAGCTCGGAAAGACCACCGCACCCCCTGCATGTTCTTCTTCGCCTAGACCCGATAAATTGGCTGAAAAGCTAATTTGTGTTTTAACTTCCTTTTTGCAATAACCGAAGTAGTTATCGGCAAGAATTGTTACAATCATTCCCGATGAATCTCGAAATGTAAGTTTAAAAGGATCTCCTCCGTTGTAGGCTTCATCAGGATCATCAAAGTACATACCGTCTCGAATTTGCCTATCAGTAGCATCACACTTTTTGGGTAATTGAAGCAACTTCTTCGGTGTTCCGGCTAAATGGGGAGCCACAATTACGCAACCTGTATGTCCTGTCCAACTTTCGATATCGAGCCCAGCATCGTTTTCAGCTAGAAAAGGGTCCCCTCCGTTTCCAAAAATGCTTTCAACAAAGTCAAGGTTGGCGACACATCCACCCGGTGCGAAGAAACGTACTTCCAAAGATTTTTCGCGTATAAAACCTTCAACCTCCGGGCATACCACAGGCCTTAATAAAAGGGAAACCCAACACTTTGCCGGGTCTTTTTCATTAGACGCAAAGGGGAAGACCATATCTTCTCCTGGTGGATTTAAAGCAACCCTTAACAACTCTTTGGCTGCTTTTAAGGGAACGACTTTTTTATCGTCGGGAGCAGGTAATCCAACATCAGCGACATGAAAAACTCCCGAGGTTGTCCGTCTGTCCCGAGATGGATTGTGGAGAACTCCTTGTGCTACTTTATAAGAATTGATTATTTTTGACTGAAAAGAACTACCGTCGAGGGGCAATGAAGTGACTCGAGCTAATCCATGACGATCTAGAACAAAGGATTCAGTGGGTAGACTGGGTCGGTCGCTACCTAAAATTTTACTTAGAAAATTTTGTATGCGCTCATCGGTTGGACATAAGTGTCCTCTTAGTAATCGTACTTTTTCGCGGTATTCTTTAATTAAGGAACTACTTAAGCGTATGGCAGGATTATGGCTTTGATCTCCGACTGTTGGAAGAGCTAATGTAGCAAGCTTGAGGTTCGCATAGTTAATAAGTTCTTGATATTCATCAGTATCGGAGGAGTAACTGGCACCGATTCCTAAAGCTGATTGTTTACTTTTAACATCGACTGATTTCATGGTATTTTTGGATTAGTAAAGAGATTAAAAAGATAGAGAATAGATCATGCCTCATTTAATGTTAAAAGACAATATGGGTAATATTTATCCACTTTATCAAAGATTTACACAAGTAATCTAAATAAATACTAAAAAAAATTTATTCTGAACTACAATTCTCAATTTAACTTAAGTTGCTTGAATAAAAGTTTTGATTGTGTAATAAGAATTATTGGGGCCCTTAGCTCAGTTGGTTAGAGCATGCGACTCATAATCGCCAGGTCGTCGGTTCGAGCCCGACAGGGCCCACCACTTTTTTGGAGATTATTAATCCTTTAAGTATTAGTAATCAATTACTTATTTGATTTGGTAGTGGTGCATCTACCCATTTATCAGACCACTTAAAATATTCTGAAAATTCGACAATTTTAATTCGATGATTAATCACTTGAATTCTTTGATTTGTTTTTGTAGTTAAATATTCGAAGTTTTCTAAACTTCTTTTATTTTTGTCAGAAATAGTTTGAATTTCTTTATCCCTTCTGGCTTCCAGTTCTGCATGTACGGTCCTTGGATCGATTAAAGCTTCCTTTTTGACAGGTGCAGAAAAGTTATCAGTCTGTTCATTTAGTTGCTCTGATGCTCCTAGTTCTACTGATTCTGAGCTATCAGTATTAAGAACTGGAGCCAATTCGTTTTCAGCTTCTTTTCTTTTTTTGTCTTCATACTCTTTTAGTATGGAATCGTCTAATTCAGGTATTGGTTCCGGGGCAGGGATTAATTCTGGCTTATTTATGAAAGTCTCACCAGGTTTGGCATAACTGTTGAGAAAGCAGTTTAACTCGACATCAGGAAGTTTTTTCTCATCAAGGAACTTCACACAGGACTGGGCAAATGCTTTCAGTGCTTCTGTTGAATTATAAGCCATAAAATACTTCTCAACAGGCAGATCCTCGTCTAGAGTATAGTTAACTTTGAATTCAATAAGATCGGGTTCGCGTTCAACTTTTTTTCTCATTGGGCAATGATGTTATAGTATATAATTTCATTTGGGCACGGTAAATGAAACACAAATAATTCACATCTAGCATCGGGAAAAATGCAAGAACTAAGTAGTAAAATTAGGTCGGTACAGGAAAAGAATTCTGCCCATTGAGAGTGAAATCAACAAAAAGCGTATTTAACCTATAAAATTAAATTAGTTAACTAGATTTTTTACGAGCAATTTTCTTTGCCATTTCAAAGCGGGCTGCAGCTTCGAGCAAATCAATTTGAGATTGGTCGAGGTTACTTTTCTTACCTTCTTCCAAGGCAATTTTTGCCCTGTTGGTAGCTTCTTCAATCGCAAGTTCGTCCTCGTTGGACACATCCATTGCTTGATCCACAATAATAGAAACTTTATTTCCGTATGATTCGACAAAGCCTGAACCGATTGCCAAAACTTTATCTTCACCGTTGAATTTAATTTTGATGTCGCCTGCTATTACTCGATCAATGATCGGAATATGCTTTGGTAATAAATCGATTTTTCCATTAACTGTCGGTACCACTACATGTTCTACCTCCTCCGAAAAGGCGATTGAATCAGGAGTAACAATTTCTAGGATAATTGGCATCTTTTGAACTCGGTATTAATTAGGAATTTTCTTGGTTTATAACCCCGTCAATTCCGCCTTTCATATAGAAATCATTTTCAGATACCTCATCCAAGTCGCCGTCTAGAATCATTTTAAATCCCTTGATAGTATCCTTCACGGAAACATATTGACCAGCAACCCCTGTGAAAACTTCAGCAACATGAAAGGGTTGGGATAAAAACTTTTGAATCTTTCTGGCACGAAAAACAGTTTGTTTTTGTTCGGGTGATAATTCGTCTAAGCCGAGGATCGCAATGATATCCTGTAAGT
>Ga0206682_10004005_pt1 | contig 12221 bp, 26 predicted proteins | sample M240m12015metaG_FD_155444 | JGI IMG/M metagenome (GOLD analysis project Ga0206682, IMG submission 155444) | Ammonia-oxidizing marine archaeal communities from Monterey Bay, California, United States - M2 40m 12015 | ecosystem: Environmental > Aquatic > Marine > Intertidal zone | place: USA... | reverse complement strand
CCTCTCCAAGTATTAGGATTTGGTTATCAAACTCAAAAACAAAGTCTACATCAGATGGATGGATTTTACCATTCTTAACTCCTGTGAAATCTATTCCCTGATTTACTAAATTACTATTTCGTATTAAGCTCATTTGTTGGATAATGAATTACTGTATCTATTGACTAAATTGTCATAAAACTCAAATTGTTTTAAAATTTGCTTTGTAATTTTCTTATTTTGTATTAACTCTTCTTTCATGAAGCTGTGTATCTGTTTTACTATAATTTCTAGATTTTTTGATGACTCTAATTTTTCACTAGTCCAATACATATCTTCTTCCTCTGGAAAGCAATCAGCTAAGCATGGCATATAAAGCAAATTTTCAGTGGTTCTATCTATAAGTATTTTGATATTTGTTTCTCCTACTGAGTAGTAATCTTCGTTTACTTTTTTTAATTTTAACATATCTACCTATTATTAAATGCTTCGTCTATTCTATAAAGGAAATAAATCTCATCTATATTATTATCTTGGTCTCTCTTCAGGTCTATGATTCGGTCATTAACCATCTTACTAATGTACTCAGCTTCGTTTACTGTGAGTCTGTGCCATTGGTAAATGAAATCCCTATCTGATTCCTTTTCTATCTCAGAGGGAGGTCTACTAAACTTATCATATATCAGCTCCCTTAACTCTTCAATCTTCTCTATTATGTCCATAAATTTTTTTCTTATAATGTTGGTCTTGTCGGATGGAGTAGTAGAATCCTGTTATTGGATTTATTAAGTAGTTCCAGAATTGTTCTGGGAACTCATCTCCTTCTTTGTGTCTAATTAGTTTAGTTCTCTTCATTAGATAATTTTATCTAGTTTACTGATAATTATTTCATCTGTTATTTTATAATCAATCAAATCCCTATAATTTTCTGTTAGCCTGTATCTTTTTGCAAATGACTTTCTTATAGAAAAAGTACCTTTACAGTGTAACTCTTTACCCATATCATTAACATACGAATAAGGATTCGATTCCACCTCTATAACTCCATTAGCCTCTAGTGAGGAAATATACTTCCTATAATTACCACCCATATAATACCTTAAAACACGACTACATACACTAACATAGCTATTGCTAAGTAAGCCTAAACTCATTCTATTCAAAAAAACAGCGTTTATATCCATGCCTCTTTTTGTATTTTTAACATATTCAGAGTGAAGTAAATTTATATCTACTTTAGGTATCTTAACAAGCATATTCCTATGTATTAAAATTAAACTTATGTCCGCCTATTCTAATCCAGTTTAAACGGTCTGTCTTGATAGTTCTGTACCCTTTGGCATTCATATCCCATACGATAATATTTCGTGCCTTACGTCTGTCGTATTGAAGCCCTAGACCCTTGAGTTCTTTCTGTACTCCAACTCTACAGTTCATCACTCTTTGTGAGCCATCTGATTTAGTGAAGTTAGCTGAGAAGATTTTCCCATTAGATACTAACTGGTCGATAATTGTAAATAGTTTGTTCTCCATTGTTCTATTGTTTTATTGTTTATAGGTGCAATATATAATTCTTTTTCAATATACACAACATTGTCAACAATTTATTTTATAGAACCAAAAAACCCCCTAGACAACTAGAGGGCTTTGAGGCTAAAAAACTTAAATTAATCTAACTAATGAAAAAAAATTCTACTGCAATATAAAATCTATTTTTGAATATACCAAACATTTATCTACCTAATTACATACATTCCTTTTGGATTTGTTCTAACCAACAGATACTCAGCAGCATAACGTGCTGAATCAATACCATGATTATAGGCATCTCTTGGTTTTACACCCTTCAAGTCCCATACATAGTTATTAAATTCTTTGACTAAGTTCTCTCCATCTAGGTTAATATTGTAGTCCTGCATAAGTGATATACCTGCGATGATACTACCTTTCTTCTTAACACATGGAGTAACATTTAGTCCTCTTGAATTGAGTTCCGATAATAAACGTGGTTCTGAGTTATCCATTACAATAAGCTCCTTCCCTGCATACCTCAAACATAAATCATATATATTAGAAGTAACTAATCCTTTCTTGTAGAAGTGTTCTTTTATCCAGATTATCTTACGCTCCTTATCTACAGATACCTCAGTAAGAACAGTCTCATCACGACTAAATCCTACGTCTAATCCAAATACTCTTAACGGAATATCTTTATTGAATTTACCTATCTGCCAATCAGTAAACACTACGCCTTCTGCACGTTGTAACCATCCTCCTAATATTTGATGGTGGTATTTATCTGGTCTACGAATCTTCATATCTTCTATTTGATTCACAAAGGAGTCGGATAGATTCTCAATATTATCTAAGTAAGTTGTATGGATGTAGGTAACGTCTCCAACCGTACCATTAAATCCATCAGGTATTCCTCTGTTCTGGAAGAACCGTTGGTATATCCAATGTTCTTTTGTAGTAGGGTTTAGAATTAACAAACATCTATTCTTGGCATCCTTTGAACGTATAGAGAAGTCTATCTTATCAAAGTTCTCCTCACTTAGTAATTCTTCTGCTTCATCTAATACAAATGTATTAACCCCACTAATAGACTTTAGTTTTGCAGTCTGGTCTCCAGAAGCTGTCTTAATACCACTGAAGTAAATAGAGCTTTTTGTAGCTACGTTCTCTATGTCAACCTTAGTTACATTAAAGTTCTGTACAACTCCCATCAAATCTAGTTTCTCTAAGAACTCAGGAATAATAGACATACCTGCTGAACTCATAGTGTAACGAGTAAACAAGACTCTATTGTTTTGTTCATAGGTTAGTAGTGCCAGAAATATAGTAACTGCAAATGACTTACCAGAACCCCTACCACCTGTAATAACAAAGTACCTGCTATCTGAATTAAATAGTGATTGGTATTTTGGATGGAGCTGTATTTTATTCATTGAAGCTAAAGTTATTAAATTGTAACTCATACTTAGACCCTTTTTTATTGTTTAGTCTTAAAGCTTGAATTGACCCTGTATTTTTAACTATAAAGAACCCACTAAAGTATTCACTATAAATAGCAAAGTAATCTACAAATTCTAAAGTATAGTTAACTTTATTGCCATTCATTATAGGTACTTGAACGGAATTTCTATCTGATGGAACTTTAGCAGTATATTTAACTTGTACTTTAATAATATTAGAGCCTATATCAACAAGCACATCATACACAGATGAATCTAGTATAGGGAATGAGGGGTAGAAGCCATGCCTTAAACATTCAGAGGCAAACATATACTCCGCATAAGCACCTTTACTATTACTATCCATCAACCTTTTCTGGTTCTACTACTTCTACATCTTTAGCTTCTAGCTTCTCTATTTTATGGAGAGCCACTACAACTACCTGCTGTAGTTTCTGTATATCACTCTTCATTTTTATCAGTGTTGACTCCTTCATTTAATTTTTCTGGTTTAGGTGTTATATCTATTGTCTTTGGTTGCATAAAATCAATCACAGGAATATTTACCTTAGTGTTGACATCTATCTGTTGCATCTCTTTTGGTTTACCATACCTATAGTTCATAAGGTAATCCCAGTGTTTAGATGAACCTCCCTTAGCTAACTTGGCAACCTCCTGCCACATCTTCTCTTCACTACCAAACACTTTCTTTAGTGCAGCTAGTGTTAGCCTATTGGTATCCTTATCATTTATCTTACGAGGTCTACCTTGACCCCTAGACACACCTTTTACAGCTCCGTTATTTTTTCTGCCATCTGGCTTCTTTTCTTCTTCCATTACTCTGCTATTAGCATCATTACTAATATCATACCCCCTAGTAAATAAAACATATTATTCATTTGTTAGTTCTAAACTCTTTTTATAAGCTCCCTTGTCGTACTTAGAATAATAGTTTAGCATATTCTTATGCTTACTTAATAATTCATTGTACTTATCTTCGATTTGTTTTCTCTCTTCTTTTATTCTCTCAAGAATAGTAATCTCTTCTTTAGGATTATTATCTAACTCTGATGCTAATACTTTATAAGTATTTATTTGAGTCTGATATAACTTAGGTTGAATATTGAACGACCTAAATATTTTCATCCCATGAATAGCAGTTGCATGGTTTTTACCTACAGCTTTACCTATATCATCTAAAGAAGCTCTAGTAAATTGTCTACATACTCCATAGAAAACAGCCCTAGCTAAAACGTATTCTTGCTTCCTAGAGTTATTAGCTATACTAAAACCAAACTCCTTTTCCACTAATTCTCTAATCTCTCTCAATATCTCTTCTCTCATCTTTGTTTATTCTTTTTAATTCATCTTTAAATTCAACATATGCTTCTACAACTCCTGCACAGCACTCGTAATGTTCATAATCTCTATAATAACTTAAAAGGTCTTTCAGTTCTTCTTCTTGAATTATGCCAAGCCTAAGAGATAATAATGTATCTGAAAAACACTCTTCTTTACTATGGTACATTTCTATAATGTTTCTTTTATAAAGAACTCTCCAACATCTTCAGTCTTATCTACAAAATACTTCTTGTAAACATCTATACCTTTCAATACTTTTTGTTCTCCTCTGTTATAAAATTCCTGACTACAATTATATATTCCCACTGTATAAGTCTCTTTATCTATGGCAATAAACCAAAAGTTCTCTGGAGTAATATCAAACAAATTGCAATATATATAACATTGACTGTCATAATTCCATTTATTTGCTGAGTATCTAAAACCAGAAATACCCGTAGTTGTCTTAATGTCAGCAATATAACCATCTCCTAATATATCTGCCTTACCTCTAAATGGCACTCCTTCTATTTCTCCGATAGCAGGAACTTCTTGCCTAGAATGTGATAATAAATTCACAGCGTTAGAATTACTATAGAAGGCATCTGATAATCTTTCAACCTTCCATCTGTCTGATTTTGTAAATACTCTTCCGAACTCTTCTTTAGCATCTTTAAACTTCTTTGTGTTCTTGCTTGATACATCTACAAAAACTTGGTCTTCATATACATCTGGTTCTAGTATTGCAGTATGGAATAACCAACCGAAATCTAATGCTGCTGTACTCTTAGAACTAGGATGCAATGACATTTGATACGCTTTAGGAGATTCTAATAACTTAGTTATAATTGAACTAGATAAAGTATTCTTTCCTAGATAGTTATAATAGAAGTTATCATCCTCCATTTCTTTAATCAAATCATTCTTGCTCCAAATCTTGTTGTCGAATGTTATTATCATAGTCATCTGGTTTTGGTTTGTAGTAAAACTCTTCTTCCATCCAATGTAAATTGATGGACTGACTATACTCATACCAATCATCCTCTAGCAATCTCTTTATCCTTCCCATAGCTATGATATTTCTTTCATTAAACTCCTTATTACTTTTTCCAACCAAGCTAAAAGATGGTGGAACGGAGTCTCTATTACAAAGTAAATAACCATAACAATTCCCTCTAAAATAAAAAACAAAACTAACAATACTGTTAGCAATGTCATTATTGGAAGGTTAAAAATAACTCTTAGTGTTGTTCTCATAATCTCATTGTTTAAAACAAAACTAAGTATAATTTATTTTATAAACAAACTTTTAAACTTATTTGTTGGGATTAAAGTTCTCTGACCAGTAAGTCTGGCATACAGCATACCTCTGGTCTCTGTCTCCATATTCCTGAATCATCTTGGCGTTATTCATACACCTTCTGTTAAATTCTTTTTTCTCTTCGTACTTCTTTGGTTTCATATCAATTGGCATCTTCGTTTAATTTTCTTAGTTTCTGTATATATAGTGTAGCATCCATAAGTTCTTCTTGCAGATGTAGGAGGAACTCGTCTAAGTCTTGTTTAGATTCCTCTAGCGTTGTATTGTATTTTTTTATACCTACTGAACTTCTGTAATCATAAAGGTCTTTTACTTCTTCTACAATTGAATCATAAGACACCTCATCATATAGTCCTGTTGAATCTGTTATCCAACCTCCATTCTCAATCATATCTATAAATTTATTTTTCATCCTTGTACTTGTTGTATATTTTCTCTAGTTTATTATGGATACTATTTAGGAAACAACTACTACATGAAGTAGCTCTAAAGCTCTCACTAAATACTCTATTATTTATCTTTACTAATTCCCTTTGAATTTCTGCATTTACCTGATTTCTTCTCTGAGTAAAATACTCATCAAGATAATTGTATTCCTCTTCTAATAGGCACTTAGGTTGTCTATAAGGGAACAGCTTGTTTAGAGTCTCCTTACGCTCCTCACAACCACAGTCCTCTCCTAGAACCCACTTAGCAACCCTGTCTACGCCAGTAGCCTTAAATACTTTCTCTACAGTGTCTCCTAGACCTTTAGATATCTTTTTTACTTTGCTTGTACTCTTGGTACTCTTTTTCGGTTTCTTTTCTGACTTTGTTTTTGCCATTTGATAATGTATTAAATATTGAACTTAAACTGATTCTAGTTTCTCTGGCAATCCTTCTCATACTCATCTCGTTCTTAAAGTGAATATTCCAGAGCTTCTTATCATACCAATACCAAGAATCAACTAACGATTCTATCTTACTTATAAGCCTGTCAAAAGAACTCTCATACTTTTCATTATATTCATCATCTACATCTAACGTAAGCCTATCAGAAGGTTTAACAGAATATATAGAGAAATGATTACTTTTCATAGGTTTATGAATATTAGATAAGTAAAGATTTCTCAACGTTACATATATATAGTAATTATTTAACTCCTTTTCGTTGTACATGATTCTCTCAGGGTCATCAACATACTTAGTGACTCTTATGTACATTTCTTGTACAAGTTCATTAGCCTCTTCTTCTGTACATCCAAAGGATAGTGCCATATGAATCCAGTCGTGATGCCTAGCACCCAACCTTTCTATTAGTCTACTTTCCACCAATGGAGAGATATTCCGACAATGCCAAACATTATCTGTATTAAGTATTCTTTTTGTTGATGTTCCATTAAATCATCCATATCAGAGTCCCAGTAGTTAACTCCAACGTTTAATCCGTAGATAGGGAAAAATTGTATATACATTTATATTTTTATTATGGTTACTTCTAGTCTTGGGTTCTGTCTGTCAATTGCTATAAATTTAGAATTAACTTCCACAACAATACTCATATCATCTGCTTCTATACAACCACTCTCTACTAAGGCATCCTGAAAGAACTTGTCTATAACGGAAATGACATTCATTAAATCTCTTTTACGTTTGTCTGGTGGGTAGTATTCGTATTCGATTCTTACCTTACCATCTAACTTGAAATCTAACAAATGTCTTATGTCACTCTTAAATGTTTTCTTACAGTTATTAGACACAGCATAGTGCCAATTTCTATATGAATTAAGCGTTAACCATTTCTTTCTTACCTTTGATACAAAGACAAAAAGAGGTAAATCAATTTTTATTTCCTTTACGGATTTCATCAACTTTAGTAAAAGGAGTTACTCCATTGAAGAAGTATCTCTGTTGTTTTATGTCAAAATCAATCCCTGTTACATCTTGAGGTATCCCTACAAGCTTTTGCTTCTTTATCTTCTGTGATGCGAAAACTACATTACGGTCTGAAAAGTCTAATGCTCTCTCTGGTCTCCATATCATCATTACATTGTCTGCTTTATCGGCAAATGTACCTCCACCCTTTATACGATTTATATCTGGTTTCTGATACCTCCCTGAATCATCCTTCATAGGAGTTACTTGGTGTGCCACTAGATGTATTGAAATATTCTGGTCTAGTGCAAATCTTTTTAGCTCACTCATAAACCTAGATATATACAAGTCCTCACGCTCTCCATGTCGCATCTTATGTTGAACTGTATTGTATGGGTCTATAATCAAACTTCTAATTCCTTTTGTCTTTACTAAAAACTTAGCACGTTCAAATATCGAATCTAAGGTAAAGTTTTTTTTGGGATAAATCAAAAAGAAATTCTTATTAACAAACTCTAATCCCTCTTTATAATCGTCAATACTCATCTGAGAACCTTTATGGAATGGGTCAGATGACTTACCAATATACATTTCTATTATGTCATTAAAGAAATCATTCAATGGCAAATTCTCTGGACTAAATACTGCAAACTTCCAGTTGTCAATAGCTGCTTTAAGGGTTGCCAATTGATTAAGAAATAAAGACTTTCCTTCGTTCTGATAACCAGTCCAAATGTTTACCTCTCCATTTCTCCAAGTCCAAGCCTTATCAACACTAGGTATATGGGTAGTTACACCTCTTTCTTGCCCATTATAATATCCATCCAACATAGAATCTCTTACATCACTTCCCTGAAAGATTCCTTCTACTTTAGGTGTATGAGCCATTTTAAGCCTGTTCTTGAGACTTTCTACCCCTTCTTGGAGTAATACCTCATTAGCATCCTTAAACGGTCTTAAATCGACTAACAATGCTTTTTCAGCACCAACCCTTCTAATTAGTTCTCTTTGGAGTAGTCTACCGTTGTCATCCTCATCAGTTGCTATATAAACTCGTTTAGCTTTATCAAATACCTCATAGCAGTTACTGATACATTCTAATTTCTTATCAATATTCTTGTCTCCAATGTTAGGTGCACCCATATTAACAGAAGTATGGGTTGTGATTCCTGCTACTTCCCAACTAAGACTGTCTATCTCCCCTTCACAGATAACAATAGTTTCACTATCAAAACATCTATCGTAATTGTAAATTATAGGTTCAGCTCCAGTAGACTGTGTAAATCGTTTACCGTTGATTCCTCTAGTTTTATAATTAGCCATCTCTCCGTTCTTGAAGTAAGGAAAAACTATCGAACCGTTATCTTTAGACGATACTATCTTATTGGCATTAATAACCTCTTCAGTTATGCCACGATTAGTAAGGAACTTAATCCCTTCATCTGTAATATTCTTTAAATTAGTTTTCTTTGGCACAATATATTCTTTATTCATTTTATCCATATCTACTAAAGTAGAACCATCAGCCTTACCAGACCAACCACACTTATGGCAATTATATAAGCCTTCTGTAGTGTTAATTGATAAACACAAATCCCTGTAGTTCTCTTTGCCTAACTTCTTGCAATTCGGACATACAACTTTCTGTTGTTTCTGATTCCCCTTTAAATTAATCCCTATCTCTCTAAAATTTGTCATCTTGTTTGCTATAAATTTATAGTACTATATATAGTTTTTTTATTTAGTTATATATACTATTTATTATGTTGTGCCACCTTGACACTTGGAGAAACGTAAATCTTTCTCTCTCTTCCGTACCTTCCAACGGACTTTGTTTGCCTGTTAATTAGACCCATCTGTTCTAGGTTATCTAATACTCTACAGATACTCCTGTAGGATATTTTTAAGTCTTTTACCATCGAATTATTACTAACATAACAGTAACCCTTTTTAATCGACAATCCTGTAACATGACTTAGAACTAAATGTTCTTTTAATGTAAGCTCTTTGTTTATCTGTTTATCCAAATCTAAATTATATTTTAAGTATCTCTTCATATCTTGTTTTTAAGATAAAAGGGAGGCGAACCTCCCCTATATCAATCCTCACTAAAATGGCAAACCATCTCCACCTTTAACTGGCTGTGGAGCAGCTTGTTCTTCTTTCTTGTAGTCGTTTACCCATACAGCATGACTCTTACCATATTGGTCTACTTCACGCTTCTTTCCAACTGTAAGCTTAATGTACTCTTTACCGTTGTAGGAGAAATAGTTATTATCTAAATCCTCCTTTTTTAGAGTGATGTTTACTAAATCGTATCCATCTACTCCTTTACCACTTCCGACAAACTTCCTGTCTTGATTACTCATAATTCTAATTTTACTTGATTAATAATTGTTCTACTTTCTTACTTACTTTAAATTTCTTTCTAACATCAGCTATTCCAACTTTACCAGAAGAAAGAGCTTCCTTTATTGCCTTAAACTTTGGATTTGTCTCATTCAACCACTCCAACGTCTCCGTAGAAGCATTTTGAGCATCATTTCCATGCGTATTAGTCGCATCAGCATCTTTGGTATCATCAATCAAAAATAAACCGTTTAGAGCGTATTTACGAGCGTATGACGAGCTACTACCAAATGACTGAGCAATGTCCATTCCTTTACGATTAGCATCTATACCTGCCTGAGCAGATACTGAATGAGAGTTCTTGCCATCGCTAATTGTAGCAGTAGCATCAACATACATTAACCCATCGTTCATAACTGTATCGCTAATAGTAAGAGATACTTTATGTTCTACTAATAGTGGCTTTACAGCCTCTAAAATGTCCTCACAACTTCTGTAATTATACTTACCAAAATTGTTTCTTTGATTCTTTGGTGCTTTCAGTCTCCCCTGAATATCAACCAATTTCTCTTGTAATTCCATAAAGCAAATGTAATGAAAATAATGACACTAGCAAAAACAAAGCAAAAAAAAAGAGTAGTAATGAAATTACCACTCTCTTCTTAAAAACAATGAAAAGCTAGAGATAGCTTAATACAAACAAGGGTATGAATATATTGATACAAATATACCTATAAAACTATTACTGTAAGAAGTATTAAATCTATAATTATTAACTATCTAATGACGTTATTAACAATTCTCCTGTTTCTTCGTCAATAGCATTTATTATATGGTATAGTTCTCTACTAACCTCTCTTACTTCTTTTCTTTCTTGTTCAGTTGAGTCTAACCCAAGATTAGTATAGTTATTGCAATCCTCCTTTAACAACATATCTACTCTCTCTCTTATAGTTTTGTTAAAATCCATAGCAATCTTCTTGGCTAGTTCCATATCTATCATAAATTATTAAATTGTTATTGTATTAGCGACCTTGACCTTTGTACTTCTTCTTATAGTTCTTAGATGACTTTAGAGAACTTGACTTTGACTTAGAATGTACGTTAGGTCTTTTTCGTTTCGCAATTTCCTTTCGTACAAATATAGTGTTTTTTGCCATTACTTATGCTTATTATTACCCATAACTTTCTCAAATCCCCTAGAACCGAAGTAACCCATAAAGACAATCTGCAATAAAGATTTTACAGTGTCTAAACCTTCTAGTTGATAGTACCACCCAAGAACAAAGCTTACAGTTAAGAATGCCAACGTCAAAGGTCTCACATTACTAGCTAACCAACTACCACTTCTAGCATCGGCAACCCAACGTCTAGTTATGCCATCAAATTCATGAATCTCTTGTTCTAGTTTTTTAAGTGCTATCTCCTTATCAGCAGTACTCATCTCTGAGCCGCCTATAAGAGCCTTTACAACGCTTCCTACAGGACTATCTCCCGCAAGTGAACCAACCACACTAGGTATCTTATCCAGTAAGAACTGACCTACCTTAGTATCTTTAAACTTCTTTTTACTCATAAGTTAAAGTATTTCCTGCAGTATTAGTACATCCAAATAACTCGGTCATCTTTATCGGGGTCATTGTCAACGTGGATAAATGTTTTGGCAATACCAATCCGTCTAAATCCTGCTTTAACAAGGGCATCAATAATAATGAATCTCTCTCTTGAGCCTGTACAATGGATATCTGCTGCGTATCCGTACAAATGGGAGCTTTGTTTTTTCCCTCCAACATAAGCATTATGTGACTTACTTCTGTAGCCACTATTAATTTTAAAACTAATACCTGCAATACCACGAGCATCATCAAGCATTTGTAAGAATGGGTCTTGCATATACTTGCCACTTCCCAACTCATCAGGCGAATCAAATTCAGATAATTCAAAATGTAACATATTATTTTTTTAACGTTTCTTTAGCAGCATCTCTATTATCAAAATCTAGTGCAGCCTTTAGGATTATTTTATCCATAACATTATCTTGATTTTCAAGCATCTGTTTTTGTAACTCAATTACCATTCCTTCAAGGTTATCTTTTGCTGCAACCAATAACTCTATTTGATGCTCTTTTTTCTCTAAACTAGACTTCAAGGCATTTACATCATCTGGCTTTGCTCCTGTAATTGTACTAACAACAATACCAATACTTGCTGAGATAGTACCAATAAGCATCATTACAACCTCCTTGTTTGTATCTAATACAGGATATTGCATCAATATAAATATGATTGCCATTACTAATAGGAATATGAATAAACTCCCTATGTAGTGACGTAATTCTCTCGCAACACCGTTCTTTGGTAGATTCATTTATTTAGTTGTTTATAGATGTTAATACCTGTGTAAAGTATTGTCATTATTAATA
>Ga0206682_10004003_pt1 | contig 12229 bp, 6 predicted proteins | sample M240m12015metaG_FD_155444 | JGI IMG/M metagenome (GOLD analysis project Ga0206682, IMG submission 155444) | Ammonia-oxidizing marine archaeal communities from Monterey Bay, California, United States - M2 40m 12015 | ecosystem: Environmental > Aquatic > Marine > Intertidal zone | place: USA... | reverse complement strand
CGGAAGAGCACCCAGAGGTTAAGGCTTTAATCGTTACTGGCACCGGTCGTGCGTTCTGTGCAGGCGGGCAGCTGAGTGATTTGATTCCCGATCAAGAAATTCTGGAGGCGATTTATAGTGGTTTCTTAAGTATCGCCAACTGTAAATTACCCACCATAGCCGCGGTAAATGGCGCAGCTGTTGGCGCTGGCTTTAATATGGCAGTGGGTTGCGATGTGCGGATTGTCACTGAAGCCGCGCGCTTTGAACCGCGTTTCTTTGGCTTGGGTCTGCATCCGGGCGGTGGCAATACGTGGATGTTGCGACAGTTGGTCAACTGGAATACCGCGGCTGGTATGTTGCTGTTTTCTCAGTCATTGAGTGGTCGTGAAGCGGTTGAAAAGGGCTTGGCTTGGAAATGCGTTAGCAATGAAGATCTGGTTGCAGAGGCCTTTGAATTTACGGCTAATATTCGTGACTTGCCGAAAGAGCTATTGTTGCGTACAAAAGAGACTTTACGCACGGCGGGCGGCACAAATAGCCATAAAGAGATGTTGGAGATTGAAACCGCGGCGCAGGTTTGGTCGATTAATCAACCCTACGCCCGGGATTCTATTGCCGCGATGATAAAGAAGATCAGCAGCGGGTCTTAGGCTGCCTTAGTGGTGGTTGGCTAGGGCTTTTTCAGCAGCGGCAACTGATTGTAGAATCAGTGTGTTAATCGTCATTGGCCCAACACCACCGGGAACCGGCGTATAGGCAGCAACCCGATCAACCAGTGGCGCCAATTCAATATCGCCGACGCCGCCAGGATGGTAGCCGGCATCCACTACTACGGCGCCATCTTTAATCCACTCGGCTTTAATAAACTCAGGTCGACCTACTGCGCCGACTAAGATATCAGCTTGTTTAATTAGCTCTGGAAGGTTTTCTGTTTTTGAATGACAGATAGTCACTGTGGCATTGGCATTTAAGAGCATCAGTGCCATCGGCTTGCCAAGAATCGGGCTGCGACCTACAACTACCGCGTGCTTGCCCGACATATCAATAGCGTAGCCCTCGAGGATGCGCATAATGCCCTGAGGTGTCGCTGATCCATAGGCTTCCTCGTTCATCGCCATGCGACCAAACCCGAGGCAGGTTACGCCATCAACATCTTTGGCCAGAGCAATGGCATCAAAACAGGCGCGCTCATCTATCTGCTTGGGTGTTGGATGCTGCAACAGAATACCGTGACAGTCAGGATTGTTATTCAGCTCTTCAATTTTTGCCAGCAACTGTTCGGTGCTGGTGTCATCGGCCATTTCAACCGCTATAGATTCCATCCCCACACGTTTACAGGCATTCTGCTTCATCTTTACATAGGTCGCTGATGCGGGATCACCACCTACTAGAATGGTTGCCAGAATTGGGGCCTGACCATTATTGGCTGCTTTAAGGGCAGCAACCCGTTGAGATAATTCGGCTTCGGTTTTAGCGGCGAGAGATTTACCATCAAGAATCAGTGCAGACATTTTTAGACCTGTTTATATAGATAAAATAGTTTAGTGAGAGAAAGGCATCAAAATAGGCATGGGAAGTGACTAAAGCAACCTTTTTTATCGAGCATAAGAAAATTTTATAGAAGTGGTGCAAAAAGAAGGTGTGGCAAGAGCGTATCAAAATGGGGTGGACGACGGGGATTGAACCCGCGACCACCGGAATCACAATCCGGGGCTCTACCAACTGAGCTACGTCCACCATTGAGGTCTACTGCTTGACCAGTCCTACATGTGGGCCCATCTGATAAAGATGGTGCGCCCGGCAGGATTCGAACCTGCGACCCACGGCTTAGAAGGCCGTTGCTCTATCCAGCTGAGCTACGGGCGCATTTTACAAAGCCGGAAAGTGGTCGGGAATGAGGGATTCGAACCCCCGACATCCTGCTCCCAAAGCAGGCGCGCTACCAGGCTGCGCTAATTCCCGAATGTCTTACCATGCGGTCTCTTACGAGAGGGCGCATAATACTGATCGGACCGGTTACCGTCAATGCGAAATACAATTATCCGGCAAATAATTACTAACTTTTTAGCAATCCCCAAAGCGTAGTTTTATTCTGGCCTGAAGACGCTAAATTCACCGTGATTTTCACCACTGCTGATGGCTTTTACCGGTTTCGCTATGGCTTCTTAAGGGCCTTTTCAAACAGTGCCGCCATGCTACCTTTGGCCTGAGGCTTTGGCGCTTGGGACCGATGTTGGGACTTGGCGTTTTTATTGTGCGGTTTAGGACCGCCTCGTGACCTTCCATCTGGCTTTTTACCAGACGTTTTACCAGACGTTTTACCAGGCGTTGTACCAGACTTTGTATCAGAATGCGCCGGAGTCACTTCATCATCCATGCGCATACTTAAGGCTATACGCTTTCTGGCAACATCCACTTCCATCACTTTGACCTTAACTATATCGCCAGTTTTGACCACTTCATGGGGGTCTTTTACAAATCGATTGGCGATGGCTGAAATATGCACCAAACCGTCTTGATGCACACCGACATCCACAAAGGCACCAAAGTTGGTTACATTGGTGACAACGCCCTCGAGCAACATGGCTGGCGCTAGGTCCTTGATCGTTTCTATACCTTCTCTAAAGGTTGCAGTTTTAAACTCTGGACGCGGATCGCGGCCGGGCTTATCCAGCTCGCTAAGTATGTCGGTGATAGTGGGCAGACCAAACTGCGTATCCACATAGTTTGTCGGGTCCAATTTACGCAGCAGTTGGCTATTGCCTACCAGCGCTTGCTGTGTCGTTTTATTGGCCTCGGCAATGCGCTCAACCACTGAGTAGGTTTCCGGATGTACCGCTGAAGCGTCCAGCGGATTGTCAGCATTGGCAATTCGCAAAAAACCTGCGGCTTGCTCAAAGGTGCGCTCGCCAAACCGGCTCACTAACTTAAGCTGTTCACGACTTTTAAACGCTCCCTGCTGATCCCGGTAATCGACAATATTATCAGCTATGGTTTGACTCAGGCCAGAGACACGACGCAGCAAGGCAGAGGAGGCGGTGTTCACCTCTACACCCACGGCATTTACGCAGTCTTCAATAACGGTATCGAGACTTCGGGCCAGTTTTACCTGACTGACATCGTGTTGGTACTGGCCTACACCTATGGATTTGGGGTCAATTTTAACCAGTTCGGCCAGCGGGTCCTGCAGGCGGCGAGCAATAGAAACGGCACCTCTAATGGTGACATCCAGATCGGGAAATTCTTTGGCGGCAAATTCAGACGCCGAATAAATCGATGCGCCGGCTTCATTGACCATGACCGCTTGAGCTTTTAACGCTTTGTTATTTTTCAGCATATCCAGAACAAAGTTTTCGGTCTCTCGGCTACCGGTGCCATTGCCAATCGCGATTAACTGAACCTGATATTTCTCACAGAAATGCGTGAGTATGGCTTCGGCTTCATGGGTTTTTCGCTGTGGCGCTGTCGGGAAAATTGCAGTGTGATCCAGCAATTTTCCGGTGCTGTCCACCACTGCGACTTTAACCCCAGTGCGCAGACCTGGATCCAAGCCTATGGTGGCCTTCTGACCTGCAGGGGCTGCCAGTATCAAGTCCTTTAGATTAATTGAAAAGACATTAATCGCATCCAAGTCAGCACGTTCACGGAGACTTCCCAGCAAATCGGTTTCCAAATGGGTGTGCAGTTTAATGCGCCAAGTCCAGCGCACTACCTCAGCGAGCCATTCATCGGCAGGGCGACCGAGGTTCTCAATCTCGACCTGACGGGCGATCATACTCTCGCAGGGATGGCCTAAACCCTCTTCAGTTATAAGGTCCACTCGAATGCTGATAAACCCTTCTCGGCGAGCGCGAAACATCGCTAGGGCCCGGTGAGAAGGGGTGCTGTTTAGTGGCTCACTGTGCTCGAAGTAATCTTTAAACTTTGCGGCGGCCTGTTCCTTACCTGGTTCTTTATCCTTACCACTGACTAATGCAGCAGTGATATTGGCCTCATCGGACATAAACTGACGCAGCCTGCCAAGTAGCTCTGCATCTTCGCTAAAGCGCTCCATAAGAATAAACTTAGCGCCATCTAGAGCCGCTTTGGTATCGGCAATACCCAGTTCTGGATTGACAAATGCTGCAGCGGTTTGTTCAGGGTTTTGAGACGGGTCGCTGTAGAGGCTGTCCGCCAGAGGCTCAAGGCCAGCTTCTATGGCAATTTGGCCTTTGGTGCGCCGTTTAACTTTAAACGGCAGATACAGATCTTCAAGGCGGGTCTTAGTCTCAGCTAGATTGATTGCCTGCTTTAATTCTGGCGTGAGTTTGCCCTGTTCCTCGATACTCGCGAGAATTGATTTGCGCCGATCCTCAAGCTCTCGAATATAGTTGAGTCGCTCCTCTAGGCTGCGCATCTGTGTATCATCGAGCCCACCGGTGACTTCCTTGCGATAGCGCGATATAAAAGGTACGGTCGCGCCCTCGTCCAGCAATTGTATGGCGGCGGTGACCTGATTTTCACCGACCTGGAGTTCACTGGCGATACGACTGGCAATAGATTGCATAAAGGCCTTTTAAAAATAAGTAGATTCAATATCTGTCAGCCACTAACGGGCTGACAACGGCGTTATATATTCTGTGAGGGCGGGATTATGCCTTGAGCGCTCAGCTCTGGGTAGACTTGTATTTACATACTTATTGTGACTTGAACACTATGACTTACAACGGTAATTCCACTGCTGAACAATATCCGCAATGCGCTCTTTGCGCGGGCACTGAGGTGGTCGAGTATCATCGGGATCAACGGCGCTTCTATTTGCATTGCCTAGGCTGTCATCTGGTATTTGTACCTGAGAAATTTCACCTCTCCGACGAGCAGGAGAAGGCTGAGTATGATCTCCATGAGAACGATCCTCAGGATCTGGGTTATCGCAATTTCCTCAATCGAATGGCCGAGCCATTATTGGCAAAGCTCAAGCCTCAGAGTGAGGGCTTGGATTTTGGATCTGGGCCAGGCCCATGCCTGTCTCTAATACTTGAGGAACGAGGCCACTCCGTCGCGCTCTATGATATCTATTACGCCAATAATCAGGCATTACTTGAGTGCCAATACGATTTTATTACCGCCACAGAAGTGGTTGAGCATTTGGCCAACCCGCTATTTGAATTAGACCGCCTGTGGGGAATGTTAAGGACGGGGGGACAATTGGCCATTATGACCAAACTGGTTGCCGGTCCTGAGAAGTTCGCCAACTGGCACTATAAGTCTGACCCCACGCATATCAGTTTCTTTTCAGTAGCGACCTTTAACTTTCTAGGTCAGCGATGGGGCAGTGTGCCGGAGTTTATTGGTGCAGATGTGATTATTTTTCAGAAATAGCCTTTCGAGCAGCAACAAATGCCTGCACTGAGCGACTGATATCTGCAGCACTGGTCACCCAGGAGCAGACGCTGATACGAATGACTTTTTTACCCTGCCAAACTGAACCGCCGACCCAGCACTCACCGGAATCCTGAATGGCCTCGAGTATCTTGTCGGTCTCAAGATCATTGTCAGCCGGGGCGACTATAACCTGATTGAATACCACATCATTGCGTATTTCGAAGCCTGCGGCCCTGAGCTCATGGGCAAACTGCAGCGCTCGCTCGTGCATGCCATAAACCAGCTCATCAACCCCATCGGCGCCTAAGTATTTAAGTGCCGCCCAGAGCTCTACTGCTCTGGCTCGGCGCGACATCTCTGGGGTGTAGAGCATACCGTCGCGATTCTCGGTGTAAGTAATATAAGAGCCAGAGGCCTGCAGCGCCATAACCAGCGCATCTCTATCGCGGCACAACAAAATGCCACTGTCATAGGGCGTGTTGAGGGTTTTATGACCGTCCACAGACCATGAATGGGCTTTTTCCATTCCCTTGGTCAGATGTTTGAGCCGCTTTGTGCCGCCGGCCCAGAGCCCAAAGGCACCATCTATATGGACCCAGGCACCAGCACGATTGGCGCTATCACAAATTGCTTCATAGGGATCGAAGGACCCTGAATTGACGTTCCCCGCCTGTAATAAAATAATGCAGGTTGCATCAAGTTCGGGAAGCTTCTCGGGGAGAATACGACCCTGATCATCAGCCTCAACCCATTCAATATTGTCTGTGCCAAAGCCGAGTAGGGCGACCGCCTTGATGACAGCGCTATGGGTTTGCCGGCCAGAAATTATACGCAGCGGAGGCGCGCCATTATGGCCCTGCTGATTGAAGTCCCAGTCTTGGTTTCGCAATAGTCTATAGCGGGCCGCCGCCAACCCACACAAAATCGCCGAGGAGGTACCGCTAACAAACCCAGCCACTGTGCTGTCAGGTAAACCGAATAATTGCTTTAACCAGCACTCACATATCTCTTCAAGCTTTGAGGCAATGGGTGACATCACATATAGCGCAGTATTTTGATCCCAAAAATCACTTAACCACTTGGTCGCCAGAGTGACAGGCAAAATACCGCCATTCACAAAACCAAAGTAACGCCCGCCAGTTTGAGCAGTGGTGGCAGGGGAGCCATATTGATGCAGTTGCTGCAAGATAGCGGCGGCATCCCCTGATACGTCGGGCAGATCTTCCACAAACTGCTGGAGATCCGCTAGAGCGTGTTTTGAGGGGAATACATTGCGCTCCGCGGCACCGTCGGCATATTCATAGGCAAACGCTTTAGCTTGCTCAAGCAAGGCCTTGGATTGCTGCTCCCGGTGCATATTGTCGCGCAATGTCATTCGGTTTCTCTCAAGCTATATTGTTGGATACGTATGGTCGCAGTAAATCATAGACTAGCCGGTTAACAAAGCTAGAATAAACAGCAACTCTAATAATGAACTAAGGAAAAGTGATCGCTATGTATAAAGGACAGACAGTCAGTCTCACTCTTATCGACAATGGTTTTGCCGAAATTCAGTTCGACAATCAGGGCGAGTCGGTGAATAAATTTAACCAGGCGACTCTGGCAGATCTCCGAGAAGCTGTGGATACGCTAAAGGCGCAGTCGGGCATCAGGGGCCTTTTGCTGAGCAGTGCTAAACCGGTATTTGTGGTCGGCGCTGATATCACTGAGTTCAAAGGTATGTTTACCGCGAGCAAGGAAGACTTTATCGCTGGCGCACAGATAGCCAATGGCTTGTTTTCTGAAATTGAAGATCTTCCCTATCCATCAGTGGCGGCTATTAATGGCTTTGCCCTAGGTGGTGGCTTTGAAATCTGTCTTGCCTGTGACTCACGCGTGATCTCCTCTAAGGCCGCTGTTGGTTTACCTGAAACCGGTCTCGGTATTCTTCCTGGCTGGGGCGGCACTGTGCGCTTGCCGCGCCTGATTGGCTATTCTACAGCCGTGCACTGGGTTGCATCTGGTGAGCAACAGCGGCCCAAAGCCGCCTTGGAGGCTGGTGCCGTTGACCTGATTGCTGAACCCGAACAATTGCGTGAAGCCTCTCTTAAACTGCTTGAAGAACTGGCTTCCGGTGAGCACGACTATCAAACCCGACGCACTCAAAAAACCTCTCCACTGCCGATGTCCGATGCGGAGCTGGAGGCCACTAGCAGCGGTTTCCGCAGTGCCATTCTGGGCAAGGTGGGGGCGCATTACCCAGCACCACTAAAAGTCGTTGAGCTGATATCCAGCGCTGCCACGCTGCATCGCGATGCAGCGATTAAACTTGAGAATGAAGCGTTTTATGAGGTCTCGCAAACACCTCAGGCAAGGGCCATGGTGGGTCTGTTCCTAAACGATCAGTATATTGTGAAACAGGCGAAAAACCGCGGCCGAGCCCTGGCGGGTAAGTTGCCTGAGATAAAAACTGCCGGTGTGATTGGCGCTGGCATTATGGGTGGCGGTATTGCTTACCAAAACGCTATTCGCGGTTACTCAGTAGTAATGAAAGATATTAACCAGCCAGCCTTAGACCTGGGTATTCAAGAGGCCAATAAACTGCTGGCCAAGGGCGTTAAGCGCGGCAAGTTAACCGAAGAGAAGGCGGGTCAGATTCTTAGCCTAATAAAGCCGAGCCTTGAAGACAGCGATGTGGCGCCCTGCAATATGTTGGTTGAAGCTGTGGTTGAGCTGGAGTCGGTTAAAAAGATGGTGCTGCCAGCGGTTGAGGCTCTTCTCGATAACAGCGCAGTGATCACATCAAACACCTCAACCATCTCAATCAATCGCCTTGCCGAGTCATTAGAACGTCCGCAAAACTTCTGTGGTATGCACTTCTTTAACCCCGTTCACGCGATGCCCTTGGTTGAAATTATTCGCGGTGAAAACACCTCCGACGAAACCATAGCTGCAGTATGTGCCTATGCTCTGGGCTTGGGTAAAAAGCCGATTGTGGTTAATGACTGTCCGGGTTTCTTGGTCAATCGCGTGCTCTTTGCGATGCTCTTTGGTCTGGAAATTATGATTTCTGAAGGAGCTGATTTCCAACAAATAGACAGGGTCATGGAGAGTTGGGGTCTGCCAATGGGCCCAGCTTATCTGATGGATGTGATCGGTATAGATACAATAAATCACTGCTATCCAGTGATGATCGATGGGTTGCCCCAGCGCTTTGTGAAAACGGCTGATCTGTGGCCCACTGAGTCAATTTATCAGGCCGAGCGCCTGGGTCAGAAAAATGCCCGAGGCTACTACAGCTATGAGCTTAACGAAAAAGGTAAGCCAAGCAAGGCGGTCGATGAGGCAGTGATAAAAATGTTTGCTGATCTCTACGGTGAAGCCAAATTGGTGGATGCAGACGAGATTGTTGATCGCCTGATGATCGCTATGGCGATGGAAATGCTTCACTGTCTTGAAGAAGGTGTTGTGGCCTCACCAGCAGAAGCGGATATGGCGCTCATATACGGTGTTGGCTTCCCGGCATTCCGCGGTGGTATTTGCCGCTGGATGGATGAGATTGGTCTGCAGGAAGTCTGCGATCGTGGTGATAGATATGCGCATATTAGCGAGCTGTATAGGCCCACTGAGACGTTGCGTGCAATGGCTGCGAAGGGTGAAACGTTGTATTAGACTGCTTAGCGGCTAAGACCATCCCTGGCATCCTAGGCATCCTAGGCATTTGACTCAGGATGTTGGGGTAGCGGTTGAGCATTAAGAGATCCTTCGGCTTCGCTCAGGATGACAGACTATGTTTTATATTTCGCTCAGAATGACAGAACATATTTGGCTTAGGATAACAGGATATATTTCGCTTAGGATGACAGCTTGCAGGCGCTTTGCCGGACTGCCAGCTTGTCACCTCTATTCTCTAGCCTGTCATCTCGAACGCATGTGAGAGATCTCAAGATCCCTCATCGCTCCGCTCTGTCGGGATGACCCATTAGCCGAGTGCAGGGACAAAAAAATTACCAAGCAATACCCTATAACTCAACTGGCCGCTCTGGTGTACCCTGCATAAACGGTCCATCGACACAAATACGTCGACCATCAGGTGAAGCACAGGCTCCACAGATACCCACGCCACATTTGGTCAGATAGTCGATCGCACTAAAGATCTGATCATCGCGACAGAATTCACGCTGTACTTTTGCCGCGGCATGCACCATCGGCGAAGGGCCACAGTTATAGAAAACCAGCTTATCCAGCTCCTGCTGATCCATCTCTTCAAGACGGCTGCGCAACAGCTCGGTAACCACACCTTTAAAGCCTTCACTGCCATCATCAGTGGCCACATGAACCTGAGCAATCTCTTTACACTCTTCGAGATAATAGAGACGCTCGGCAGTGCGAGCACCGGTGAACACTTCAGCATTGCCAAAGTCTCTGGCCAGCTGATAAACCGCAGCCAGACCGGTTCCGCCAGCGACGGCCATAATCTTGGCATCCTCTGCAGGAGATACTGGAATACCGTGAGGACCGCGGACATAGACTTCAGTGCCTACCTCGAGATCCATTAGGGCATGGGTAAAGATACCCACATCGATCACTGCGAGCTGGAAAGGGTCATCGGCTAGAGCAGAGAAGGGCTTTTCACCAACGCCTGGCACCCAGAGGAAAACAAACTCACCGGCTTGAATATTCACTTTGCGGTCAAAGGTCAGAACACAGATGTCGTTGCAGACGCGCTTGTTTTCCACCAGTACCACTGGCGAATAATCCATATCGATATCGTAGCGAATATGGGCTTCAGCCTTATCCGAATCGAAACTAAGATCTGACTCAAGCTGGTTGAAGTAGCTGCCAATCTCATCTGTGGTCATACCGGTTAGAGCAGAGCCAATACCGACAATTGCAGCGCCGGCATTGATAAATTCTCTCGTGTCGGCAGCGCTACTGGCGCCACCACACCCGATAATCGGTAAATCTGTCACTTCACGTATTTCGCGCACGCATTTTAAGGCGATAGGCAGTACACCTTTGCCTGACATGCCTCCAGCCCCATTACTCAGAACAGGGTGGCCATGAGATGCGGTATAGCCTGGCCCAACAGTGTTAATCGCGCAGATACCATCGGCGCCACCTGCGGCGGCCGCTTGAGCAATCTCGCCAATGTTCGGTGTGTTAGGTGTGAGCTTGGGGATCACTGGGATATCCACCACGGCTTTTACCGCTGCTGTAATAGCACGAACCATCTCAGGGTCCTGACCCATGGCCATGCCATAACCTTTGGCGTGAGGGCAGGAGAGGTTGAGCTCTAGGCCGTCGGCCACCGGTGCCATAATCTTGGCCACCTCGACAAACTCTTCAAGGCTGCCACCAAATATGGATACCAGTAAAAAGCGATCCTCTGGTATACGCAGTTTTGCCATGGCTTCTGCAGCTACAGAAGCACCGGGGTTAGTCAGGCCTACAGCGTTGACAAAATTGCCAGGAGAATACTGGCTGTAAACCGGTTCGCGGTTACCAGCGCGAGGCACAGGGCCGACACTTTTGGTCGTGATCACGCCGATTTGCGGCATATGATCAAACATGTACTGAATAATGGGCACCGCTGTGGTGACAATTCCGGATGGCACTGTAAAAGGGCCTGAGAGGGTCTTACCGAGAAATTCTGTTTTCAAGTGGGCTCGCTCGAAACTGGCTGAATTAGAGTGTGTTTTCAGGCTGCGATTATACCGACTTTAAAGAATTAATCTGCCCCCCTAGAGTCTATGCTGCGAAAAAATGCGAGGTGGCTAAAGTCACTGCTGGGAACATAGCTGCTGTCGTTGTAGCGAGGGTTGGCTGAGAGCTTAACGACCACCATATTCTTTGCTGGATTAATATAGATATACTGGCCATAGACACCCATCGCCATATATTCACCGTCGTCTGAGAGCGGCAGCCACCATTGGTAGCCATAGCCAAAATCACCTTCAGCGGGCTGCAGATGCGGGGCATCAGCGACAGTCGATGCCGCGATCCAGTTAGCGGGAACAATCTGTCTTCCATCCAGCGCACCACGGTTTAAATAAAGTGAACCCAGCTTGGCAAAATCCCGCATAGTGAGATTTAGCCCGCCCAGAGCCATCTCTTTACCCGCGCCATCCACAAGCCAATAACCGTTATATTCCATACCCAGAGGCTGATAGAGTTTTTCCTGCATATAGTCGGTAATTGACTTACCCGTGGCACGGCGCAGTACCATGCTTAAAACATGGGTGTCGATACTCACATAATGGTTTAGCGTACCCGGCTCGCGACCTCTAATCAGACTGGCGGCAAACTCATCCTGAGGGCTTCCCAGTGCGAAACCGCGGCCCCAGCGGTTAATGTCACTGTTAAAGTCACCGTAGTCCTCATTAAAAGCAATACCGGATGACATCTGCAACACATCTTTAATCGGCACAGACTCATAGCCAGAGCCTTTTAGCTCAGGGGCATAGAAATCCACCGGCTGTTCAAGGTTGCCAATACTGCCCTCGTGCACGGCAATACCGATCATGGCTGAGACAAATGATTTGGCCATTGACCATGAGATGGTGCGCGTAGATTCACTATGGCCGAGCGAATAGCGTTCATAAACTATCCTATCGTCCTGTATTACCAGCAGCCCAGTAGTCCAGGAGTCTGTTAGAAACGCCTCTGTGTTAAGTATTTGCCCGTCAAAACTAAAACCCTCAGGCAATTCAATCGCTGCGCCACTGGGGTAGGGCCTTGGCTTCGAGGAAGCGGTCATCACACTGATATCGCCGAGTAGATCGGCTGAGCGGAAGTTTTCGACAATGTTATCTGCGTCGAAAAAATGTACGACGCGATAAAGCTTCTGCGCTGTTGGGAGAATCGTTAGAGCCAAGAGACCACCAATAACTACCAGTGTCGC
>Ga0206682_10004001_pt1 | contig 12233 bp, 15 predicted proteins | sample M240m12015metaG_FD_155444 | JGI IMG/M metagenome (GOLD analysis project Ga0206682, IMG submission 155444) | Ammonia-oxidizing marine archaeal communities from Monterey Bay, California, United States - M2 40m 12015 | ecosystem: Environmental > Aquatic > Marine > Intertidal zone | place: USA... | reverse complement strand
GCAAGATGTTTATGAAATTATGGCATTGGCATCATAAAAGATGATGAAACATCCCGATTTACGGCGCTTTATTTGATGCCTCAGTGTCGTCATTAACTTCGTCCAAAATCTCATCAATGGTGGCCGCTTCGCTGCTTGTCGTATCGACATCATAGACCGAAACGACGCCTTTTCTTTTGGGATTAAGCTCCAAATAGCGTTCGCGTAAACGCTTGAGGCGTTGCTTGTCTTCATAGCGCATGGCGGATAAACCAAAGCCGTTCATCGAACTGCCGTGGCTCATTGTTTCCAAACTCACATCGGCTTGAATGTCGCCAATAATTTGCGCCCGCGCATTTATCGGCATCCATCCGAGGCTGAAAAACAGTCCGACGCAAAATGCGACGGCCCAAGAGCGGCTCTGAGGCTTCCTGTGAAAATGTCTCATGAGCCTGCCCCAAATGCCGTGAACGGCGACGCTTAAAAAGCAAATCGCCGCTGCGGTCATGAATAAATAATAACTCATTGTGACTGTCTCCCTTTACCCAAAATAGGCCTAAGATGCGAGGTGAAGCAAAGCCTATTTATGGCTGGCGGGCCGCCTTGCGGTTTAGGGTGAAGGCCGATAGGAAAGTGATATGCGCAAGATGATACAACGCCTTTTTATACTCATTGCCGTGCCGCTTGGTATGGCGTTAGCGCCACCGGCTCTAGCGGCGGATGAGGAGATGGTGGTTCATTTTGACGGCACCCGGATTTCGGCTGCCTATATTTACACCCAACGCGATATGGTGGCGGCCATGGCCGCACATTATTGCCGAGACCGCTATGGCAAAAAGGCCGAGCTGGGTCCGGGCGCGTGCACAAAAATGCTCCCGCTTGAGGCTAATCGCTGCCGCGCCGAAGCGCATTGCCGATAAATTGCCCTAAAACCGCTTCATCGCTTGCGTCGCCTTTTGGCTTCGGTCTAGGCTAGCGCCCTAGTTAGGCTGAGTTGGGCTGAGGGAGTGCATCATGTTGGACATTATTAAACAGGCGGTGGCGCAAAGCGCAGAGACGCATAAGATTCCGTTTGTTTCTTTTGGCGCAACGGATGGGGATGCCAGCCTGTGCGAGGGCCAGCATGGCGGTTTTGACGGGCAGTCCTTGACCGGCAATCATATTTTCCGCATTGCCTCCATGACCAAGCCGGTGGTCACCGTCGCGGCTCTGCAATTGGTTGAGGCGGGCAAGCTGTCGCTCGACCAAAATATGAAAGAGATTTTACCGGCGTTGGGTGAGGTGAAGCTGGCGCGCCGCAATGGCGATGCGATTGAATTCACGACGCCTGAAACCGACATTACCCTGCATCATTTGCTGACCCATACGGCGGGGTTTGGCTATAGCTTTCATGATGATGTGTTGGCGCAATTGGAAGCGGAGGGCAAAATCGCGCCGCTGGCTTCTGACAATGATGATTTCATGTCGGCACCGCTTTTATTTGAGCCGGGCACGAATTGGGAATATGGCATTGGGCTTGATTGGGTCGGAAAAATTATTGAAGCGGTCACCGGCACGGATTTAAACGCCCATATGACAGCGCATATTTTTGAGCCGCTGGGCATGCAGCATAGTAGTTTTGACGCCAGCGTGTTGGGGGTCGAGCGCGTGGTGCCGCTTAATTTGCGCGATGGCGCGGATGGCAGTATGACCGACGCCTCGGCACTGATGCCACCGGTCACCAAACCGCCTTATCTGGGCGGCGGTGGCATGTTGTCCAATGTGACCGATTATCTGGCCTTTATGCGCTTGCTGCTCAATCGCGGCATGGGGCCGAGCGGGCCGGTGCTGGGCGCGACTTATGCCGATATGATGCTGAGCAATCAAATCGGCGAATTAGAAGTGCCGCTGCAACCCTCCACCAATGCTTTGCTGGTCGATGAACATGAATGGTTTCCCGGCATCACCAAACGCTGGAGCTATGGTCTTTTTATGAATGAGACCGACACCCAAACCCGCCGCGCCCATAGTGCGGCATGGTCGGGGCTGTATTGCACTTATTTCTTTGTTGACCCGGCCAGCCGCATTGGCGGCACGGTGATGATGCAAATGCTGCCCTGCTATAATCCGGCATCCAAAGCGGTGTTTGCCGCCTTTGAAGAGGCGCTGTATCAGCAGCTTTAGGGATATTTATGAAAGAATTTTTCTTTGACGGCTGGGGCGCGCTGTTGCTTTTGCTGCTCATCGCGCCGCCCATTTTGACGCTGCGTATCTCGACCTTTGTGAAATTCATGCGCTGGTTTATCCGGCAATGGCGCAATACGCGCTAATCGGATGGCGGCCTATTGCTTATGCCCGATAGCGTAGCTATCCTCCGTCAGCTTTAGGGGAGACATAAAAATGAGCTTAAAACTTCACCACCTCAACGCATCGCGCTCGCAACGTTTGGTCTGGCTGCTGGAAGAACTGCAAGTGCCGCATGACATTGTGCATCATAAGCGCGACACGCAAACCAATCTGGCGCCGACCAGCTTGCTGGACATTCACCCGATGGGCAAATCGCCGCTATTGGAAGATGACGGTCTGGTGATTGCCGAAACCGGCGCGATTGCCGAATATTTAATGGCCAAATATGACCCCGATCATAAGCTGCATCCGCGCGCTGACGATAAGGATTTTCCGAAATATATTGAATGGATTCACGCCGCTGAGGGCGCGCCGTTTTTGCCGTTTTTATTGTCGGTCTATGTCGGCCAGGCTGAGACGGCGGGCGCGCAGTTGGAAGCCCGCATCAGTGATGAGCAATTAAAAGCCGTGAAATTCATGGAAAAACATTTGAGCGAGAACGCCTATTTTGGCGGCGATAATTTCACCGCTGCCGACTGTTTGATGGGTTTTGGCTTGCTGTTTATTTCCATGCGTCCGGATTTTGCCGATTATCCTGCCATCAAAGCATGGCTGGAAAATGTGCAAGCGCGTCCGGCCTTCCAGCGCATGTTGGAAGTCGGCGTTTAAATCGATTTTGGGAAATCCAGCCCATCTGGCTGGGCGAGCGGAGCGCATCTATTGAGATGGCGCGTCTTAAAGTCGGAAGTTTTGTGGGGCAGGGGGTAGCTTATGCAGCTATCCCCTTTCCCGAGTTTGTCAGTCAGCTTTAGTCAGCTTCAGTCAGATTGACTGCTGAATATTTGCCGTTTGAACCTTGCTCTTTTTCAAAAGACACTTTCATGTCTTCTTTAAGGTTCAGACCGCTTGCTTGCACAGCGGTGATGTGGACAAACACATCGTCTTGACCATCAACGGCGATAAAACCATAGCCTTTATCGGCGTTGAACCATTTTACGGTACCTGTAATCATAATCTTTCCTTCGTTAAGCTTCACTTGAATCGCGTAGTTTGAGCCGCAGTTGAATCTTAAGGCTCGGCTGACCTTGGAAGCTTGTCGCGAAGGGCAGATGGCCTTACAAAACATGCAAGCGGCGCAAAGTAAAGTATTAGTTCGCCACATGCGGCGATTGGTGCCTATATTGTTTTTTGGGTCAGTTGCGGCTGAATGAGGGCCGCAAGCATAATTTTGGCGGGTTTTCGAGGCCTTAGGGCAGAAAAGTAACGGTAAATTAGGGATAAATAAGATGAAAGATTTGGATATTGTGGTGTATGGCGCGACCGGTTTTACGGGTCGCCTTTGTGTTGATTATTTGCACGGGCTCAAAAAAGACCTGAGCTGGGCGATTGCCGGTCGCAATGGCGATAAATTGCACGCCATCAATACAAAAAGCGGCGCCAATGTTGAGGTTCTGATTGCCGAGGCGGATGATGTCGCCGCTTTGGAAGCCATCACGGCGCGCGCCAAAGTGGTCTTATCGACCGCCGGTCCGTTTCATCGCTATGGCTCCAATCTGGTCGCGGCTTGCGTCAAAAACGCCACTCATTATGTCGATATCACCGGCGAGAATTTTTGGGTCAAAGGGCTGATTGAAAAACATCATGCAGAAGCCGCCGCCAAGGGCGTGCGGATTATTCCTTCTTGCGGCTTCGATTCCATCCCGTCCGATTTGGGCAGCTATTTCTCGGTCACCCAAACCGCCGCGCCGATTAAGCGCATTGAATCGTTTCACTCCTATCAGGGCGATGCCTCGGGCGGCACATTGGAAACCATTTTCTCCATGCCTGAGCTTGATTTGGGCGATGATTTAACCGATCCGTTTTTGCTCAATCCGGCAGGCAGCACGACGCCCGCCATGGAAAAAGCCAGCCGCGACGGTTTTGCCATTGCCAAAAAACCGGAAGTCAAAGGCTTCTCCTCGCCCTTCATCATGGCCGCGGCCAATACGCGTGTGGTGCGCCGCTCGGCGGCTTTATTGGGCGAGCGTCAAGAACCCTATGGCGCGGATTTCGTCTATCAGGAATTTGCCTATCACCCGACGCGCTGGCGCGCCTTAAAGGGGCTGTTGGGGCTGGCGGCGATGGGGCTGGTTATCATGACTCCTTTGCGTAAGCTGGTGCGGCCCTTGCTCAAACAGCCGGGCGAAGGCCCGTCTCAGGAAGAGCGCGATAATGGCTGGTTTGATTGCAAATTTATTGTCGATACGGAAGGCGGCGAGACTTTTGTCTCATCGATTTCAGGCGATGGTGACCCGGGCTATAAAGTGACCTCAAAACTGGTCACGGAATGTGCCCTATGCTTGGTCGAAGACGGCGCAAAACTGCCCGGGGGCAGCGATTATGGCGGTGTGCTGACCAGTGCCAGCGGCCTTGGCGGTGCGTTGATTGAGCGCTTGAGCAAAGTGGGCATCCGTTTTGACGGGCCGCATAAAGTGGCGGGGTAAGGGCGCGATTTGCTTAATGTGGGAAAGCGCGGTAGCTTTTTTATTCCTTTCCCCAACATAGAGCCAAATGTGCCCTTAAATTTATTACGCCTCGTCATCCCTTTTTTGTTTTTTCCTTTTCAAGCCAGCGCGCAAACGATTGATGAACAGATAAACCGGCTCATGCAGCCGCTGACCGATATTCTCTCGGCGTTTATTTTTTATTCTGTTCCGCTGGGCGGCACGGATTTGCCGCTGATTGTGGTCTGGCTGATTATTGCCGCCTTTTTCTTCACTTTTTATTTGGGCTTCATCAATCTGCGCGGCTTTGGTTTCGCGGTCAGTGTGGTGCGGGGCGCGCTGCGTAATGACAAGCATGATGGCGAGATTAGCCATTTTCAGGCGCTGACGGCGGCCATGTCGGGGACGATTGGTGTCGGCAATATGGCCGGTGTCGCGATTACCGTTTCCCTCGGCGGGCCGGGCGCGATTTTCTGGCTGATTGTCGCCGGGCTGGTCGGTATGACGACAAAATTTGTCGAATGCACTTTGGGCGTCAAATATCGCACGATTAATCCGGACGGCACGGTGTCGGGTGGGCCTATGTATTATCTGCGCGACGGGCTGGCCGAAAAAGGCATGCCGCGTCTGGGTAAATATCTTGGGGCGTTTTTCGCCCTCAGCATTGTTGTCGGCTGTTTGGGCGCGGGCAATATGTTCCAATCCAATCAGGCTTATGTGCAATTGGTTGAGGTGTCGGGCGGCGTTGACAGCCCGCTGGTCGGCTATGGCTGGCTCATCGGCATTGTGATGGCGGTGATGGTCGGGCTGATTATCATCGGCGGCATTAAATCCATCGCCAATATCACCGTCAAGCTGGTGCCCTTTATGGTGGTTACTTATCTGTTTTTGGCGGGCTTGGTCTTGCTGATGAATATCACCGCCATACCGGCCGCCTTTGCGCTGATTTTCAAAAGTGCTTTCACTATGGAAGGCGTCTCGGGCGGCTTTATCGGCATTATGATTTTGGGCTTTCAACGCGCCGCCTTTTCCAATGAAGCCGGTCTCGGCTCGGCCGCCATTGCCCATGCGGCGGTGCAAACCGATGAACCATTGAGCGAGGGCTTTGTCGGCCTGTTGGAGCCGTTTATCGACACTGTGGTCATTTGCACGCTGACCGGCTTGGTGCTGGTCATCACCCTGCCAAGCGAGGCATTAATGGGCAGCGGCATGTCGGGCATTGAATTGACCTCATCGGCTTTTGCCGAGAATTTGTCATGGGCGCCCGTGCCCTTGTCTTTCGTCGCCATGATATTTGCCTTTTCGACCATGCTGGCCTGGGCCTATTACGGCATTAAGGGATGGACCTATTTGGTGGGCGAGGGCAAGAATAAGGAAAAAGCCTTTGGGCTGGTATTCTGCCTATTCATCATTATCGGCGCGTCCATTAAGCTGGACACGGTTTTGGAATTTGCCGATGCGATGATTTTCATCATGGCCATTCCCAATCTTATCGGCCTGTATATTCTGGCACCGGATGTCAAAAAAGACCTCGCCGCCTATTTGGATGCGCGCCAGGCGGGCTGAGGCGGAAAGCGGGCAGTTGCTAAAGAATTGCTCTGGTCGGCAAATTCAGATAGGGCTGATATATGAGTTCAGTTCGCTTTACCTGTTTGATGAGTTTCTGTGCCGCTGCGCTTTTTATAGGCGCGGCGCGGGCCGAATGGAAATCCGAGCCGCCTGAAATTATGGCCGGTGGCGAGATTATCGGACAATATTATCATTTATTCAGCAAAACCGACCCGCCGCATTTGGTTTGGGTTGCTTATGATAATGAAACCTATTTATGCCGTGGCGATGACGACCTGTTTCGCTGTCAATCGACCAAAAACAGCGCCATGCCGCCGCCGCCCGTTACCGGCGAGGCCGCCGCGCCGCCCGCACCATAAAGCGGGCAAGGGGCTCTTTCTAAGACCGAGATTTTCGGTTAGCTTGCCTGCATGACGCAAACAGAACTCGTTTTTCCGACCCTGCCGGGCATTGATATAACGCCGGTGTTTCAAGATAGCCGCAGCCCGATGGGGCAGCATATCGGCCTTGTCTATATGGGCTTTGGCGATAAGCGCATTTGCACCGGCCTGAAATGGGATGACAGCCTTGTCGGCAATGCCGAGACCGGCGTGCTGCATGGCGGCGTGGTGACGGCGATGATTGACGAGACCGCCGGCGGCGCATCCGTGCTGGCGACGGATTATAAGTTTTCCGTCGCAACAATTGACCTGCGGGTTGATTATATGCGCCCCGCTCAGCCGCGCCAAAACCTCTATTGCACAGCCTATATTTATCGCCTGACCCGGCGCGTGGCGTTTTTCAATGCCGAGGCGTTTCACGATGACCCGACCAAGCCGATTGCCGTCGGCACCGGCACTTTTATGGTGGGGGCGAATGATTCCGTGCCCGATTTATTGGGCAGCCCGTTTCGCGCCAGCCAAGATGAGGGTGACAGCCATGCATGAGACGGCGCTGATTGACGGGGTTCTGGCCGCCATACCCTATGCCGGTAAGCTGGGGGTGACGGCGCGGCTCGACAAAAACGGCACACTGACCTGCACCCTGCCGTTTCATGAAAATCATATCGGCAATGCCCAATTGCCCGCCCTGCATGGCGGCGGTTTGGCGAGTTTTTTGGAAATCACATCAGTGTTGCAATTGGCGCGCCAGCAGGCCGCCATTCAAGACATTAAGACGCCGGAAGACTTGCGCCATATTGTGCCGTTGCCGGTTAATGTGACCGTGCAATATTTACGCAGTGCGGGCGCGTTGCCCTGTTATGCCGAGGCCAAGGTTTTGAAACTCGGGCGGCGCACGAGCACAGTGTTTTGTCAAACCTGGCAAGATGATGAAACAAAGCCGGTAACCTCCATGACCGGCGTGTTTATTCAACCGAAATCTTAGGCGTTTTTCCGCTTGCCTCGTCGGGCAGACGGGTTAGTGTCTTCTGCAAATAGGAGTGTTTCATGAGCGAACAAGAAAACGAATATCAACCGCCAAAGGTCTGGGAATGGGATCAAGAAAGCGGTGGGCGCTTTGCCAGCATTAACCGACCGATTGCCGGTCCGACCCATGATAAAGAATTGCCGATTGGCGAACATCCGATTCAGCTTTACTCGCTGGGCACGCCCAATGGCGTTAAAGTGACGGTGATGCTGGAGGAGCTTTTGGCGCTGGGTCATGAGGGCGCCGAATATGATGCGTGGCTTATCAATATTGGCGAAGGCGACCAATTCGGCTCGGGCTTTGTCGATATTAACCCCAATTCCAAAATTCCGGCGATGATGGACCGCAGCGGCAAGGAGCCGATACGCTTGTTTGAGAGCGCCTCCATGCTGGTGCATTTATCTGAGAAATTCGGCGAGTTTATGCCCGAAAGCGGGCAGGCGCGCGCTGAGGCTTATAGCTGGACATTTTGGCTGATGGGTTCTGCGCCTTATCTGGGCGGCGGCTTCGGGCATTTTTATGCCTATGCGCCAAGCAAAATGGAATATCCGATTAACCGTTTCGCTATGGAAACCAAACGCCAAATGGATGTGTTGGACCGCCATTTGGCCGCGCATGAATATCTGGCCGGAAGCGATTACACCATTGCCGATATGGCGACATGGCCGTGGTATGGCGCGCTGGCCTCGGGCTTGCTTTATGACTCTGCCGAATTTTTGCAAGTGCAGGAATATAAACATCTCAATCGATGGGCCAAGCAGATTGCCGAGCGTCCGGCGGTGAAGCGCGGCAGTATCGTCAATCGCCCATGGGGTGATAAAACCGCGCTGGAACGCCATAGCGCGGCGGATATTGATGCGGTGCTGAACGCTGATTAACGGCGATTAAAAACTATAGGTCAGCCCAATGCGGGCAAAGGGCCAGAGTTCAAATTCGTCAAGTTCGTCATTAACGTCTCTTTCCTCAGCCTCCACATCGGCGGCCAAGGCGATACAGGCGGCGGAGAGCTGTAAATTGCTGAATGAGAAATTGCAATCTTGCGTGCGTAGGTCAACCGAGGGCGCACCATATTGTATCGCGCCAATACTGAGGCTCAACCCCAAGCCGCCGCCGACATTGCGGCCAATCCCCAGCAGCACATAGGGCGCGTTTTCATTTTCAAACCCCACAGTGCCGGTCAAAAAGCCAATCTCGCTGCTCGCATAGCTATTGGCGCCGATTTCGAATTCATCATCTTCATTGGGGCGCGCCGCCATGCTGAGGTCGGGCGCACCAAACACCATGCCGACTTCCATATTGAGGAAGGACAGGGGAAAAAATTGCAAGCCAATGCGCGGCGCTTCAATGGTCGCGGCGGCGGAAAATTGATTGCCGTCATCATCGGTGAAATCATCATTATAATCGAGCGCGCTATAGCCAAGCACCAAATCAAAATGCTGCGTCAGATTGCGCGTATAAATCGCCTCAATGCCCAAACTGCCGGCCCCAAGGGTGATGCCATTGCGGCCTTGCGCGGCGACAGAGAGCGGCGCGAGCCATATGGCCAAAAGCAAAACAAAGTAACGCATAAAAACCTCCATCGCCTTTTCTACCAATTTCACCGGCGCTGGCCTATGACGCAAAGGCCACACATCTGTCCAAAAATGGTATCTGAAAATAGGGTGAAAAATTTGCCATTTCTTGGCGTGCGCCGTAACTTATACGTCTTGAGATTAGGGTTTTGTTTATGCCAATGAGTTTTATGGCCGCGATGGTGGCAGGTGTTTTGGGTGTTGTCGGCGTGCTGGTTATCTGGCTGCGCCGCCGCCATGTATCGGCGCAGGAGACGGTTTTTGAGAAGGTTGAAAAAGCCCACGCGAGTGAGGGGCGCGGTCAGTTTGTCAAACAGCGCGAGGACAGTTTCCTAAATATTGTCTATGGCCTTGCCGCGGCAATGGTGGTGGCCGATGGCGAGATTGACGCGCATGAGATTAATATGGCGGAAATGCTCGGCGCGCGGCTTATTCCCAATTTTGATAATGATGCCTTTATCAAAATCGTGCGCGGGCACAAAAAACTGCCGCGCTTTAACGATATGGTGGATGCGGTGGCACCGCTTTTGCCCTTGGAGGCGAAGGTGGAAATCTTTGATTATTTGCAGGCGATTGCGACGTCCGACGGGCAATTATCGCCCGACGAACGTCACTTTATTCATCATGTAGAAATGAGGTTTGGCCTCGATAAACTACAAAAATAGGGACCTATTGGTCTTTTTGCGGCTTGATGAGATATTTCTCACCGGTCTTTTTCGGCATATAGCGCGCAATATTGGCCGGGTCGATGGCCTCAGCCAGGCTCAACGTATCGGTGATATTGCTGGAAAATGTCGTCTTAATCTCATTGGCGACGCGGGCCTGCAATTCGCCCATTTTCTCCATGCCGATTTTTTGCAAAAACGGCGTCAGCAGCCAGCCGCCGACACCCCAATGCATGCCATAGCTTTGACCCAGCGTCACCGGACCTTGCGCCAGACGGCCATAAATATAGACCTGCTTATGCTGGTCTGAGCCATAAGTATTCAGGCCCGACGCATTGCGGCTGAGCGCGCGTTCCATAGAGGCCAAAAGCGTGTCGGCCATATCGCCCGCACCAATGGCGTCAAACGCCAAAGTCGCGCCGGTTTCAGCCATCGCATCCACCAATTGCGCTTTAAAATCGTCATCATTGGAGTTGATGACATATTTGGCACCCAAATCGGTGAGGATTTTGGCTTGCGCGTCTGAGCGAATAACGCAGATAAGGTCAATGCCTTCTTGCAGGCAGAGTTTCAAAACCATTTGGCCCAGATTGGAGGCGGCGGCGGTATGCACCATCGCTTTATGGCCTTCGGCTTTCAGCGTTTCGATAAAGCCCAAAGCGGTTAATGGATTGACGTAAGACGAGGCGGCTTCTTCGGCGCTGGTATCGTCTTTATGCGGCAGGCACATAAAGGCCGGGGCTTTAACAAATTGCTGATAACATGCGCCGGTGACCAGAGAGATGAGCTTGCCCTCAAGATGTTTGGCATTGGCACCCGCAGCAATGACGCGACCCGAGCCCTCATTGCCGACCGGCAATGTTTGGTCGAGACGCGCGCGCATGGCGTCAACAAATTGCGGCGGCACCGGGGCGACCATTTTTTGTTCATTGCCGTCTGTTACCAGCTTGCCTTGCGAATAATCGGCAAAGCCCATAAGCGGGAACATATCCGATGGATTAATCGGCGCGGCTTCGATTTCAACAACCACTTCATCATCATTCGGGGTGGGGATTTCATTCTCGACAATCGACAAGACCAGCTCTCCGGCGGCCGTTGCGGTTGATACGATTTGACGGTTTCCACTCATTTTTTTCTCCTCAAGAAAAGATTAGGGACGCATGCCGGTCAGATAAGGACCGGGCGATGCCGTTTGCATAGCAGCGACGGCGAGGCGTAGCCAGCTAATTAGTTTCGGGCGCGTTTCGCGCGGGTCGATAATTTCATGCACGGACAAGCCCTCAGCGCGCGGAAAGGGCGATTGGCTGGCAGCCAGCATATCTTCCAATTCCTTTTGGCGCGCGGCAGGGTCATCGGCGGCGGCAATCTCGCGGGCAAAGGCCACGGCCACACCGCCCTCTACGGGCAGCGCACCACTGGCGGCGCTTGGCCAACTCAGCACATAGCCATCCGGCCCGAAATGCGCCTGCGCGGCAACGCCAAAAGCCTTCAAGACCTGCACGCTGGCCCAAGGCACACGGCTTTGCAGCACGGCTGAAATCGCCGCCGTGCCGTGGCGAATTGTGCCCGCCTTTTCGCTATCCGGCCCAATCATAAAGCCCGGCTCATCAACCAGACTAACAATCGGCAGATGAAAGCTATTGCAGAAATCCACAAAGCGGCGAAGCTTTTGCGCGGCGGCGGCGGTCATGGCACCGGCATAATACATGCAATCATTGCCGATAATGCCGACGCTTTCGCCATCAAGCCGCGCCAGACCGGTAATGAGGCTGGGTCCATATTTGCGCGACATTTCAAAGAAACTCGAGCCGTCGCCATCATCGTGCTTATCGACAACCGCCTCAATGATTTTACGCATTTGAAAAGGCTGGCGGCGATTGGTCGGCACGATATCAGCCAGCATATCTTCGCAGCGATCGGCTTTGTCTTGGCAGGCCAATTTCTCAGGATAGGCCCAAGCATTATTGGGCAGAAAAGACAGGAAGCGGCGAATTTGCACCATCGCATCGGCTTCATCCGTCGCCAGATTATCAATCGCGCCGGAAGCCAAATGCACTTGCGGGCCGCCCAATTCCTCTTTGGTCATGTCATGGCCCAGCGCGCGCTTCACCACTTGCGGGCCGGCGATTAGCACGGCGGCATTTTCCGTCATCACGGTGAAATGCGAAGCCACCAAGCGCGCCGCCGGAAGGCCTGCGACCGGCCCAAGCGCTGCCGAGGCGACCGGCACCGAT
>Ga0206682_10004000_pt1 | contig 12235 bp, 7 predicted proteins | sample M240m12015metaG_FD_155444 | JGI IMG/M metagenome (GOLD analysis project Ga0206682, IMG submission 155444) | Ammonia-oxidizing marine archaeal communities from Monterey Bay, California, United States - M2 40m 12015 | ecosystem: Environmental > Aquatic > Marine > Intertidal zone | place: USA... | reverse complement strand
GATTGTTATAAAGCGGTAACCGAAACAGGGATAAACTATTTTGAAATTGGTTTTAGAACCAATAAAGATTTGTTGTCTGGCAAAGGAAAATGGTGTTATTCAACAGAAGATGATATTAATGCAATAATAAATCAATATAAAGGTACAAAAATATGTGTGATGGCCAAAATAAGTACAGTTACAATAGATGACTTTGTTGAAAAAAATCTATCAAATGTTGATTTAGTTAGAGTGCTTTTAGCACGATGTACTGAAACAAAAGATGAAAGAATTAGTAAATATAATAAACAAGATATAATTACTGCAAAAAAATTCTGTAATGATTTAATAGATTTAGGATATGAAGTATGTTTTAATGCGGGATGTGGAGATCTAATTAATGATGAAGAAATAAAACTAATTATTTCAGAATTTCACGATGTTAAAATTAAAAGTTTATATTTGGCAGATACATATGGAGGATTTAATAGTAAAAATCTGCCAATACAATTACATAAATTTTATAGAGAACTAAAAAAGTATAATTCAAATTTAAATATTGGATTTCATATACATAGTAATAATGAAGATGGTCTTGAAAAAGCAAAAATAGCAATCTTTCATGGCTGTTCAATGATAGATGCAAGTATTAATGGTTTAGGAAGGGGTGCGGGTAATTTAAAAACTGAACAATATATTTGTTATAAATATGGTAACAAAATTAATTTTAAAGATAAAATTAAACCTATAATTACATTTTTTGATAAACATATTTTAACAAAAAAACAGTATAATGAAAAAAAAATTCAACACCACCCATATTATAACATCGCCGGGGCATTATCTTTACATCCAAATTATATATTAGAATTATTATCAAATATAGATACAAGTGTGAATGAAGATATAGATATGATTTTTAAATTAGATAAATATACTATTGAAAATAATTGTAGAAATTATGATAAAAATTTAATTAATAAATTAAAAAAAATATAAACATATATATATATATATATATATATATATGGATAGACCTATATTTACACTCATATAATTAAATAATGAAAATTATAAAATCATAGGTGTTTTTTTAAATAATGAATGTATTTTGCAAAAGTTAAATTAATCTTTAATAGTAAATTTATAATCTTCTAATTGTTCTATCATATTTTTTAAACCTGTTTTTAATTCAACAAATTTATAGTTATTATCATATATTTCTTGTAATTTAGATACATTAGCTGCAACACCTATCATATCTCCAGGAGTTGTTCCTTTAACTTTGATTGGTTTTGTATAATTACCTATATCTTTAATTGTATCTAATATATGTTTAACTGTATTTTTTTTACCAGTACCTAAATTTAAAATTTTATTATAAAATTTTTTATTCAAAATGCTGTCATTTATTATATTTGTTACATCATCAATATAAATTAAATCTCTAAACCTATCAAGAGATCCTTTTACTAAAACTTCATTAAAATTATCATCAATAAATTGTCTTAAATATATACTTATCATACCTTGAGTTAAATTATCCAAATTTTGTCCAGGTCCATAACAATTAAAAAGTCTAAAAGTAGTATAATTTATATTATAATTTTCTTGATATAATATCATATAATGTTCACTTGTTAATTTATTTACAGCATAAAATGTATGAGGGTCTACTGGGTCATCTTCTGAATAATATTCTATACCATTTTGCCCACCGTAAATAGCTACTGTACTTGTAAATATAAATCTTTTACAACCAGTTCTTTTTGCTAATTCTAATAATAAAAGTGTTGCTTTTGCATTAGTGTTAATATCATAAATTACATTGTAAAAACTTCCTTCTCCACCTGATTGAGCTGCTAAATGTATAATTGCGTCAAATTTGACATTAATACTATTAATTAAGTTTTCATCTGCACAATCACCATTTATAAAATTTATACTTTCTGGAATATTTTCAATATGTCCGGATGATAAATTATCTATTGTTGTTATTTCATGATTATTTTCTAGTAAATTTTTTATAAGTTTACTTCCTATAAATCCTGCTCCTCCTGTTACTAATAACTTCATATCTATATATATAATATATATATATATTATATAAATATATGAAAAATATTTATCTAAGTAATGATGATTTTAATAAAATAAATCAAAAATATCAAATATTAAGTGATCATAATGCCTTTAGAGTATTAATAATAGAATATATTAATAATTTAAATCCAAATACTAATCATGAATGGATTAATTATATTACTTATTCTGAAAACAAAAATAATACAATTATTTATTTTAAAAAATATGTAATAGATATTATCAAAAACACCAGTATTATAACTAAAGAATATGTTGAAAATCTAATGAAAAAAATAATAAATATTATAAAAAAGGACAATTTAATATTACCTATTTGTTATTTAGCTGATATATTAGATATTAAAAATGTAAATAATTTATTACAAAAAAAATCAAAGGAATTTAAATTACAAATAGATTTTAAAATTATAGATGATAAAATTAAATTTTATATTAAATATAATGAAATTTTTGAATGTAAAACTTGTGAAATAAATATAGTAATAAATAAACTCTATAGTACATATATTCAAATTCAAAAAGAAAAAAAAAAAATAATATTTTTAATTGTTGATTTTACTTATTTTAATTGTGAAGATACTTTATACGAATTACAAAGTTTTATGTTTAACAATAATTATTGGTTAGACATTTCATTTCATTTCAATGAAAATAATTTTCAAAATAGATGTTATTTAAATAGTAAATTATCATATTTTATAAAATATGATATAATTTTATTATATCATGCATTTGGATTTGTAAATAAAATTAATTTTGAAAATATTAAAAATAAATTAATTATAACTATTCCAACAAGATTAACTCCAGATAGATTATATCAAGCATTTAGAGAGGATACAGACATTAAAAATCTAAATAATAATATTATTTATTGGGGTAAAATAAAATTAGAAGATGTTGATAATGCAATTATTTTAAAAACAAGTACAAATATTAATAATGAATCTCCTTATAATGTTTATAAGCATATGTTTCGTGATAACGTAAATCTATTAAATAATAAAATAAAAAATGTTGATGTATTTACAGAATATATAAATGTATTATTACCAAAAACAAATAAATTTAATAATAATATATTAGAAAAAGAAGATTTTTTTAAATTATATGATTTTGATATTAATAAGAAATTAATAACAATTTTTATTCGTTGGCCTAAATGTTTATTTGAATCGCCACACTGGACATTTATAAATACTATGAGACAAATATATACTAATGATAGTTTTATACATACTATTATTGAAAATTTAAAAAATGACTATAATATTTTGTTTAAACCTCATCCTGGTTATTTTAAAACAATAAATAATATCAATTACTTTAATGATAATTTTTCTAATAAAAAAAAAAGAATCTATTTTGGTCATTATGGTGATAAATTAATATTATCCAAAAAAACAAATAATAATGTTCAAGATTATAAATGGTATAAAGATGGAAAATTAATTAAAGAAAATACTAATAGTTTAACTTTTGAAAATATAAAATATTCAGACATTGGTAAATATGAACTAAATGTTTCTAATAAAACATATAGAATTACAATTTCAATAATGAAAAATGATGATACCTTAGACATATCACAATGTAATTCAGATAATTCATACTTTTATTTAGATAATATAAGTTTAGATTATGAATGGATTAATAAAGAATATCCAGGAATAAGACTTATAGATAAATATAAATTTTTAAATATTGAGTATACAAATGAATTATATAAATATACGAATTTTACTATTGTGTTTTCATCAACTACCTGTAGTGTAGATTCTAGTTTATACAATATACCAGTTTTATTAATTTCAACTAAAGATAAAACAAAAGATTGGTTTAATTTAAATAAATATTTTTTTAATCTTTTATCATCTGATGAAAAGAATGAATTATATAAAATTTATAATAATCTTGATATTTATAAAAAAAGTATTTGGAATGAAGGAATTCACGGAATTTGTTGTGGTAAAAAATTATATTGGGAAGATATTAAAGATGATTTGACAGTAAAATTAAGAAATATCATAGAAAAAGAAGAAATCTATAAAAAGGATTTTCTAAAAGAAAATCCTTATTTTAGTACTAGTCATATTGCAAGTCAAAATTATGTAGGGAAAAAAATCATAGAAATTATAAATAAACACAAATTAAATGAAATTTCAAATATAAAATATAATTTATGTCAGAACTCAGTAACTGTTTATCAAAAACAATACATAAATGTATTATTTAAAAATGAAATAATAACTATAGAAATTTTAAAGATACCGTATGTAAATAATAAATTTATTAGTAGTGGTGTTAATTTTTATATTTACTGTGTAAACCCTTTATGTAAACTAAAATTTAAATTTGATATCAAAATATGTAATAATGAAGAAAATGTTTATATTAGATTATATACAGGAATAAAATGGATTGTATATAAAGAAACACAATTAAATACAAAATTTCAACAAATAGATATTACTGAAGATTTTAATTTAGAAAATAAATCAAAATGGAGATTATCTACTACTTCTAACAAAGTAGGTCAAAAAATAATAATAAAAGATATTATAATTAATAATATATAATAGTTATTTTAAAATTATTTAAAATAATTATTTTAAATTTTTTTATAATATTCAATTACTTTGTTTAAACTATTAACAACATCATCTATATCATTATCTGTCATTAATGGGAATATAGGCAAAGTAATTATTTGTTTATAAACTTTTTCTGCAACTGGCATCATTCCCTCATATGTATTTAAATTATTTTTATAGTATGGATGTAGATGAATGGGCATATAATGGACATTCACTCCTATTCCTTCTGCTTTCATTGCTTTAAAAACTGTATCTCTATCTACTTTTAAATTATTTAAATTTAGTTTTATTACATAAATGTGATATGCATTTTCAAATTTTTGAGTTAGTGGAACTAAATAATTATTAAGTTTCTGTAATTTTTTATCATATATTTTTGCGATCTCTTGTCTGCGTTTTATAAATATATCTAATTTTTTTAATTGGCTTATACCTAATGCACATAATACGTCAGGAATTCTATAATTATAACCTAAATTAACCATTTCATAATAATGACTTGCTGATTTTTCTCTGTCTTTATAATCCCTGGTTATTCCATGTGTAAGAAATACTTTCATTCTATCATAATACTTTTTATTATTTGTTACAGTCATACCTCCCTCACAAGTTGTAATATTTTTTACTGGATGAAAACTAAAAGTAGTAATATCTGCAAATGATCCAACTTTTGGTTTATTATGACAACTATTTATTTGACATCCTATAGAATGTGCTGCATCTTCAATTAAAACAAGATTGTATTTTTTTACTATAGGAATAATTTTGTGATAATCACACGGTTGTCCAGCAAAGTCAACAACAACAATAGCCTTAGTATTTTTTGTGATTAAAGATTTTATTTTATCAGGATCTATATTCATAGTATTTTCATCAATATCACAAAAAACAGGTTTAGCATTACAGTAAAGAATAGCATTTGATGAAGCAACAAAACTCAAACAAGTTACAATAACTTCATCTGTTTTATTTAAATCTAGTGCATGAATAGCCAAATGTAAAGCGGCTGTACCACTATTAACTGCACATGCATATTTAACATTACAATACGCTTTTACTTTATTTTCAAATTCAGTAACTTTAGGACCTGTTGTTAAATAATTATTTTCGTTCAAAACATCAAGAACTGCTTGTTTATCTGTTTCATCAATAGTTTGTTTACCATAGTTAAGTATAGTTTTTCGTACAGGTTTTCCTCCATTTATTGCTAAACTCATTTTTATTAATATAATATTATTATTTTAAATTAAAATATTAATATATTTTTAAATATACTAACAATATATACATGAATACTACCCCATTTTATTATGATAATTTATGGAAGGAGCATGAAATAGAATATTTAAAATTTAATAATTATACATTTATAAAAGACTTGTCATATACTGAAAATAATTGTAGATCAATAATATTATTATTTAATTATGAAGGTAATAACATTTTAAGAGGATATGCTGATGGTATAATATTTCCTCAAATAAATTACTTTGATATTGAAAATATACATACTAAAAAAAGAGATAAGAAAATACAAAATATTTTAGATTATATTTTAAAAGTTTTTAATGACTATAATATAGTCGATACAAAAGTTTATCAAGATCCTTATTTATGTAAAAAATTAGGATATTCTATTTTTGATTTATTAGATTTAAAACAGTTAAAATTAAAATATAAACTAGAAATGTATTTTGAAAAAAGTCAAGGTAATAATATTTTAACTTCTTTAAAGAGTAAAAGTCGTACAATAATAAATAAATATTTAAACAAAACAAAATTTAATATATATTTTGGAGAAGTTAATGATACAATATTTAATTCTTTAGTTGATAAACATTTAGAATTATCTGGTAAAAAAACGAAACCTGATAAATGCTGGTCAATTTTAAAAGATATGATAAAAGAAAAAAAAGCAATATTATTGGTTTCTGATAATAATTATATTATATATTTTATATCTAATAAATATTGTTATTATGCAATAAATGCATGTACAAAGAGAGACAGTATTGTATCTTATTTATTATATGAAGGGTTGAAATGGTTAACAGAAAATAAATTTAATTTCATACATTTTTATACTTACGAAAAATATATAAAAGATGAAAAAAAAAAATGTATATCAAAATATAAAAAAGCATTATGTAACAAAATGTTTACACAATATTATCTAGAACTTTAATAATATTATTAATAAAAAATTTATATCCATTCAAGTATATTTATGGCTTTATTATCTATATAATAGTCAGCAAATGGTTTTTCAAAAATTAACTCATGATATTTAACATTCCATTCTTTCAATTGTTTTTCAGTAAGTTCTCTCCAATCTTTTTTGCTTGTATATCCTCTTGCAGTAAATAATATTATTTTATTATTATTGTCATATAAATCATTTATTTTTTTAATTACCTTTACAATTGGTTTTGCATCTTTATATTCACACATTTCGGTGCATAAAGTTCCATCAATATCAATACAATAAATTTTATTTTTTTGTTTTAACAATTGGGGAACAAAATTATTATTTTCAATATATCCAAATATATCTGAACTATACCTTAATATTAAAAGGTTATTTTGTGGTTCAATTATATTAAATTTATTGTTATACAATAAATCAATTAGTATTTTTGGAGATTCTAGTCCGGCATTTATACCTAAATTACATGCTCCTCCAAATCTAGGATTAATTTCTATAAACTTAATATCATTTCCATTACAAAAACACTGTAATGTATTATGTCCAATTAATTTTAATTTATTACCTAATATTTTACATAAATCTTTAATTTTTTTATTATCATAAATTTGACTAACACATGATTCGCCATTAACTACATTAATTCTTTCTCTAGGAATACAATTTATGTATTTTCCTTTAAAATCAGATAAGTAATCAATTGTGTATTCTTTCCAGTCAATAAATTCTTGAACTAAATTTTCATTAAAATTTATAATATCTAAATCTTCTTTATTATTTATTTTTTGTATTCCTTTTCCTGCACTACCAGTTATAGGTTTGGAAAATACCGGGAATATATTAACTGATTTTTTATTATCATATGTTTTTGGGACAGGTATTTCATTTTTTAAACAAAAATTAACAAATTTCTTTTTATTTTGACATATTTCTACAGATTCTGTTGAACAAATCATTACTTTAATACCAATATCCTCAAATTTTTTTTTATTTTCTGCAAATATCTTTAATTCTCTACAACTTGTTGGGATTATAAGTTTTATATTAAATTTTTTACAATTATTTAATAAAAAATCAATAAATCTTGGATTATTTGATCTAGGGCATAAAAAATAGTCATCTGCAAAATATAATGCAGGAGCATTTATATTAATATCTGTCGCGTAGACTAAACCACCCATATTATTTAAATATGTTTTGAAAGATTTAACTAGTAATACTTTTTTTGAACAACTGGTTATTAATATATTCATTTATATATATATATAATAAAATTATAATTTTATTATATACATCAGTTTAGTATTAAACCATGTTTAATACTATTTATAAAACTATTTTTAAATAAAATTTGTTCTTTTAATACTCCTTCTTTTTTAAATCCATATTTTTCTAATATTAGTATGGCACGTTTTCTAAATTCAAAAGTTTCCGTATGTAATTTATGTAATTTTAAATTGCGATAAGAATAATTTATAATAAAATTTAAAAAAAAAGAAAAATCCTGTTCAAATAACTTATTATTTTTTGTTCTTTTTTTTTCAACTAAAAATGATACTTCTGCATTTTTGTTAACATAATCAATATATACTAATCCACCATAACCTATAAATTCATTATCATATAAAATTGTAAAATTTAATGTTTTTGTTTTTGAATTATAAGAAGGTAGTATAATATCATTAAACCATTTTTCTTGGTTTGAGTCTGTCAGTAATTTTGTTTGTCTTAAAACATCCATTTGTTCATTTCTTATTTTTTTAATTTTAAAAATATCATCATGATTTATATTTCTTATTGAATAAGTCATATTAAATATATATATATGTATATGTTTAATATTATTTTTTTTGTAAAAATATTAATATTTCTCTTCCACATCCTAATTCAGAAAGCTTTTTATAATATTCATTAGTTTTATTAATTGAAATATTACACATAAAATTTTCTACTCTAATTCTTTTAATATGTGAGTGTTTACCAACATTATTTTTAGTATAATTTGTATAATTTTCTAATAAATCAAAATCTATAGGATAATCACTCATATTATATATTGTTTTATAATTACAGTGATTACATATATTTTTTAAACTTTCTAAATTAAAATAAGATAAATGATCTGGAGGAGCAACCCAAAAGTCTGAATCAATATATTTATTATTTTTCAAATGTTCTTGTAATAAAGAAAAATCATTAGGAACTCTAATTACTAAAATTCCTTCATTACTTAATAATTCTCTTATTTTATTCAAAATATTTATAGGATTAATTACATGTTCTAAAACATTTTGTAAATTTATTAAACCATATTTTTTTTGTTTTTTAATTAAATTATCAATTGATTTATAAATATTACCAGATATAAAATTTTCAATTAAAGAATTATTATGATTACTAATTCCAAAAGAACTATAATCTATTCCTGTTATATTAAATCCATAATCTTTAAAATTCTTTAAAGTATATCCTTCTCCACATCCAATATCTAAAAATGATTTTCCCATAATTTTATCTTTTATAACTTCATATATTCTTTTAGAATAACAATTTATATATTCTAATTCTTCAGTATCATATTTTAATTTATATAGACCTTTTTCATTATTAGTGTTATAATATTTTTTAGCATAATAATCTTCTAATTCTTTATTTGTTGGTTTATTTTCAATCTCATAATATCCTAATCTATGTTTTACAATATTATATATTTTTTTTTTCTTTTCTATATTATCTAAAAATTCAAATTTCATAGGTGTTCCAAATTCAATATCTTGATTACATTCTTTACCAATAATATCCCAATAATGTTTAGTATGTATACCATTACCTGGTCTAATTGATTTTAAATTATTTTCTGTAAATTTTTCTCCTTTTTTCATATCTTTAACAATATATAAAGAACGTCTATGTTTTTTTGTTTCCTTTTCAGATTTTACACCACCATATGTTATTTTACCCATAATTTTTTCAGTCATTCTTACTGATTCAACCATTTTTTTAAACTCATCAGGAGTTAATGAAAATGCATCATCCGGACTTCCTGAATCTCTTGATAATGTAAAATGTTTTTCTATAACACTAGCCCCCATAGCAACAGAAATTGTAGGGACTTCAATACCGAGTGTATGATCAGATAAACCACCAATAACATTAAACCTTTCCATCATATCTTTAATTGTTAATAAATTTGCGTCTTCTTTTTTTGCTGGATAAGCAGCAGTACATTTTAACATGCAAATTTGTGTACATCCGTTTTTTCTTAATACATCAACTGCTTCTTGTAAATCTTGAATAGATGCATTACCTGATGATATGATTACAGGTTTCCCCGTTTGTGCAATTTTTTTTATTAATATATGATCTGTTATTTCACACGAGGCTATTTTATAAGCAGGCATATCTAAATTTTCTAAATAATCAACAGCAGTTACATCAAACGGACTTGAAAATAGATCCATACCCAATTTGTTAGCATATTTTTTTAAATCTTTATGCCATTCCCATGGAGTATATGCCTTTTTATACAATTCGTATAAACTTTGACCATCCCATAATGTACCTCCTAAAATTTGAAAATCTTCTTTATCACAATCAATAGTTATAGTATCTGCCGTATAGGTTTGTAGTTTTATTGCATCTGCTCCAGCATAATATGCTGCATTAATGAGATCAATGGCTGTATTGTAATTTTGGTTATGATTTGCTGATAGTTCAGCAATGATATAAGTTTTATTTCCTTCTCCAATTTTTCTTTTATTAATTTCAAAAATATGCATATATATATATATATTATATTTATTTTACAAAATTATATTTTGCATATTTTTATTTTTATTATGAAGATATAATAATTCATTATCGTATTTAATATCTATTTTTTTTTTTATTAATAATGTAGATAAAATATAGTTTATATGAATATTTACATCAAATATATTTAATATTTTATCACGTACTTTTTCAATATTTTTTATCCTTTGATAATATTCATCATCTGACATATTATTAATAAAATTAACTATATCACTTATAGAATCAAATGTAAATCCATTTATTATACCATTAGTAAATAATTCTGGAAATAGTTTATGTATATTTGGTCCTCCGAAATATATAATAACTCTATTACATAATAAAACATCACTTAATTTTTCAGTTATATATCCATCTTTAAAAGCATTTTCTATAGCAATAATAAATTTGTATTCGCTAAGCTTATTAATTTTGCTAATCCCAAAATCGGTATTTCCTTCTACCGAAATTGGTGACTTACCTATAGTTCCTTTATAATTTTTAGGATAATATTTGAGTAATGAAGCACAATCTCTAACAAATGTGTTGCACCCATAAAGGTGAACATCAATATTATCTAAAAAAGTTTTAATAATATCTTCTCTATTACCAAATTTGTAACTCCCATATCCCGAATGAGTGAATGGATTGGAAACAATTAATTTATTAAAATCCATATTTTTAACTTGATAGTTTTTGTATGAAAAATCTGAAATTGAACTACTTTTTAATGGTCCCCAAATACAATTTGAATATTTTTTCCCATTTTTTAAAAAACTACTATATATAATATCAAAATTATTAATAAATGATGGTTGTTGCCACCAACTATACATTTTTAGATGAGGAGATTCAAAATTATACCAAATTATATTATTTTTTTTAAACTTACTAAAAATATCTTTATAATTTTTATATAAATTATCATTTTTTTTAATATCTCTAACAAATAAAATATCATTATCTGTAAAATTTTTTCCCATATCTATATTTTCATTCAATGTAATTTTAAAACCACACACATCTTTTTTATTAACAAAAAATGACATAAAATATTTAGACATATTAATAAATTTTGTATTGGGTAGATAAAAATTAAAGTTAAAATTTTTCTTATTTTTAGACATAGTATTATTTATTTCGTTATCAACAATTTTTATTGTTTCAAATTCTATAATGTAATCAGTATATGTATGAATATCATGATTTTTTATAGCGATTCTAAAATTTTTATTAAATTTATCATTATATTTAAAATCAATATTAAAATATTGTAAATTGCTTTTCAAATTATTTATATTTTCATGCCATTTATAACCATCATATAATCGTAAATGTAAATTTTTATGTTCTGAAATAACTTTAGCACATATTTTAATTGTATAGATGTTATTATATTTCATAAAATCATATATTTTGAATTTGATTCCCAATGAATTTAAATATTTTTTAATACAATTTTTACTTATTGTAATCCTTAAATTTTTATTATTATTTAATAAATTTATATCTTTGAGATATTCAACTTTGTAAATATAAAATTTTTCATTTT
>Ga0206682_10003998_pt1 | contig 12236 bp, 4 predicted proteins | sample M240m12015metaG_FD_155444 | JGI IMG/M metagenome (GOLD analysis project Ga0206682, IMG submission 155444) | Ammonia-oxidizing marine archaeal communities from Monterey Bay, California, United States - M2 40m 12015 | ecosystem: Environmental > Aquatic > Marine > Intertidal zone | place: USA... | reverse complement strand
GGTTGCCCTGCCGCCGCTCGAGCCGCCGCGGGCGGCCCCGGCGTCGGCGGACCTTTCCAGCAGTGCGCCACGCTGAACCTGCTGGCGACGACGGGGGACGCGACGATGTCGCCGGTGGCGTGGAGACTGGTCCGCGGCAACGTGATGGTCGACGCGCCGCCGCGGCTGCGCGGCGGCGTGCGACTGAACAGACTTCACGTGCACGAGGTTGTACCGCCGTTGACGGATCACGTGCTCGCGCAGGCGAACCTTTACGCGATCATCCCGCGCGCCCCCGACCCGGTCCTCGCGCTCATGTCCATGGCGGGTCTCCTACCGCGGCCGTTACGCGCGGCGGTGCTGGAGATTGCGCCCGCGACGTCGCAGGCGCTGGAACAACAGGCGAAGATCATCGAGGAACGCGTCGGGGGGAACGACAGCGGCTCCGACGCCGGAGCCTCCGGGAGCGGCCGTCCGTCCCAAGGTACCGCCGCCGCGGGGTCCACGAACCAGTCCACCGGAAGTGGACACGGCCGGCTCGTCGTCGAGATGCCCAAGCTCAAGGCGCGAATCATGGAAGCCGTGGAGGTTGTTCTCTACGTCCCCGGGCCGTCGTCCGCGGTCAAAGGGCACTGCGTGTCGGGGGATACCACGGACATCAACGCGAACATCTACACCACGTCAACCTCCGCGGTGATGGACCTCATACTGCGGTTCCCGGGCGCGGTGCTCAGCAGGGTGACCAGCGACGTGCTGTTCAGACGGGACGTCGACGCCCTCACCGGCGGCAGCGGCGGCGGCGGCGACGGTGTCATTTACCACTGCACGTTTCCGATCCACGCGCTCGGCCAAGGCAAGGATTCGTCCGCGCTCGTGCTCGATACGCTCGGCAGCGAGTCCTCCTCCATCGCGGGTAGGGCGGGTAGGGCGCTGGCGTTTGAGCGGCTGAGGGAGACTAACCACCAGGCGCCCGCGATGGCTGTCGCGTTTGCGCTCGCCGCCCGCGCGGCGATGGCGCACTGCGGTCACTCGTCCGTGTCCCTGGGCGTCGCGATGGGTAAGACGGTGGCGATGCCCGCGGGTGAACAGAGCGACAGGTGCGAGTGGTCCGTGGTTGGCGATGCGGTGTCGCGGGCGGAGCGGCTCGCGGAATTCGCCGACTCGGAGGTGCTGTGCGATTTGCGGGTGCAACGAGCGTGCGTGGGCCAGAGGGTCGATTTCGACCCGGTTCCGCACGCGTCGGGCGACGACACCGCGCGCGCGCGTAACCTCGCGCCCGGCGTGTTGGACTCCATACTCGCGAAGGCGTCCGGGTCGGGTGCCGGTAAGACACCCGATCGGGACGACGGGGATGGCGTCTTCGGCGGCATGACCTCGGGTATGGGCGTGCTGGAGCTGAGCGAACGTGGTAAAGAAAGCGGCGACGGGCTGGCGCCAGGGCCCACCGTGCTGATGCCCGCCGACCTCGTCGAGATGTACGGCAAACACGACGGCGGGCGCGAGGAACGGATGCGGGGCAAGAACGACGGCGCCACGATCATCGAGGAAGAGGACGAGGAGGGCGGGCGGTCCAAATCGAAAAAAAAGGATTCCGACACCGACACGAAAAAGTCCTCAAAGGATGAGCTCTTGTCGACGGAGAAGGCTGCCAAACCGTCGCCGTCGGCGGCGGCGGCGCTTTCAGCCGCCGCCGCCGCGTGCGCCGCGGCTGACTCTCTCTACCGCGCCGAGCGTCCCACGCGGTCCATGCGCGCCAAGCGCCCGCCCAACCTACCCGCCATATCGCGTGAAACGACGCTGATGGCGGCTAAGCGCGTGGTGGCCGAGGCGCAAGAGGCGATGGCGCCGAGGCTTTTGTTCCTGGAGGGACCGCCGCACAGCGGCAAGACCAAGGCGGCTTCCGCGGTGTTGGACACGCCGGAGGTGCGACGGCTCTGGCTGCTGAGAGTGCGCGGGTGCCAGCCGGTGGGCAGCGCCAACGTCGCGGGCGCTCAGCCGCTGAAGCCGTTCGTCTCCGTCTTTCGTCAGCTCCTCGGTTTCGCCGAGGAGACGAGCTGGCGGTCGCGGAAGAACGCGATGGTGGCGCTGTTGGAATCGTGCGGCGACACGCTCGACCGTTACGGCCGTTACGCCAAGCCCATCCTGGAGCTGCTCGAGCTCGAGGAGCCCGAGGGGTACACCGCGGACGGCAAGGTTCGAGGTTCCGGCTCTGGCACGGGATCGAACAACGGCGACGGCAGCGGCGGCAAGTGGCAGCTCGGCACCGACAGCGGCTCCGACGGGCTCAGCGGTTCCAGCGGCTCGCGATCGTTCGGCCTGGCGCTCGGCGAACGAACACCGAGCTTCAGCGGCGGAAGCAAGGACACGTCGAGGTCCAACTCCAAGAAGGGTTCCGGGCTCAGCTTACACAGTTTGCAACAACCGGCCAAGGCGTCTTCGAGCCGCGGCTCCGCCGGCCGGGGCTTCGCGCACCGAGAAACGTCCATGGGCTCCGGCTCGATGGGCTCCGGCGGACGAACCAACACCACGCACAACGCCGAGGTTAACATCCTCGACGCCATGTCCAGCGCCGCGGTCAACGACGCGTACGAGTATTTATCCCCGGTGGCCACCGCCGCGTTGCTCGCGGATGGATTTGGGGAATCGTACATTCCGCTGCAGCCGCACGTCTTTGACGAGACGGATTCTGAAAGTTCCGACGGCGAGGGCGGAATTCTCGACGGCGCCAGGCACGAACGCCAACACCCACGAGCGGGCGGCGACGCGGGCGTGGCCATCTCCAACGCGCGCAAACGCATGTCGCTCGACATCCCGTCTGGCGGTTACTCGCCAGCCAAGCGCGCGCCGTCGAACGGCGGCGCGGGGCGGCTTTCGGAGATCAAGTCCACCGGGACTCTCTCGATGGAAAGCCCCGATCGTTCCGATGCAGACGACGCGTTCGACAGTGAACCGACGATCGGCGGCAGAACCTACCCCGTCATCGCCGGGCGTTTGAGCGCATCCGTGGCGTTCACACGGCAACGCAACGGCGTGCAACGAAGGGACCACAACGAGCGCTTCACCGCGAGCGTGGACCGGCGGAAACTTTCACTCGCGTCGCTGCTCCTCTCCGAGGAGGGCGTCAAGCGCGCGTGCAAGGCGCTCGCGCTGATGCTGCAGCGGCTGCTTCTGGGGCGGTCCACGCAGGCGGCTCCGGCGCAACCCTCCATTCCCGGTTTTCTCCTCTTCGTCGAGGACTCGCACATGCTGGACCCGCTCTCCATGGGGCTGGTGCGGGCCATCTTGGAGGAATGCAGCATACCGCTGGTGGTCATGATGACGCATCTCGAACGCGGGTCTAAACCCGCGGGCGGGCGGAAACTCGTCAGCAGCACAAGTCGCAAGGGCGGTACCAAGACGTTCGACAGGCTCGAGTCCATCCCGTCCGGCAGGGGGCTATCGTCGCTCACCGAGGCGGTGTCCGACGCGAATTCACAGTTTTCCAAAATTGACGAAAAGCAAAAAGACGCGCCCGCGCCGGTGGTGAACCCTCAATCGGGGGGTTCCAAGCACGACTCGTCGTGGACCACGCTGGAGCAAATGATGACCATCGACTACACGAGCAAGATCTGGGACACGCAGTCACGGCGGCAGCTCGAGTCGATGCTCGGACAGACGTACGCGACGACGGTTGACTTGGCGCCGATGTCGCAGTCGGATTTGCGAGTGCTGGTGGAAAACGTCTGCGCCTCGCGGCTGCTCCCGAAAGATAAGACCAACGGAAATCGCCGTACCTCCACGGGATCCGAGGTGGACACCGCGCACGGTGGGAACCTCTCCGATGGGAACCACGCGTCGGACAGCGACGGTAGCTCCAGAGCGTCCAGCGTGAAGAGCGGCGCGTCCATGACTAACCAGTCTGAGATTTGCGGCTTACCCGCGTCGCTTCACCAGGCTATTTACGGACAGACGGGCGGAAACGCTCTGTTCGCGTCGATGACGTGCGAGTTGCTGTGCGATAGCGGCGCGGTGTCCGTGACGCAGAACACCCACGGCGTCCGCGAGGTCAAGGTACGCACCGACGAGACTAAACCCTCGCTGACGCCATCCGCCGGTAAGATCACGTCGATGTCCCTCGCGGAGATCGCCTCCGAAAATGTAAAACATTCTCTGTCAAAGGACGCCGCCGTCGCGATCGGCGTCCTCTCGGCGCTGGGCGAGTGCTTCGGCAGCGTCCACGCGTGCGAGTGCATCCAGCGCGCGCTCGCCCGCGTGGAACGCGAGGAGGACCCGAGTTCACCGATGGACCGCGAGGAGCAACGCCTTCGATCCGAGTCGCACGCGAGGGCGGCCACCGCGCTCGTCGACATATTCGTCGGTGAATCGTCGCGGATCAGCGTCGACGGCAAGCCGCGCATATCCTTCGCGCCCCCCGAGAAGGAGAGCGACGCCCTCACCGTGGAGGCTGGCCTGGACAGCGTCGAGTACGTCTCCAGGGCATCCTCCGCGGTGGCGGAGCTGATTGCCCGCGGGTACCTCGCCCCCGATTGGGCCTCCACGGATGACGCGTTCGGATCCGCCGAGGTTTACGCCCAGTTGGCGCACGTCGAGTTCGCGGGCGACGGCCTCGACTTCCCCCTCCGCAAGCCCAAGACCGTCGCCGACGTGTACCACGGCAGACCGAGGGGCGGCGAGGGCAGCCGCGGACGAATCGGACGAATCGCGCAGATCCGCTTCGTCAACGACGCCGTTCGCAAAAACGTGTACCTCTCGACGCCGCCGCGACACCGCCGCGCCGCGCACATCGACGCCGTGCTATCCCTGCGCGAGTCCGCATCGCGCGCGGAGGATTGGCTCAACGATCCGGCGTCCACGGCGTCGCTGTACGAGGCGGTGGCGAGGCATTTAGCGACGTTGTCCTCCGCGGACGTCGCCGCGTTGGAATCGGATGAGAGAAACAGAGTCGCCGACGTTCAGAGGCAGCTGGGGAACGTGGAGCTGCGCCCGATGGCATCAGGCGGCGGCGCTCGCCGGCACTCGTCGTCCACGGTGGAGGCCACGGACAGCGACGCGAGTTTGGGGATACCGAGCACGGGCACGCTGGTCAGCCAGTCGTCGTCGAGGAGCGGAACGATTAACGAACGAGGGTGGTCCGCCGACGTTCACCCCCACGAGGCCATCTCCGCGGCGGGCGCGTTCGGCCTGAGGGTGCGATGCCACGAGAACGCGGCGCTCGCGCACCTGCGCAGGGGCACGCAGCTGTTGGCGCTCGCCTCGGTCGCCAGCGCCGGGGTCGCGGCGTCGGCGTGGACAGACGCTTGTATTCCGCTCAACAAGTTTTACCAGCGCTGCGTAACGTCCGCGTCGGGCGTGGATGCGAAAAACTTAAAGGCGATCAGAGCCGCGCTGCTCGACGACGCCGATCGCAAGATTCTCCAGGTGCGATCCGCGTCCTGGGCGATCCTGGCCAACAGGCTGACCCTCGGGCTCGGTGACGGGCACCCGCCGCTGCTCTTCTGCGGTTTGCACTCCGCCGCCGACGACGGAAACTTCGCGCCGCTGCGTAACCTTCGCCGCGGCATGCAAATACTGGGCATGAAGTGGCCGCTGGACGACCAGAGGTTACGAAACGCGAACGCGGGCGCGGATAGGAACGCGCTTAACCTGGTGCACTCCATGTTCCCCGCGGCGTTCGGCCGTGAATCCGGGAGCGGCGCGTGCGGATTGAACGGATGCGTGGATGGCGACTCGTTCGCCATCATTCGCCAACTTTCCGGCCGGTTCAAGCAAGTGGAGCCGGCGGTGGCGCGGTCCATCGCCAAGCTCGGGATGGACTTCTTCTCCACCGACGGTGATGATAACATTACGCGTGAAAACATCGCGTCGTCATCGCAAGCGCCGGTGGGTTTAGACACGAGCGTGATGGCGGGACATAACGCGTGGGCTATGGAGGTTGACGACTTCCGGCCCATGAACTCGATGGCTCCGGGCATCGGCGACGTCGTGGCCTTCGGGAAACAGCTCTCGAAGGATAAGAACGTTTCCAAAGCGACGAGGGACATCGCGAAGAAGTCGTTGGCGCTCGTCGCGTGCGTCGAGCTGAGCCTCGCGAGCGTCTGGTCCGGTCGGTTGCAAGCGGCGTGCCACTCGGTCATCGCGCACGGGCGCGCGTTTTCCGATTGCCCTGGCGCCTCCGCGGTGGACGCCGCGACGCTCGTGGCGGCCGTGGCGGTGCTATGCCCCGAGCGCCAGCGCGGTGAGCTGCTTGACAAGGCGCAAAAGATGCTGGACCTCGAAGGCGTGTTCGAGTCCAAGTTGAGGGAAGGGGCGAACAAATCGAACGACGCGGAGGTCGCGGTGGCTGCTCGCGCCGCCGACGCCGCCTCGAGGCTCCGCACGTCCACCGACGCCCGGAGCGCGCTCGCGGACGGCAAGAAACAGAAGCTCACGTTCGCCAAGACACCGCCCCCGCCCCGGTCGGGCGCCGCGCTTTTATTTTTGTCGTTGGGCCGATGCTGCCAGGGCGATTGGGTCACCGCGCGACACGCGGCTGGCGCGTGCGTGGCCATCACCGAGAGAGGGTGGGGCGACGCGCGGCTAGGGGACCTCGCGAGGTGCCTCGGCGCCGTCGCCGACGCGCACCTCGGGCGATGGGAAGATGCGCTCGCGGCGGCGACGAGCATCACGCACGACAGGTCGTCGCACGCGGAAATCGCTCCGTGGTGTCTGGCGATGCGAATGGCGGCGCTCACCGCAACGCGTCAGCCGGACGCCGCCGTGGCGCTGTGGAGGAAGGCGCTGCGACGGGAGCCGTTCAGGTCGTTACACCTCGGAGCGGACGATCCGGCGTACAGGCGTCTGGGCGCCTCCGGAGTCGGGTCCAGAAATGGGGATTTGTCCGACAGCAGCCGGCGAAGTCGGGGAAAAGACGCGACGCCTCTGTCCACCGTCGCGGAGGCTGGAGCGGACATGCCGGCGCTGCTCGCGGTGCGTTCGTTCGCGGCGCAGGCGCTGTGGTGCGCGGGGAGTACCGAGGAGGCTGCGACGATGATCGAACAGCTGTGCGCTCAGTTGAAGGCGACGTCGCTGACGGCGCACCCGCTGCTTCCGTCGGCGGCGCTAGCCGTCGGCGAGACCGTCGCTCGCGCGTCGTATACGGGTCTGGTGTCACGTCGGCAGGGTAAGGAGATGATGGCGACGTGTCATTCGTTCCTGGCGCAGAGGGCGAGCAGGCTGCTGCCGTTCTCGGCGGATCTGGCGCTCAAGCTTCGCAAGGTGGCGCCGCCCGGGTTCATCTGAAAACAAAGTTGAAGGACCGCGAGGAACTAACTAGAGAAAATGTAATTCATTCCACCGAACATATCCTGGTCACGTCACGCTACCAGACCATGCGCTCGCATCCCAGCGCCAGCGCCGCCCGCATGTTTTGCTCGCACCCCATCGTGAGCGCCTGTAAACACAGTTTCGCCTCCTCCTTGACGCCGGCGCCGCCGTCCTCTCCACCGTAAAACTCAGCCGCCGTCGCCGCCGCCGCCACCCTATCGAGCGCCCCCGCCGCCCCAAGCAAACGCCGCGTCGCCTCCCCGCACGGCTCCAACGCGACGGTTCGTATCGCGCGAAGCGCCGCGATCTGCACCCGCGGACTGAGCGGGTGCGAACCCATGGAGCGATGAAGCAAAGCGTCCGTCAACCCGGAGTCCACGAAATAAACCCGCATCGGACACGACTTTTCTAAACGCCTCGAGCGCTCCGCGGCGTCCCAGACACTCTCACCGTACTCCCACCCCGCCCGGGGCGCCATCGACGACGTGCCGGCATTAACCTCGTCGTCGTCGCCGCCCGCGTCGCCGAAGAAGCTCGTCAGCGAACCGGCCACCGCGCTCTCCACCAGACACTCGCGACAGAGCTCGGAGGAAATCGCCAGGAGAATCACATCGTCGGTTCTGGTGACGTACGTAGCCATCGACGTACACGCGCCGACGCCGTCGGTCACCACCACGGGGTCACGCGTGCCGAACCACCTGCCCGTGCGGAGGATCCCGCCCGGTCCGCCGCCGCCGCCGCCGTTAAAGTCCAACTCCCGCCGAGGTCCGAACAAACCCTCCACGGTGTTAATGTTAACCCCGACCTCTGAGTCAACGGGAACGGGATACTCGCTCACCTTTCGCGCCTCCACGTCGTCGTCGATACCGTCGATAGATACTAAAGGCCTATCCGACGACGAGGGACCCTCGTCGTCCCTTACGTCGCCGCCGTTCTCGCACTCGCCGGGCCGAAGGCGCACGTGGCAGCCGACCTCGCCGCCGAGCACGATTCTAACAGCGTCGTTGACGTCGCCCTCTTTGACTATTGATACCCCGGGTGCGCCGCGGAACTCCTCCACCGTCGCCGCGCGCAGCATCACGCGCACCGCGTGGTCGGATCCGACGTCCCGGAAGAACTTGAGCGTGCCCAAGGACGCGACGAGGGCGTCCACGTCCGATTCCGTTCGCGTCGGCGTCGACGTCGAATCGGATTCAATCACAGCTGTGCTCTCCTCCTCGATTGAACCGTCGTCTTCCTCCTCACCGCGTCCCTTGCCCTTCACGCGCGTCGTACGTGGATGGACCGGGGATGTTTGCGACAGTATCCGCGCGCACTCCGCGACGCGCGTGGCGTACCCGACGTCGAAGTACGCGTCTCCGATGGGATCCTCGTCGTCGTCGGTGGCGTCGGGTGAGACGAGGGGTGGATCTTCGTCGGGATCGAGATGTGACGACTCGGCGTCGTCATCGCGCGTATCGCGGTCGATGCGCCCGCCCGCGTGTTCGGCCATCGCGCGGGCGAGGTCGCTCACGAGCTTGGACGCCTCCACCTGGACGTCCTCGTCGCCGGCGTTGGCGCGCATGGCGTCGGCGACCGCGCCCGGGACACCGGCGTCCAACATCCATCCCACGACGTTCGTTTCGAGGCCAGAGTCTCCGTATCCGTCGTGGTTGACGACGCGCCTGCAGGCGGCCCGTAGGGTTCGGAGCGTCCGCGTTACTTCATCGGGGTCGTCGGCGGCGTCCCGGAGCCGTGCGAGGGTCCGGCGGCACCCAGCCTCGCCGGACAGGGGCCGCTCCGCCATCGGTTGTGAGCAGAAGAAGCAGAGAGTGGTTTGGTGTTTTTCGACTTGCTTCGATACCATCGAAGCACACAGCAGCGTCGAAGATACCGATGATCTGAGGCTGACGTCGCTCATACGAACGGTGCCGGCCGAAGGGCCCACCGGCTCCTCCCCTTAGCCGTAGTAGATCGGACGCCATGGACTCCATCCTCAAGTACGCGCAGAAGGCGCAGAAGGCCTACAACCACTACGGTAAATCCGAGGTCGAGGTCAAGGTCCTGGAGGCGACCGGCAAGGAGAACTGGGGGGTCCACGGTCAAGCCATGAAGGATATCGCTCGGCACACGCGCAACCGGAGCGACTGCGGGGAGATCATGCGGACGCTGTGGCAGCGCCTGGAGCACAGGGGCGACGAGTGGAGGCACGTGTACAAGGCTCTGACGCTCATGGAGTTTCTCGTGGCGCACGGCGACGAGAGCGTGACGCGTCAACTCCAGCAGAACATCTACGAGATCGAGAGGCTCGAGAATTTCCAGTACAAGGAGCCGAGCGGCAGGGACCAGGGCATCAACGTCCGCCAGAAGTGCCAGACCCTCGTCAAGGTGCGCCGCAGTCATAGCCACGTGTACACGCGACATTCCACGGCGAGATCGCCGCCCAACCCGCGCGGAACGCCCGCGACCGCGACCCCACAGCCCCGCATCCCGTTTTTCGGTCCCCCGACCACATCTCGAGAATCTCTCTGACCCGACGGCCCGCCCCCCCGCTTCCTCCTCTCCGCAGCTCCTCAAGGATCCCACCGCCATCGCCGAGGTCCGCGACAAGGCCATCGCCAATCAGAACAAGTACGGCGGCATATCATCGGACCAGGCACGCGGCGGCAACATCCCCCGAGCCACCGCGCCGGCGAACTGGAACTCGAACTCTTCATCGAGCGGCGGCTTCAACGAAAACGCCCGGTCGGCTCCCCACTCGGGCCGTACGCACCACACGCCGCCCGCACCGCGCGCCGCCGCACCCGCCGCCGCGTCCACCCATGGAGGACACACGCACGGCTCATCGCAGCCCAACTTTGCGAGCTTCGACGACGACGACGACGACGACTTTGAGGATACCAACGCGGCCACCGCCGGGCCCAAATCGGGTTTCGTCCCGAAGATCATCATGTCCACGCCCGGAGCAAACAACAACCCTAACCGGGGATCCATCCCGAGCTCCCCGGCGCCCCTCGCGCCGCCGCCGGGCAGCGCGGGGCACAGCAGGCGCAACACCGCGTCCGGAACCTCCGGGGATATCTTCGCCGATTTCGGCATGACGAGCGCGGCGGCGGGGACGGGCTCGAACGTTCATCATCATCAACGCGGCAAGCCGGCGGCGGCGACTGACCTCTTCGGCGCCGCGCCCGTGTCGGCATCCGCGGATCCCTTCGCGGCGGCACCCGTGGCGGCACCCGCGCAGAAGACCGCGACGGAGCCCGATTTGTTCGGTGACTTTGGTTCGAGCGTTCAAGCGAAGCCGGCCGCGGTGGACCCGTTCGATCTTTACAACGCGCCCCCCGCCCCACCCGCGATGGGAGCCGGGATGGGTATGGGGATTGGGGGAGGGATGTCGCCCGGTCCGTCCATGATGGGCGGCGGTATGGGGAACATGGGCGGCATGAACACGACGATGGGGGGCATGGGTATGAACCAGCAGATGGGAGGCATGGGCATGAATCCCCAGATGGGAGGCATGGGAATGAACCCCCAGATGAACCCGCAGATGGGGGGTATGGGGGGCATGGGCTCGCCCGCGCCCCAGTTCGCCCCCAAGCGCGCACCTCCCGCGGACCCGTTCAACACGTCGGCGTTCGGGTCCCAGCCCTCGCCGCCGCCGAAGCCGGGGCGAGGGCACAAGAAGAATTCGTCGAGCGGCGACGTGCTCTCCGATCTCACCTCGGGGATGATGGGGATGGGGATGGGGAAGAAGCAGGGCACCGGGACGCCGATGAAGGCTGGGGGCAAGGGCGGCGCGTCCCTTCTCGACTTTTAATCACTCACATGTAATTATTGGTCCACGAGTGCTGTCGCCAGGCGGTCTTATAAGTCTACTTATAACTGTTCATCGCCCAGCTCTGATTTTTTAACGCGTGCTTCGTGATCCTCGTCAGACGAGTGTCGCCAGTAGAACGCGCGCGCATGGCCCGATCGTCGCCTCCACGCGCCGTGACGGGCGTGGCGTTTTTCGCGTTCGTCGCCCTTACGTTCGCGCCCATCGCCGTCGACGCCATCGACTGTCAGTGTCCCACAGGCTCCACGGCGTGTGGCGTGTCGGATCTCAAACAGAGCAGCGATGGCACCACCAACTGCGGCGTCGCGGTGGACGGCAACGGCAAGCTCGACGGCGTGAACATCATCCTCGACGAGAACACACAGGCGACATCCTTGGACCTCACCGGCGTCAAGACCCTGACTGGATACCTGTTGATGTTCACCACCACCGTCACGACCCTCACGACCCCGAACCTCATCACCGCGGCGTCGATCAACATAAGGGCTAACACCGCCCTCACCGCGCTGTCCTTCCCGGAGCTCACCGGGTTCGCGGGCACCGGCGGATACACTGCGAGCGGCGAAGAGACCTTCGAACTCGAGGTCCTCTCCACGAGCACTGCACTGACATCCGCGACGTTCCCGAAGCTCACCACCGCCGCCGGCGTGAAGTGCGAGGCGCCGGGCGCGATACAGTGCGATCTCAGCGCGATGACACACACCACCGGCGATCTCCAGGTCAGGAACGCCAACCTCGCGGCTCTCAAGAACGTGTCCGGGAACATGTACTTCAACGAGCACGACGGCCCCACCGTCGCCGCCGAGGAGCTCACGTACGTCACCGGCGACCTGACCTTGATGCTCAGCAAGGACGCCACTTCGGTCACGCTGACCAAGCTGAACAAGGTGGATGGCAAAGTACACGTGGACGAATACTCGCAAGGTGGCGCCAACACGGCGTTGACAGCGCTCAGCTTCCCGGCGCTGACGGAGGTGGGGGGTAAGTTCCGCGTGGAGAGCCTGGACGGCCTGGTGACGGTGCGATGCGACGAGCTGGTGAAGATCGGGGGAGCGCTGGAGCTCAGGCTGCTCCCGAAGCTGAAGAGCGCCTACTTTCAAAAGGTGAGTATTTTTATTTTTGCCGTATTATTTTTATTTTT
>Ga0206682_10003995_pt1 | contig 12238 bp, 12 predicted proteins | sample M240m12015metaG_FD_155444 | JGI IMG/M metagenome (GOLD analysis project Ga0206682, IMG submission 155444) | Ammonia-oxidizing marine archaeal communities from Monterey Bay, California, United States - M2 40m 12015 | ecosystem: Environmental > Aquatic > Marine > Intertidal zone | place: USA... | reverse complement strand
CCTGGACAGCCACTGTCGTATAATGCATTAGCACTACATTGTTGATTGTAGTAGGCTGTTGAATACCCATCACACATTGGACTATAAAGTGCATTTTGATCACAGAATGTATCCATCTGTGTCTCTGTCATAAATTTATATTTGTCACCATTGTTAGGGATAAAGGTATTACCATCTTTGTCTTTTGTGTATAGAAATGCATACTCCTGACTACCATTATAATGAAAAGAAACACCAGTAATAACTGCATCTTCGCATCCATCATCGTAAGTCTTACATTTAGCAACCCATTCGCCTGCGTTTAATTCTGCTTCGTTATACCATAATGTCCACCAGTTATAAGTGCTAGAGGGTTTAACTATTTCAATAAAGTCACTGCCCTGTCCTGCTTTATTTTCTGGCCAGCCGCTTACGATAGTAATAATAGCCCAATTATAATATGGACACTCACTGCTATAATGTTGGTCTAAATTACATTGTTGAGAAAGATATGCCGCATCGTATCCACTGCATCCACTATCATAAAGTGGGTCTGCACTACACTGTTGATTGTAATATGCTGTTTCATATCCAGAACACCCGCTATCGTATAATGGATCCTGCTGACATTGATTGTCGTAGTATGCTTGAGCATATCCTGGGCATCCAGGATCATAAAGAGCATTAGCACTACAGTTAGTATCGTATTCGTATGTGGCATATGCTTCAGCATAACCTGGACAACTCGGATCATAAAGAGCGGTATCATTGCAAGGGTTTGCTCTATATGTAAACCAAGTTTGTAAGTCTTTCATAATAGGACCAAAGTAACCATCCCAATTACCTTTGTCATATCCTGTTATTCTAAATCGTATATCGCCTAGCGCATTGGGAGTGTATATCGTTCCGATCTTATCTATGTGATTGTAAAGTTCTATATTGTCTTCATGTATCTGCCAATAGGTAGTTTGCGTATTACCATTTGCATCAGTCCATGTTTCAGCTTCTTCATTAAAACTGTGATCATTTTCATTTTGCCAATCATACCATCTATCCATGGTCCAAGTTTCAGTCTCAACTACATTGCCATTTGCATCAGTTACTTCAATTACAACAACTAACTCATCCCAATAAGTATCATCTGTAACTGCACCTGTTAATGTGTTTATTCTGTTTTCAATACTTGCACTACACCATTCATTAGGTGTGTTGAAACAATGTATATACTTCCACTTATAGTGAACTTTGTCTATGCTAACGCCTGAACCTTGTAGTGCCTGATTGATTGCATATGATATCGCAAACGTGTTAATGCATTCACCAAAACGTATTCCTGTACCATCGTCTGTAACCATCATAGCACTAGTACCACTAGGACATCCGCCACTAGGGTTTGTTATTGTTCCATCATCTGGATCAAATGTATACGGAGGAGTGGTGGTTGGATTATCTGGTGCTGCTGTGTCGGTGGCTAGTGCTACACTAGAGTAAAAGAAGCATAAGAAGAACGCCAACAAGACCGCCTTGAAGGAGACCTTCTGTTTTTTCATTACTCAACTCCTGGACTGATAGTGCTTTTGGTCGTGCTTTTGGTCTAGGAGATCCCCATTCAGCTTGCGCTTCTTCACCAATTTTACCTAAAAACGGACAAGGAGTACCTGCCATTTCCATAGCATCAAATACTCTAGGATCTTGGCACATGATGCTGACGGCCGCGACCTTCATTCCCATGTCATACATTGTTTTTGATAATTTTAATCTTTCACAATTCATATCACGCACTGTTTTACCTGCACTGATACCTAAAATTTGTGTTTGTACTGCACCACTTACTCCTATTGTACATAAGTCGGCATTATTGCCATTAATACTTGGCGATATAGCACTCGGTGGTGGACTTTTCACTGTTGTGTCGTTTGTTCCGTTTGTTGTTACGTTACTATTACTAGTGCTTTCTGTTACTATTGGTTCTGCTACTGCGGCAGATATGAATAAAAAGCTCAATATTAAGCATATAAATACTCGCATAGTGGCATCTCCCTATAAATGTTTTTTAACTACTACTATTATTTATTGAGAGATGTAAAAATATTTACACTAGTTTTAATTCAATGAGGTAACAATGAGTGAATCTGAAGTTTGGGATATGACAATGTCTCACTTTGATAGTCAAGAAAATTATAATAGAAATTTGTTAGCAGAACTATCACATCTAGAAAAAGACAGAATAAAATTTGCTTTAATGCACTGCGAAGGTAATCGCACTAAAACTGCTAAAGAATTAGGTATAGGTAGAACTTTGCTTATACATAAAATAAAAAAATACAATTTACTGGATTAATTCTTCTTTATAGATTGCCTGTAAACCAAGAGAGCTTACTGTAAACTCAATAAGTGTTTTGAGTGCGTCTTCTGTAATGAATGACATAAGTGTATCTCTATGATTGTCTCCATCATCACCAATAAGCCATTGGTAGTTACCTACCTTAGCTTGTATATTTGCAACTGATTCTGGATCATTTGCCATTGCTGTCATTGCCGCCACAATCTTATCTCGATTTGGATTATCTTTACGAATCCAAATTGCTTTTTGTAAACCATCACGGAAACTTTTTGCTAATACGTATGCATCATAAAAGTCACCACATGGTTTTACGCCCCAAATTTCCTTATATAAAATCTCAAACTGTAAACCTGGATAGTTAGGATCATCAGCATGTGAACCGTCTGCTTGTAGAATACCGTGCGTAAACCATACTTCTGCTTGTCCGCTATCAACTGTAGGTTGAATATGTTTTTTAAATGCAGCTGGATTTTCCCTTGTTACATTTAGTTCGCCACGCTTAAATGCTAAACGTCCTTCTCCCTGGCTAAAGCCTGGGATCCAATCTATGTTTTCATTAAAACATGTTACTGGGTCAACTGATGGGCCACATATTAACATTGCCATTGCCATTACTTCTGGTTGACGTCCGCCATAGGAATGCATCTTGACATTTGACATGTCTGTGTTTACCAATCGTCCTGTAATAATATTTAAATTCATCAAACCAATAGACTGGTAATCTTTATAATTGTAATCTACATTGTCTACTAAAAAACTAAGTGCATTGCTTCCGTTTGATACCATTATCATATCATCGTTATGCTGTAGTTCATTATGGAACTCATTAAATCCTGGCGTACCACGTGCGCCTGGTATGTGTTTAATTGTTACTGATTCTCCTGGCAGATGCTTTTGTAGTTCTACTGCTATAATTTGAGCCCATACACTTGTTCCAGCGCCAGGCTTCTGTGGAACAATTAAGGTTACATCTGCAAGTGCAGAGGTTGTAAATGATATAATAACTGATGCTGTTACTAATAGTTTTTTAAACATAGAATTCTCCTAATTTATATTATATGCTATGTTTATTTATTTACCTTTATAATTGTTTCTTTGGATCCGTCTTTGACTAATTGTAATGTTTTATCTGTAGTCCATCCTGTTACTTGTAGCATAGGACGATTATCCCAACCCATGTTACATGTAGCATGTGGAATATCACGCCATTCCCAAGTAATACATTCGCCACGTTTCCATTGATGCCAATTGCTGTTACCCAATGCGAACACTTGTCCGTGTTTCCAATCATCTAACATAATTACAAAGCGTCTCATTAGTTCTGGATTTCTATCTGCTTCTATTTCTGTAAATGTGTTTCCACGTTCTTTGCGGCCTGCAAAATTATCAATATGCCAGTTTAGCATTTGTCCTGTGCGTTGATTGTGGAATTTAATTGTATATTCTTCCATGCCAAAGTATGAGGCAATGTTTTGAAATACTTCAAAATCTTCTGCTTTTGTGCGTTGAAATACTTCCATTTTTGGATCAGCACCAGCACGAATTAAATCTTGTTCTTCTGCATCAGCAGTATATGTTCTATGATCATCATCTTTAGATAGTTGGTTACGACTAGACCATGAACTGTCAAGAACTCTACCTAAGCATTGTGTTACTGCATCATCCCAATCGCCTTCAAATGTGCATACGTTCTGGTAATCTTTATTACCTTCTTTTAAAGGATCAAAGTGCCATTGTGATTGAGCTTTGGTAAACTCCCATCTTGAGCCGTTCCAGTGTTCCTGATTTTTATTATCCATAATATGATCCTTCTTTTGTTAAAAATATGTCGTCATATACTACAAAGCAGGGAGATTCCCCCTGCTTCGTATTTAATCATTTTATAAATTACTTGACTAAGTCAGCTTTATAGATAGCTTTTAGTGACAATGCTTCTACATTAAACTTAACTAAGTTTTTAAGAGCATCTTCTGTAATGAATGTCATTAGCGTGTCACGCTGTTGATCTCCATCTGCACCAATTAACCATTCGTAGTTTCCTACTTTTTTCTGGATAGCTGCTACTGCGTCTGCGTCTTGTGACATTGCTGTCAGTGCCGCTTGTAATTTAGCTGAATTTGGATTTCCTTTGTTTGCCCAAATTGCTTTTTGCATACCATCACGGAACGATTTGACTAGTACATATGAATTATAAAAATCTCCGCTTGGTGCAACACCCCATTTTTGTTCAAACAGGATTTCCAGCTGATAACCAGGATAGTTTGGATCATCTGAGTGTGATGCATTTGCCGCATCTAGGATACCATGATGGAACCAAAGCTCTGCATCACCTGCATCGATAACTGGCTGAGCATGCTTTTTAAATGCCGCTGGATTTTCACGTGTACCAGATAGTTCTCCACGTTTAAATGCTAAACGTCTTTCTGAACCCTTCATACCTGCAACCCATGTTACATTCTCTTTAAAGCATGAAATGTATTCATCAACTGATTTGTCTGGTCCACAAATAAGCAATGTCATTGCAAATGCTTCTGGTACCATACCAGAGCCACTTGAGAACGAAGGCTTATTTTTATCTGCATCAGTACGGTGTGCCGCAATAATATTCAAGTTCATAAGACCAATTGACTCATAATCGTCATAGTTATAATCAACTTTGTCTGCTAGGAATGACACGCCGTTACCGCCATGTGATACCATAAAGTGATCATCTAGTTCACGTAGCTCATTATGCCATTTATTAAAACCAGGAATGTCACGGGCACCTGGAATTAATTTAATATTAATTTTCTCACCTAAGAAAGGCTCGAGTTCTTTAGCAACAATTTCAGTCCATACTGTTGTACCTGAACCTGGCTTTTGAGGTACCACAAGTGTGATATCTGCAAAAGCAGAAGTTGCAAACGAAACGGCAACTGCCGCCGTTACTAGTAGTTTTTTAAACATGTTTTCTCCTTAACTATAATCTAGTTTGTTTTTGTTAAAAAATACTCCGTAAATGAACATACCAATTACTGCGACACAAAGGCCTAAGAAAATTGGTCGATCTAGGAGTTTGTCGATTGTATACAGACTTGACATCTGTAAACTTAGTGATTCTATCCTGTCTGCAAGAATGAATCCAATCAACATGGCAGGACGGCTAAACTTTAAATGCTTTGCTGCAAGTCCTAAAATACTGCATAAAGCAAATATTGCATAGTCTTCCCATCCACCTGTGTATTGTACACAAGCCCACGTTACAAAAATTAGTAATAATGGACCGTATATATAATATGGGACATATGTAATTAATGCAATCCATCTTGTAAACACAAGACATATGATACATACTAGTACTGTTGCACCCATAAACCCTATAAACAAGCTGTCAAAGAACCTAGCATCATACACCAAGTCTGGTGTGCCAAGTTCAAAGTCCAGATACATAAACAATGCCATTACAATAGCGGCAAAACTTGCACCTGGAATACCAAACAATACTGTTGGTATCATACTTGTTGCTTTTTGTGCATTATTGCTTCCTTCAGGACCAATAACGCCTTTAATATTTCCTTTGCCAAACGGCACTTTTTCATTTGGATTGGAGGCAGTGGTTGCACCATAAGCCATCCAATCGCTCATTGCTCCACCAAGTCCTGGCAAAAATCCAATAAAGGCTCCAATAAGACCGCCACGCAAGCCGTCCCATTTATTTTCCCATACTGCCTTAACACCTTGCCAAGTTTGTCCCTTTTGGCTTGTTTCTATTTTAGCTGTAGTACCTGCACTAACTAAGCCTTTGATAATTTCTGGTACTGCAAATAGTCCTGCAACAAAAGGCATAATCTGAACACTATCAGCCAAATAATCCCATCCAAAGGTATATCTGTCTGCGGCAGTTTCTGGATCCATACCAATCAATCCAATATAACAACCTATCACAATTGCAACTATACTTCTTACCCAGAACTTACTGCTAACAAAACCAACTGTAGCCAATGCAAGCATAACAAATGCCCATAACTCTGGAATACCAAATATCATTATTAAATTAGCATACCAAGGCAATAGTGCAAATGTTAATGTACCCCAGAGTAATCCATTTACTGTGCTTGTTGTAATTGCGGCAGTTAGTGCATATGTGGCTTTGCCTTGTAGTGCAAGTGGAAAGCCGTCTACCATTGTAGCGGCGGCACTGTTTGCACCTGGAATACCTAATAGGACTCCACTAAAGCTGTCTCCTGTCGTACTAGCTGCAACCACAGCCATTACAAAAATTACTCCTAAGTATGGATCAAACGCTGTAAACCAACCTATAAATCCAAACATAGCTACAAGACCTGTAGTTGCTCCTGCACTTGGTATAATTCCAATCAAAAGCCCGTACATGGTTCCAGCAAATATTGCTGCTCCTATTTCTAACATAATAAATTAACCTTTTTTTTAAGTTTGTATATTGTAATGCAATATCAACTACTTGTCAAGTTTTCTTTCTAAGCAAGAAAAACAATCTTTCGCCATCTTGTTTGATTGTAATCACAGTAACTCCTAAAACTGGAGCAAGATTACTAATAAATTCTGGTGTCCAATTAAAGAAGTCAATCCATTGTGCTTCTGGCTTATCATGCATTTTGCCTGGATTTACTCTGTGATACATAAGTCCACCAGGCTTAACAAAGCTGGTTGCTTTAATCATTTCTAATATAATTTTATCTGCGCTTCCAAAATTAATACTACCAAAACTTATTAATATATCATATAAATTTTCTGGCTCATAGCTCATAATATCTGATTTAATGTCTGCTCTTTTATTATAAGGATCGACGCCTGTTAAATTATTAATTTTGCCTTTAAATTCATTATACCCACAACCCAAATCTAATACTTGGAGGTTATCGTCAAACCCATTAATTTCATCTACTATGCCTAGTCCACTATATTTGTATTTTTTAGTAACTGGTTGCCATACTTTTCCAAAATAACGCTCTAAAGTTAACTTATCTACTTCATAAGATAGATCCAACACACTAGAATATACTGTATTTTCAATCTCTACATCAAAAGTACTATTTACAAGTGTTTTAAGAGCCTGAGGATTGGCCATCATCTGAGGACAACTTTTAATAAGAGCTTGTAGCCTATCATAGATTTTTCTATTCATCTAAATTTTCCTTGTATAAAAAGACCTTGCTGCAATAGTAGCAGACACCTAATCTTTCTTTCGTAACGCTAATTGTAAAGAGAGGATGTGTATCATCTGGACAAGGAAAAGATCCCTCTTTATCTACATATATTTTTTCTTTTTTGTCCCACAATATAGTTCTATTTAATTTATGTAACTCAGGGTTATTTAATTTATTATTGGTCTTCATGGTTCATTCTATACTGTTTATGCTAAATGTCAAATATTACTTTACTTGGTCGCCGTCAATAATCATATGATATCTTGCTTCATTACTTTTATTTAATATCATATGATTCATACCTGTTCTTATTCTAAACGCTTTGGCTGGTTGCCAAGGCACTATGCCCAAGTATCTCATCTGTCTATCCCAGAAGTGCATTTTACAATCTTCTGGATTGTTTATTGCTAAGTTAAGAGCCCAAAAATTATCATCATCTTCATTTTCATTATGAACACCAATAACACCTCCTGAAGACACTTTCATAATCCTCACCCTGTTATATCTATCAAAAAAACTTCCTAAATTATCTTGTAAATATTTTACAATTGTAGGAGTAAATTTCTGTGCTTCTTCAGTAAAACGTTCTGCATGTATTGTAAAACTTTCACATCCTTTGCTTGTGCTTGATATATGTTTAGTAAATAAATCATTTTGTTCCAGAACTTCTATTTCTTTTATAAAACTTTTATAATCAAAGTCAACAATATTTTTTTCCTCAAAATATTTCACAGGCAAGCTATCAACTTTTATAAATGATGCTTGATTTAATCCCCATGGTGTGTTGCCAAACCATTTTGTGTTTATGTTATTAATAATTAAATTATTAATAAAATCTTCATAACCATCTATAATATCTATATCTGTCCAACTTAGCATATAATTAAAAATATTACTTGTCCAAACTAAAGGCTGATTTTTTTTAGATATAAAGTCTCCCACCAGCTTATAATTTACGATTGTAGAACATTCAAATTTAAATTTATAATTTTTAATATATTTCCATTTTTCTCTTAATACTGGATATATTTCTTCCCAATGTTTGTTGCAAGAGTCAACAAACTTAGAATCATCTAAAGTATGGTCTAGTGGTTGATCATATTGCTGTGTAAATTTGTTTATCCATTCTTCCCAACTTATATCCAATTCAGGATCAAAATTATTTAAAAACCAACTTTGAAAATTTAAAGCATGGTCGTTAACATCTATAACCATTACTTCTGTATTGTCTGCAAAATTATAATTTACAAGGTAATACCAAGTAAGATATCCTGAAGCTGGTCCTACTAAACAATCATATGTTAGATCTGGCAAGTCATTATATAATATCTCGTTATTATATGCAGAGAACCTGTCGTGTTGAGCTTTAACTAAATGAATAGTAAAATCATAATTATCTTCACTGATTAAGCCATTGTCCTTTAGGCTGTTTAGTTCCTTTTTTTCTTTAATTTTTAAACATTTTAATAGTTCTTCTGGATTGTCTAAAAAATAACTAAAACACTTTCCTTTTCTCAAATCATTATTAAGATTAATCATTTTCCAGTCGTGTTGTACTGCAAATTGAATTAGATCTTCACCAAATCCAAAGTCATGATTTTTATACATATCGATACCATCAAGCAGCAACTGGTCACTGCCTTTTGATATCCATTCTGGGGTATAATCGTCGTGAACATTCTCTTCTGATCTTCCTACATTAAACCAACTATCAGTTTCATATTCTAAATCATTATTAAAAACAAATTTAGCTTGTCGTAATATATCAATTGCTTGCTTACTGAGTATACAGGTTTGTTGATGAAGTGTAAATAAATTATTAAATTCAGGTCTATGTTGTTTCCATAAACCCACATGCATCAAATGGCCAGCCACTGTAAAGTCTGGATTGTTTTTGAATAGTGTATCGATCCCTTTTGCAATTCTTTTGGGATCATGTACTATTGTTCCAAACGACATCATAAAAATACAATCATATTTTATATTTTTTGTTTTGTCTAGTAATTGATTTAAATCATCTATTTGTATAAGATGGTCTTCTAAAAACTCTATGTCTGTATCGTCTATTATTTTTGGATTATTATTCAATGTATAGAGATTGGAGCGACTTACAAGATTGAGCATTTCAGCCAATTCCAAAGGTAAGTTTGTCTCAAAATCATTCTCTAAATATCTTTGTGAATCATTCCAATAAACTTTTAAGACACGATACTTCTCAGTCATAAATGTAAGGATCCTCTTCCTTTAGCTTTTTCATACGCTCTTCTACTTTTTTACGATAGCGTCTTTCTTCTATTTTATCTTTTATAATCCTAATTGGATTAATTTTATTTAAAAAATTTAACATATCATTCTCCCTCTTTAGTGAGCACTTTTACACCATAACGCTCGTGCCAACGTTTTGCGTCAGCTTCTGTATCTACCATCGGTTCGCCTTTGATGTTCAGACTAGTATTTAACAAAATAGGACACCCTGTCTCTTGTTCCCAACGGTCTAATAAACGATACAAGTCTGGGTGCTGTTCTGCTGTTACAGTTTGTACACGACTGGTACCATCATAATGTGTGATTGCAGGAAACTTATCTGGATGTTTTGTAGTAGCAATAAACTGCATAAACTGGCTTTCATCGCATCCTGGTGGCATCTCAAAATAGTCATGTACTTTGTCTGCTTTAATTACTGGTGCAAATGGTCGGAAAGGCTGACGTTTTTTAACTGTGTTTACCAAGTCTTGTACATCATCGCCTCTTGGATCTGCAAATAATGTTCTATTACCCAATGCACGTGGACCAAACTCAGCACGGCCATTTGCTACTCCCACCATGCGTTCAGTTTTTAATTGTTTAATAGTATTTTCTATTGGATAATCACCCTTAATATTATATCCCAAATAAGCTGTATTATATTCTGTAAAGTCACGAACATCGTCTAATACACAACCCAAACTACTTCCAGCATCACCTGGATTAGGCATGATCCATACATTATCAAAATATTTGTATGCACGGCCGTTTGCCACACAATTTAATGCACAACCTCCCATAATTACAATATTTTTATTATTGGTGCTGTGTTTAATATACTTTAATAAATGATCAAATATCATTTCATACACTGCTTGAGTACCTGCAGCAATGTCTGCATAGTCCTGTAAACTGTTTAATTCTGGTGCCCACCAACGACATCCACGATGTAAATTGTGTTTAAATTTAATTTCTGGACTATTATTTTTTAATGGATAAAAGAAATCATCATATATCTTTTGTTTAAAACGTTCTGGATCTCCCAGTGCTGCCCAGCCCATTAAAATATATTCGTCTTCATTGGGTTTTAGTCCAATACGCTGTGTCATACTGCTATACCAAAGTCCTACACTGTGTGGATATCGCTGACTAAATGTTCTTTTTAACTGTCTATCACGCCCTTGCCAAATAGTCAGTGTCTCAAATTCACCTATGCTGTCAATAACCAACACTGCGGCATCACGAAAAGATGATGTAAAATAACCTGCGGCGGCATGACTTGCATGATGTTTGTGATAATGTAACTTTGGAGGATAAGAACTAGGAGCACCTATGCCTCCCACTAAACCAGAACTTACAGGTGTCCAGGGTGTTGGCCACACCACACCTAGTTTACCCAGTGTTTGCCAAGGAGCTTCTTTATTCCAAGCTGTTTTCCACTGTCCACTGCGTATTTGTCTTAATCTTTTTGTATTGAAGTTTTCATACCAGTGAATATCTTCAGGTTTGCCAAACTCAAGAGCTTGATCCACAATAGTCTGATTTAACCAAGCATCGTTCTTTCGACCACTACTGCGTTCTGCATGTGCCGCAAATAATATTTCTGGCTGATTGCCTTTGCTGTTTTTTACAACTGCTAGTGCAGCATCATGTGCATTACTGGTAATTCCCCACTCAATTTTACTCATCTAAAATATATTTCCTTATAACTGTCCCCACACACACCATAAATTCCACTTAAATCTTCTGGAACTGGTTTGTTGTGTAAATCTAACCAAACTGCACGAGCGTCCACAGTGTGTACACCAGGAAAGCACCAGATCAATTGTCTGCTTGTGAGTGTTACCTGATCGTTTTCATGATAAAACGTGTGCGCTCCCAATCTCAACAGTTGACTGAATGTGTCAGGTGTTTTGGCATGACAAAAGAAATCATCTGATTCAGCCCATTCAAGTGGAAAACGCTCCTGTGGATCATCATGTCCCAAGTATAACACACCTGCCACCAATTGTAAATCTATTTCTACTGCGTGGCCGTCAGCACGAGCTTCCTGTATATAGTGTATTTTATTCTCAAAACTTGGTTGTGGTCCAACTGTATTTCCACGATGTGCTATAAACTTCATCCTTGTTCATACCTCCGTAAATCTTGCGGAGTACCAACTCCTTGCATACTGCGTACTGGAGCAATTCTAACTATACCGCCCAGTTCAATCATATAATTGTATGTGGGACAAGTGTAAAACTCTCCGTTAACTCTATCATCTGCGGCAATCATCAGTTCAGCACTCCGTACAAAATCCTCACCACGTCGCCAGTAATAATATCCCACTGTTGCTGTTTGACTGATGGCCTTTTTTTCCGCCACTTGTTTTACACTACCGGTTAAATCGTGTTGTGCATAACTCCATTTGGGGTCTCGTTCAGGACAATCAAATGTGGCAATACCAGCGTCCACTCCACTCCAGATACTGAGTGCTTGTAGTGGGTTCCAATCTACTATCTGA
>Ga0206682_10003994_pt1 | contig 12238 bp, 16 predicted proteins | sample M240m12015metaG_FD_155444 | JGI IMG/M metagenome (GOLD analysis project Ga0206682, IMG submission 155444) | Ammonia-oxidizing marine archaeal communities from Monterey Bay, California, United States - M2 40m 12015 | ecosystem: Environmental > Aquatic > Marine > Intertidal zone | place: USA... | reverse complement strand
GTACACTCAGGACAAACTGGTAAACCATAAACATACATTGTAGCATCTTTAACAGATACACCAGAATAAAGCGCATTCATTAATGCATTCGTCTCAGCGTGTACAATTAAAGGATATTTTAATTCTCGATTATTGAGGCGTTCTTCAGTATCATCGATACCTTTAGGAAAACCATTATAACCAGTTGCTAGGATACGTCGTTCATCATTAACAACAATAGCACCAATTTGGCTTGACGGATCTTTGCTCCAGCATGCCATAAGGGAAGCCATTGTCATAAATCGCTTATCCCATTTTAGTTGTTTAGCATCTTCTTCTCTCATTTTACGCCCCATATAATCATAATAGCTTTCCCGTCGGTTAACAGCGTCATAGCTTGGATAACCTTTTTCAAATACTGGGTCACTCATATTACACCTTTACCAAATCAAAGTGTCTTTGATACACGTGCAAATTCATTACCTGCCACGTAAGCATACCCTTTTCAATAGTAAAGTGCTTATTACCCGGAAGTTTACATTGTTGATTCCATTGAGATACAAACTTATCCATTAGATATTGAGCCCACGCGTAATCATTCTTGTAGCCAAACACTACATCATTGGAACGCATTTGTGATACCATATGTAAAATGCCATCACGGATATAAAACGTTTGTGCATTAGTACAGATGAAATCAGACTTGCCGCCTTCATCAAACTCAACCCAGATAGATGGACGATTGTAAACCATTTGAGCACGACGGCTATCAGGGTTAGACCATAGTTCATCAAAGGCGTTTTGGAATTGATTATGGTATTTTTTAGAAAATACTAAATGGCCATAATTAGAATTGATGTTACCATATTTGTCGGCAGCATATTGCCACGCAGCAGGCGGTACTTTATCTTCACCATGTATATCATTAATATTTGTAGAACCACTTTCATACCATGCCAGCTCGGCATTAATATATTCTTGTACAGGTTTACCAAAGATTGCTGGTTCATCAGCGATAAACGATGCACCAAGCATTTCAATGGTTTGTTGACCTGTTTTATCAGTAGTGAATGCTTCATCTTTAAGTTCGTTGATAAAGAATTCACGAATATCATTTACGTTATTCATCATCTTCTCCTTTAAATCTATCATCAGTATCAATCGGATCAGACTCAAGTGTTGTCATACAAAGTATCATCATTTGAGTTAATGCGTGTGATACATGTGGTAAGCCTGACTCAGGGTCAATATCTTCACCAGAGATATATGCCAAAAGGTGACGCTGAATAGATGAGTAATGACGAGAGACTGGAAACTTATTTATGTCATGTCGCCAGTTGTTTTCACCATACTTTTCAGCACCAAAACCAAACACCTTTGCAGCTTCGATGATAGCTTCTGGTGGAACTAAATGGATTTTTGGTTTGTCATTATCAAATTTCATATACTCATTTCCTTAAACATTGTTATTATATATTGTGCGATCATCGCCACGTGTATTATAGAAATACTTTATACGTCGTACGCCATCGTGGTCAGTTGTCCAATTATTAGAAAACTTTTCTTGACATGGTCGTAGGTTTTGGCGAATGGTATCAAAAGGTACGACAGCTCGCCACCGAACATCAAAAGTATTCTTAGATAGTTTATTATAACAGCCAAAGATGATAATGTCAACACAATTAGGGTACAATCTGCGATTTCTTGCTAATTTATTTGCCATATAGTTTGGTATGGTTAACCATTTCTTTTCCATGGTTGTTGGTAATTTTCCGGGATCTTGAGAGTTTTTAACCTCAGCTCTCCAATTACACCATTCAACATCCCAATTATGAGTTTCAGGTTTAGTGTAATCAAACTCAGCAGGGTTCATAATAGCACCTTGACGAGCCAAAGCAAACTCTAATATAACGCCTGCATATGTATGTGCTAGAACGGTTGAATAACTTCTTCCACGTCGACGGTTTGGACACTCGAACATTTCTCGTGCCATAGTTTGAATGTGAAACTCCTCACCCTCGTTTAATTCGAGGATAAGGGGTTCTGGGAGTTTTAGCGGGAGTTGTAAAGAGTCAGACACTATTGTAGTGCTTTTTCCAAGTTGAACCAATAGTTCCATAACCGGAACCAGACATATATACTTGCCACATAATACGTGATACTTCACGTGCACTATTGGCTTTATCTAAATCATAGATAAGTCTGTTGTGTACAACTTTTTTAGTTTTCTTTACATCAATAAGATCATTGGCTGCTGCTCGTGCTTCAGACAATTCCATCTTATCTAATTTTTGAAGTATTTCTAAATCCATAATTAGTTCCATACATTGTTATAACGATTGCGCTCATATACATATACATCAGCATGTGTAGCATATGGAAGAGGCAGACCTTGGTTATACATACGACCATTATGACCTCTTGGTCCACGACCTTGAAGCTTTACATACTTTTTTGTTTCATTAGGATATGCAGCGTTACCAAGTTTAACGACAGTTCTTAGACCATCTACTGCAGCTTGATCTTCAGCAATTGGTTTACCTTCAACCATTCTTACAGTAAAACGGTATGAAGTTGAGTTGCGGTTTTTTGTAGTATATGTAGTCATGATATATATTCCTTTGTTTGTTGATTCTAATATAACTGATTCTAACAAGAATGTCAATAGTTAATTTCGTATCATATCAACTTTTTTCTTAAACACGGTTTCAGCTTCACTCCAAGATGCGAATGAATTACTTGATAATCCATCTAAGTCTTTTACATCTTTAACGTAGTTTTCACCATTAGCATATACCATTTCGCCATACATATATGAATTTTTATTAAAGCCTTCGTCATCTTCATATAATTCATTTACACAAACATAACCATTATGCTGACAAATAAATTCGTCAAAGCTAGCAAGTGTTCTTATATTATTTACGTGATTACCCGCTTCACTACCGACGGTACTACACATAGCAAGTGCGTCTTCTAAACGAGAAGTAATTCCGACAGTTTGTGACGGGAATGTATTTGTTTTAACTGTGTACATATTATACTTCCTCTACTTCACGACCTTCGGCAAACAACATCAATTCAACTGCCAACTGACGTGCTTGTTCGCGAGTCAAATCTATATGGTTAAAAAAGCCATTTGTTGTAGTAGGCTTTTCCCAACCACGAGGTTTTTTCTGTGTTATCTGAACACACTGCTTGCGATCTTGTCCGCCCCAAAAACGAGTTTGGTTTAATTCAGTAGTTGAAGATAAGTTTGGTACGTTTCGTAAATCTGTAGACATTTTATATATTCCTTTATTTGTTGATTCTAATATACCAACTAAATGCGGGAATGTCAATAGTTAATTTCATTTCATGTGAAATTAATCGTAACCAAGTTGAGCTACATGTTTCATTTCTGCGGTAAGGAGTTCTTGTACACGATATTCATATGCTGCATCGAAACCTTCTTCGGCATATTGGCATCTTTCGTGATTGCCCCATAATCTTTTAAAATAACTATCATAAAGGTATTCAACTACAGAGTCAGGTTCTGCTTTATCAATTAATTGACCTTTTACCATCCAATTCAAACGGTTGGCTTCTTTACGTACTTCTGGTGAGCACATGGTGGGACCTCCAAATATTAAACAATGTAATATTATTTATGTTATAGGAGATCCCTAAATCAGCAGTGATACCGCTAACATGGTAAAATAATTAATTTATTTTAATTTTCGCCTACCCATAAGTTAATAGTTATTAAGTTTTGATCTCTTTTACTTATTGCATAATCTATATTGAGATCAGATAATGCTTTTCTTAATGCTTCTAATTTAGCAGGTTCTTTAGGTTTTATCCAAGTTTTTGATGGCTCATCTTCCATTATAAAGCTTTCTCTAAATCACCGTGGTTACCTTCGTGAGATGGAGCTACCCATCCTGACGGCTTAATCAAATCTGGAAGTCCAAAAGGGTTGGGCCGGCCTTCTTTAACACCTACATCTTTGGCAGCGTTTGCTTCATAAACTTTATTCCAAGCCATATTTGCATCAACACCAAATACGTCGAGTGTACCTAAAGCGAATACACACATATCAATTAGACCATCAACGATTTCTTCAGGATCTTTGGCTTCAATAGCATCCATCGTTTCGTCTAGTTCCTCTTTACACATTGATAATCGAAACTTTAGGTATTTTTCCATTAAGTCTTTGTTATCTTTGTTGGCTTCAAACCATTCACGTACGCCAAACTTATTATGCATCATATACATATCGTTAGAAAAGTCACTCATATTATAATCCTTTATTAGTTGATGTTACAATCGTATCACAGTATAGCATATATGTCAACCAATTTTTAAATTTGACAAGTATTCTATTTCATCTTTAAGTTTAAGCTTTTTAACCTTTGCAGCTTTAACATGTTTTTCTGGTGCCTTTTCAGCTTCCAACGCTTCAACCATTTTATGCTGTTTAGCATGTTCATTAGTAATTAGGTTGAGCCTGTATTCTACATCTTCTTTAGTTTTCATTGTATTTTCCCCCTATACAAAAAAGCTGTCAACAGTGTTTACTTTTTCCGTTGTCCAACCGACAGCATCAAGTATGGCTTCTAACGGACTTAGGAATACTTTTTCAAATTGTTTCTCATAGTCAATATATTTAACCAACTCCATCTCAGGTGGTAATACACCTGGGAATGATATAATGTTTTCTTTGATTGGATTTGGCGTCTTAAGGTATACGAACTTGATTTTATCGCCACCATTAATTTCGTTATAACGTTTTTGCAAGTTGGCTTGTTTCATATAATGATTATATAGAATAGCACCACGTACGTGCATAGGGCAACCTTTTTTGTACAGAGATCCACTCTCGCGATACTTATCAATGTTATCAGTACCAGAGTTTTTAGCAATATCCTCTGCGCCAAGACTAAAGAACTTTTCTTTGAAGTTAGCAATAAAGTCTTGCGTTGCTTCTTCACCGTCGTTCATAATAACCTTAAACGATTTCTTTAACTCTTCACGACATACTTCTGGCGTTGATGAACGTACTGATTCCAAACCAGTTACTGATACCTTAGGCTCATCATAGTGAACACCTTCAGAGTTAAGAGTATTCATAATGTAACGCTTCTTAGCAATGAACACAGACTTATCAGTAATCTTTTCTCGTTTCATACCCATCGCTTGGCGATAAGCACCCATCTTTTTAGCTAGCACATCGTAACCAGCTTCGAGTACTGGTTCAATTTTCATTTGGCAAACTTTATCAAGGAACTCTTCGCCTTTCTTACGATCAACATCGACAGTACCAAAAGCATTCTGAACGATAGGAGCCATATCAACATAGATAGAGTCAGTATCAATATAAACGATATAGTCTTTATCGGTTTTTAATATTTTGTTGAGATAATCATTTACTGATTTCTGAGCCCAACGAATTGATAATTGACCAGATGTAGTAATCGCTTCAGCCATATCGTTAATATAGTACAAGAAGTAAATATTAGCAGTAGCACCATACAAGGAGTTCATAGCAATTTTGATAGCCATTTGAGCATTGTGTAATTGGTTTGCTTCACGTTTCAACCGTTTGATTTCACTTGGTTCAGTTGCATCCTCGAGCTGCTGCTCAACCTTCAACATGTTTTGTTTAATAACTTTACGATTACCATAATATTCATCAATGATAGATGGGATAATACCTTTGAACTCGTTAGTAAAACATGCGCCATTGGCTGCTACTGACATCTTCTTATGTTCAGATTGATACGTACCTTTCAATACCATATCTTGGTTGACGAAATCTCGTTCATCAGGAAGGTATGTTTCTGGTGACATATTATATTGTAGCATAAGGTGTGGATACAGAGAGTTCAAATCAAAAGATACAATCCAAGGATGCATACCAACCTTTGGATCTTTAACATAACCACCAACAAGATCGCCAGCACGTTGCCCAGGACCACCTTTGATTGGTGGTACACGACCATCGAGAATTAGTTTACGATATAAGGTTGTTTCCCAAATACCAACTGTGCCAAACGCATCATTATAGTTTACACCGCCACCATAAGCAACCGTCATAACCAATTGAAGCAGCGAGGTTTCATCCTCAAACTTTTGAATTAACCACGTATCTTTAAGGTTATAGTCAAGATATAGTTGAGGGTTTTGTTCATACAACGCATTAAGGTTACCATACTCAGAGTAATCTAATTTCTTTTCTCCAAGTACAACATATGCGATATGATCAAGTTTCCACGACTCTTGTGGTCCATACTTATAACCAAACTTTTTGAAACAATCCATATAGTCAACAACTGCAATGCCACTGATCTGATATGTGTTTTGCATTTTGCCAAAGAACTCTCGACCAGATGGACGAAGGCTGCGCCAAGGAGATAAATCCTTTACCCATTCCTCACCAAATAGATTTTTCATACGAGTAATAATGTATTGAATGTCGAAGTACTCTACGTTCCAACCTGTAACAATATCAGGATAGTCATTAATCCATAACTCTTTAAAGCGTTTGAGCAAAGCATGCTCAGTATCAAACTTCATAAAGTGAATGTTGTCTGGATCAATATCAAGTAGAGTTTTAGACTTATCATAATCTTTACGACCGAGTAGGTGGTAGTCAGAAGACTTTGAAGATTTATAAGCGATAGATGTAATTTCTTTATCAGCGAAATCAACATCAGGATAACCGTCCGCGATGTCAACCTCAATATCAAACGATACGATATTGATTTTAGTTGGATCAAATTTAATATCGTTAGGATATTCTTGTTGAATAAACTGTGCAACATAATTTGAACTACCAGCGATAGTCATGCCATACACATCTTTGTAACGCTCAATAAACTCCTTGGCATCTCTCATGCTGTCTTGTTTCATTGGCATCAAAGGTACGTCACCTTGTAGCGAACGGAAATCACTTGGTGCGTTGTCTTTAGTGTTACAATATAATGTAGGCTCAAACTGAACCTTCTTGGCAAACTTTTTACCATTGGCATCATAACCGCGCCAGAGAATGTTTTGGCCGTAACGTTCGACCGACGTATAAAATTTAGACATGTGTATCCTTAAACATAATATAAAATAATACTAACACAGTTTGTTAGCAATGTCAACCTTTTTCTTTCCAAGAATCCATTTCAGTTATAATTTCGTCACCTTCTTTATCATTAGCAATCCCCAGCGCCATAGCTTGAATATCATCAATAAGGTTTTGGCATACTACCTTGTCATATTCCTTATAAGAGATTTCAGCAAATTCATTACGAACTCGATGCAACAAGATTGCTTTCTCTTGCATTACATTTATACGTTTGATTAAATCTTCTATACTATGGCGCATTAGCGACTCCTAAGCTGTTATTTCGCTAAAGTTCTTTACCTTTTTAAAGCGAATATGATTATCAAATTTATCACCAAACTGGTGACCACGATGTGAGATAACAAAGATGTTATCGTCTGCATTAAGATTATGTAAAGTATCAATCAAACTTTCAATGCCAACACCATCAAGTGCTCCATCTAAAGTTTCGTCAAGCAATAACAAATTAGTTGATACTGAGTTACGAAGTTTGGCAACTGAACGCCAAGCCAACATAATTGCTAGAGTAATTCTAAGCTTTTCACCTTCTGAAAACGAAGCGTATGAAAAGGCATCACGGAAACGAGATTTGATTACTTCATTAAAGTTTTCATCTAATTGGAAGTCAACAAACAAATCAAACGATCCAAGGTACTTATTAATCAACTTATTCATTACAGGTATATATTGTCGAATAATACGAGTCTTAATACCACCATCACGTAACATGGCTTGAACAACAGTAAGTACTTCTTTATTTTCAAACAAATCTTGTTGTTCAACTTCAGTACTCTTAAGTCTATCACTGATCTCTTGTAACTTAGTAGTATCAACAGCTTCAACTTGTTCTTCAGCAGACACTAACTCATTCTTATATGATACCAACGCATTCTTGGCAACTTTAACAGTGGCTCGTTGATCGCCAATACGTAAGTTAACATCTCGGATCTGGTCTTCTATACCAGAGATAACTTCTAAACGATCTTCATATTCTTTTGATTTAACAGCAAGCTTTTCTAAACCATTTACTAGTTCAGCAACCTTATCATCCTTTTCACTTATAATACCGGCTTTAAACTCATGTTCAATACCTTGCTTACATGTTGGGCAATCATCGTGGTCTTTATAGAAAGATAACTCTTTTTGGTGAGCACGCATTTGACCTTCAATATCTCGACGTAATGATTTAGCTTTTTCAGATTTATTTTTTGTTTCGCCTTTATCACCGATTTCGTTTGCGTAACCTTCGATAACATCTTGTTCCTTATCCATAACTATCTTGGCATCTTCAATTTCTTTGATATGAACAGCCATCTTTTCACGGATCTTTTCAACCTCATCCTCGCGAATTTTACGAATGGATGCGTTATGTTCTTTAGCAGAAGTTAACTTTGATTCCATTAAATCCATCTGATAACTGTTTTCAGTAATTGATTCTTTATTACCAGATACACGATCCTTAAGTAACGTATTCATCGTACTAAACACTTGAATATCTAACAAATCTTCGATGATTTCTCTACGTGAGTGAGCAGGTAATTCCATAAACGGAACATACGTTGCACTACCAAGAATAACGATTTGATTAAAAGATTTATAATTTAGATTAAGAATGTTTTGCTCAAGGTAAGCTTGGTAATCCTTGGCTGCAGCATCTTGGTTTATCATTACGTTATCTTTCCAAATCTCAAATATATTTGGCTTGATACCACGACGTATTAGATAATTAACAGTGCCAACTGAGAACGTAATCTCAACTTGAGCTTCACGCGCATTGATAGTGTTAATTAATTGGTTCTTATTGACTTTACGAAATGCTCTACCATATAAAGCAAAAACGATAGCATCAAGTAACGTAGACTTTCCGCTGCCGTTTGTACCACTGATGAGAGTAGTTCTAAATTGATCCAAGCGTACTTCAGACCAAGAGTTACCTGATGATAGCAGGTTTTTATATTTTATTGTTTTAAATGTTATCTTCATTAAATGCTCTGCGCTTCCAAATATAGTTCATCAATCAATTCTTTAATCTTTTGCTTATTAGATTTCGTATCAATAGATTCAATATAATCATGTAATATATCTTTAGTATCCTTGGTTTCATCAAGTATTTCATCAACGCCAGCATCACCTAAGTTAAGCGAGTCTTCAATCGACTTAACGTCAGTTGCACCAGCATCAGTAAGTTTATTTAAAAACAAATCATATATGTATGGATTAGTTCTATTCTTAACAATAACCTTAATGTACGAGTCTTTAATATTAGTCAAATCTAAATGAGCAATATCCTCAATAGTCATATCAGCATCATCATAGTCAATTTTATGGTAAATACAGAAAGGATTTAAAATCCATTCCAACTCACGCGTTTCAGTATCTAAAATACGGAAGCCACGTTTACCTTGATAATCAGACCATGTCATTTCATATGGAGCACCAAGATAGTTGATGTTACCATATTCAGATGGATGGTGGAAATGACCAGAATAAACTTGTTCATAACTACCAAACAATTCTTTAGTTAGACCATGATCACAAATCGCACCCTTCAGCATTTCAAAACCAATAATATCAAAGTGACCCATACATATATGAGCATTTGATTTACGAATGGCATCCAAACATACTTCAGAATTTGTTTTTGTAATCCATGGTACCATTATAACATTGGTTGACCCAAATGTCAACTCGACAGGTTCATCACGATATATATTGAAATTTGTATACTCTTGGAGCAACAAGTTCATCGAGTTAACTTCATTTGTGTTTGTATAATATACGGAGTGATTACCTACGACTGCATGATATTCAATGTCACGTTTTTGTAGTTCATCAAAGAAAAACTTTTTTGCTCTATCAAGCGTAACATAGTTGATGTATTTACGACGGTCAAATGTATCACCTAGATCCAATACTGTTTTGATGTTATGCTCATCCAAATGTGGAAAGAACACTTCATTAAAAAACTTTTCTTGATGATCTAGGAATACTTTAGAATCGCCACGCACACCAAGATGCATGTCTGTAATTATAGCGACCTTCACTCTTTAGGATCCTCTACTTTAGCTGCTTCAGCTTCGGCAGCTTCTTCTATTGATGCTTTTTTCTTTGCCTTATCTTTCGCAATCTTATCCTCATAATCTTGGACAAACGAATTCATATAATCAACATTAGTGTTAAGGTTTAGATTTACTTCATCACCAGAATATGTACCGCCTGAGGCAACCATAACTTGAGATGATTTAAAGCGAATATACATCTGCTTTTTCTCTTTTTGAATACGACGTAGGAATGCGTACCAAATAATTTGAGTAAAGTATGCAAATGGATTAGATGATTTCTCTGAGTTAAAGTTACCCATATACAATAGACAGTTTTCAATACCATCTGAAATCATATCATCTTTATACGAATATCCACTGAAGTTTGGTTTTGTTGCAAGTCTTGTTGCAATCTGATAGATGCACTTACCGATGTAGTCCGGACATCTTGGTTTCTCGTCACCAGCATCTTCTGCTTCGGTGCACGCTTTCTTATATGCGATTAATGCTTCTAAAAAGTCTGCATTATTAACATAATTTCTTTTAGCTCTTTTTGCCATATGGTCAGCCAGCCTCCTATTTTAAATTTGGAATTCTAATATTTCTATTGGATTCTATATAATAATAACATAGTAATTAAATAATGTCAATAGTTAATTATTTTCACTGTCTATGCATTTTTCTATTGACATTGTATTTTAGGTATGGTATAATAGCTTTATGCTAATTGATAATAACTATATAGATACCGTATAAATCTTGACTTCAAATTGCTCAGTCCCATATATTTCAATACGCTTCCGGAAATGTTGTAGCGTATAATTCTGGTAGGCACCAACACTCAAATCATCAGCAATATCGTAAAGCGTAGCTTTATCGGCATCGTTGCCCTTTCTTAGGGCACGACCGATTGATTGAAGTACTTTCACTTCTGATTTAGATCCAGATGCAAAGATAACATTATCAAGTTTCTTTAAATTAATTCCAGTTGAAAATGTACCAAACGATGCAAGGATATCGTGTTGTTTAATAGGATCGTTTTCAATCATATGACGAATTCGCTCACGTTCAGTACCTTTAGTGGCTCCATATATAAAATGTAGCTGCCGACCTTCTTTATGTAACATTGGCTCTAATATTTTACCATGTTTCTCTACTAAGTCAAATAGAACCAAATTGTTTTGATCCTTAAGTGACCACAATAGATTTCGTATGAATATATTACGCTTATTGTTATTCGTTAAATATTCTCTTTCAGCAGGATACTTTTGACTTGTATTCTGTACTTTGCCTAATGCCTTTTTAAATGCTTTTCTGTTTTCGATACTATGAGATAATACAATTGCTTTTATGTTAAAGTCAGCAATAGTACCGTCATCCATAAGATCTTTAGTAGAAACATGCTTGCGAACAGAACCAAAGCAACCTTCAAGAACCAGTCTATGAGTTTTGCTCTCTTCTGATTTTAACGTACCGGTAAATCCGTGTCGATAATAACATTCGTCGAGTCCTTCCATAATTTTTTGTAATGATTTCGCTTGGAACAAATGTGCTTCATCTCCAAGTACTACTTTAAATTGACTAAACCAATCTTTATTAAGTCCTTTTATTAAAGACTGCCAAGTAGATATAACGATTGGTGCAACGGTATTTTTATCAACACCACCTTGAATTTTATATATGTGAGATGGATCACAACCATAGTCAATAAAATCGCCAGCCATCTGATGTACTAATGATATCGTTGGAACAATAATCAAAGTACGATGCTCAAACGCTCTATAATAATGTTGTTGGATTAAATAAATGATAAGTGATTTACCAGAAGATGTTGGTGATAGAGATAAAGAACGACTATCACGTATAGCATCAACGATATATTTGTTTTGGTAATCGCGAGGTTCAAACTTACAGTTAACTTCCTTGGCAATCTCATAACCATAATCGTCAGGAACTGTTTCGCCTTCCATCAAATGTGCTGGTGCGTTTAACTCATATCCACGATCTTCGCAAAACTTCCGCAGCTTACTAAATAAGCCTACATATAAAACCGGCTTCATTGGTTGGAAAATACGAATCCATCCATCCCAAACTCTATTCTTATATGCAGGGCTGAACTGGA
>Ga0206682_10003993_pt1 | contig 12239 bp, 13 predicted proteins | sample M240m12015metaG_FD_155444 | JGI IMG/M metagenome (GOLD analysis project Ga0206682, IMG submission 155444) | Ammonia-oxidizing marine archaeal communities from Monterey Bay, California, United States - M2 40m 12015 | ecosystem: Environmental > Aquatic > Marine > Intertidal zone | place: USA... | reverse complement strand
CCGCGTCGGAGCGCAGCACAGCCAAGACTATGCGGCCTGGTATGCTCATATTCCAGGGCTCAAAGTCGTGATGCCATATTCGGCCGATGATGCCAAAGGCCTGCTCAAATCAGCCATTCGCGATCCGAACCCAGTAATCTTTTTGGAGAATGAAATTCTCTATGGCCAGAGCTTCCAAGTCCCCGACTTGCCCGATTACACCGTGCCACTTGGCAAGGCGCGCATCTGGAGGGAAGGCAATGATATCACATTGGTCAGCTTTGGCATTGGTATGAAATATGCGCTGGAAACGGCAAATCAACTGGCCGAGATGGGCGTCAGTGCTGAGGTGATTGATCTGCGCTGTCTGCGTCCTTTGGACACCGACACGGTCGTGAATTCTGTCAAAAAGACCAACCGCTGCGTTACAATTGAAGAGGGATTTCCGGTCTGCTCCATCGGCAGCCATATCTCATCAGTTCTGATGCAAGAGGCTTTCGATTACCTCGATGCCCCTGTCATAACCTGCACAGGCAAAGACGTTCCCATGCCATATGCGGCCAATCTTGAGAAACTTGCCCTGGTCACCACTGATGAAGTGATGACGGCGGCCAAATCTGTCCTCTACCGTTAAGGAGCGCCCCATGGCACTTGAAATTCTTATGCCGGCCTTATCGCCCACGATGGAAGAGGGCTCCCTGGCCAAATGGTTGGTTGCTGAAGGTGATCGGGTTCAATCTGGCGATCTTTTGGCCGAGATTGAAACCGACAAAGCCACAATGGAGTTTGAGGCCGTCGATGAAGGCGTAATTGGCAAACTCTTGGTGGCCGAAGGAACAGCGAATGTGAAGGTCAATTCGGCCATTGCGATCTTGCTCGAAGATGGCGATTCCGCAGATGCGATCGCCGCCCCTGCTCAAAGCACCAAAGCCACTGCCACTCCCGCCGCAGAGACCAGTACAGCAAACGCACCAGTCCCGAATGCGGCCCCAAGCGCGGCGCCTGCCGCCTTGAGCTCAAATGACGGCATGCGCATTTTTGCCTCTCCGCTGGCCCGTCGCATCGCAACCGATCAAGGGTTAGATCTGGCCAAGATCACCGGGTCCGGCCCCAAAGGTCGGATTGTCAAAGCCGATGTGAGTGGCGCCCCGGCTACGGCCGCCATTTCCACCGCAGCTCCCGCGGCCCCCACCCCAATGGCTTCGGCCCCACGGAATGAGGCCGCGAGCGTCACTAGCGTGGAAACGCTATACCAAGAGCGCAGCTATACGACAGTGTCTTTGGACGGAATGCGCAGGGTGATTGCCGACCGATTAACCCAAGCCAAGCAAACAATCCCACATTTCTATTTGCGTCGCGACATTCAGCTCGATACCCTGCTCAAGTTGCGCAGTGAGATGAACGCAGGGCTCACAGCCCGAGGTGTGAAGCTCTCAGTGAATGACTTTATCATCAAAGCCTGCGCTATGGCGTTGCAAAGCGTCCCGGCCGCCAACGCAGTTTGGGCCGGAGACCGCGTTTTGCAGATGGAGGCTTCCGATATCTCTGTAGCCGTCGCCATTGAGGGGGGATTGTTCACGCCAGTCCTGCTGGATGCAGACAGAAAATCTTTGTCAACATTAGCCGCTGAAATGAAAGATCTCGCCACACGTGCCCGCAGCCGAAAATTGGCGCCCCATGAATATCAAGGCGGCAGCTTCTCAATCTCAAACCTTGGCATGATGGGCATTGATAACTTTGATGCTGTGATTAACCCACCGCAAGGGGCCATTCTCGCAGTAGGCGCTGGAAAGAAGCGCCCTGTTGTGGGCGCAGATGGCGCGCTGAGCGTGGCGACAGTCATGTCCGTCACAATGTCAGTTGATCACCGGGTGATCGACGGGGCTTTAGGCGCCGAATTGCTCGATGCGATTGTTCACAACCTTGAACATCCACTGTCTATGCTGGCATAAGCCCCTCTTATACCGAAGAATAAACCCGGCTCAGCTAATGCTGCGCCGGGTTTTTTATACGGGGTCTCGTGTCTATCCATAGCCTACCCTAAGAGTTGGTCCATCGTTATCGAAGGCTGTTCACAGCCCGCTTCTCCAACGATCTTGGCAGGAACTCCGGCAACGGTTTTACAAGGCGGCACCTCGTGGAGCACCACCGATCCAGCCGCAATCCGACTGCAATGGCCAACCTTGATATTGCCCAGAACCTTCGCACCAGCGCCAATCAAGACGCCATCACCTATCTTTGGGTGGCGTTCATCATCTTGCTTGCCCGTCCCCCCCAATGTCACCGAATGCAGCATCGAGACATTGTCTCCCACCACCGCTGTCTCCCCGATCACGATAGAATGCGCATGATCGATCATCAGCCCGCGCCCGACAACGGCGGCTGGATGAATATCAATGCCAAAGACTTCTGAAATTCGCGATTGGAAAAAATAAGCCAGATCTTTGCGCCCATCGCACCACAAGGCATGGCCCACGCGATAGGCTTGAATAGCTTGAAAGCCTTTAAAGAATAACAAAGGCTGAGTAAGACTGTGGCAAGCTGGATCACGTTCACGCACCGCCATGAGATCAGCCCGGGAATAGGCACCCAGGTCCTCCGATTGGATGATCTGATCAGCAATTTCACGCAGCATTTGCTCTGGCATTTCAGCTGAGGCCAGCTTCAGTGCAATCCGGTACGACAGGGCTTGCTCAAGGCTGCTGTGATGCAGAATGCTGGACTGGATCATAGCGCCCAATAGAGGCTCTTGCTTCAATGCGCTTTGCGCTTGCCCCAGCATTGTGTCCCATACCGGGTCTATGCTCTCCAGTTGCGCTGCGGTCTGTGCCATGGGTCAATCCTCCGATTAGAGCGGTCATTTAAGCTACATAAGCGCATTTTTAAACTTATCAACCTATACGCAGCCCATGCATTACCCGGCACATTCCGCAGGGCCAACGCACTTGTCTTAAGACTTTAAAATGTGAAACCAAGTTTTCGAAGCAGCCCAGTGCCGAAACTTTCAGAGAGTTGCGCCACTTGCAGCTCAAGCAGCCCATGCGCACCATCAAGCGCTTGCATTGCGGTGCTGTAGCGCCATTGGGTTTGATGGACCTGTTCTTGGCGCAACAGATTGGCACCCGGATAGATTTGCGCCACGGCCCCATTGGGCCGGGTTAATTGCCGGCGCGAGGCCGACCAATGCGGCCGACTGGCCGGCGGCGCAAAAGCTAGAATGCCACTTTCACCAAAGACCATTGCCTCAAAGGCTTGATCCAAAGTCTCGCCCGTCTTTTGGGACAGGAGTTGATTTCGCCATATGTCTGCCTCTCTTGCGCTCGGCATGATAGGCGCCGCGTCGCAGCATCCGTGCTTTAAAGTCGTACGTGAGGATTTTGGCTCGAAGTTGTAAAACCTGTGGAACCCAGGCGGGCGGTCACATTGATAAAGCCTTACGGCTGTCGCGAAGTTTCGATTTTGCGCCATGCCGCAACATTGCGATTGTGCTCTTTGAGAGTCACCGCAAAGGCATGACCCCCGGTGCCGTCCGCTACAAAAAATATAAAGTCTGTCGCCACGGGTTTCAGCGCCGCTTGCAAGCTGGCTAAGCCCGGATTGGCAATCGGTGTTCGTGGGAGACCACGGTTTACATAGGTATTCCACGGAGTATCTTTGCGCAGTTCACTTTTGCGCAGCCCCCGCCCCAAAGGCCCTTTGCCCTGGGTCACTCCGTAAATCACAGTGGGATCCGTTTGCAGGGGCATGCCCTTTTCCAAACGATTGGCAAAAACGGAGGCCACGGTGAAACGCTCATCGGCCACACCCGTCTCTTTTTCAATTATGGAGGCAAGGATCAGCAGCTCGTCTAGGGTCTGAACTGGGGTTGCGTCGCTGCGTTGCGCCCAAACCTCCGCAAGGCGGCGCTCTTGCGCTTGCAGCATCCTACGAAGCAAGTCTTGACGTGCATCGCCTGCTTTGATTTCGTAGCTGTCCGGGGCCAAGAAACCCTCATCTGGGACCTGGGCAATATCACCGGACAAAATATCAATAGATTTCAACGCTTCGACCACCTGCCAACTGGTCGTCCCCTCTGCGACTGCCACCCGAATGCGCGTGTCAGCTTGCTCGATCACCCGGCTATAGGCTGGCGGTGCCGGCTCCTCAGCAGGGGTAAAACGAGCAACTTCCGCATAGTTGTTGGAGGCGGGATCTAATTCACGCACCAAAACCGTGCTGCGCGTGACCCCCACGCGATAAACAACCTCGGTCCCACAGGTATTGCGGCCACTGGTTGAGATCTGATCGGCAATTTCCGCCATAGAGGCGCTAGCTGGGATCAAAAAACTGCCCGCTTTGAGGCGCGCGGATTTATCCGTGTAATCAGCGCCAATATTGAACAATTCTTTGCTTCGAACCGCGCCCTGGTCCCGCAGGTTCACGGCAACTTTCGACATCGAGCTGCCGGGCTCGACCTTGAGGCAAATCGCCTTTGTCAAAGGACCGGGTTTGTAATACTGCGATTTCAGCAGCGTCATTCCTCCGGCGAGCAGGAAAAGAGCTACAACAATGACCGTGAACGCATTGGAAGCAATGTTCCGCCACATATTAGCTGTATTTCCCGAAAACAACGCTGGCATTTGTGCCACCAAAGCCAAACGAATTGGACAGGGCAAAGGTAACCTCGCGCTGCACTTTGGCATTTGGCGCCAAATCAATCGGTGTCTCAACCGCAGGATTGTCCAGATTAATGGTCGGCGGGGCGACTTGATCCCGAATGGCCAAAATGCTGAAGATCGCCTCAATCGCTCCTGCCGCGCCCAATAAATGCCCGGTGGATGATTTCGTGGATGACATGGTCACACTAGAGGCCGCATCGCCCAATAGCCGCTCCACCGCGCGCAGCTCAATCGTATCTGCCATAGTCGATGTGCCATGAGCGTTAATGTAGTCAATCGCCGTAGGCTCGAGACCCGCATTTTTAAGGGCCGCCCGCATAGACCGTTCGGCACCCTCTCCCGTCTCGGATGGGGCGGTGATATGGTAGGCATCGCCAGACATCCCATAGCCCAGAACCTCAGCGTAAATTTTCGCGCCGCGCGCTTTGGCATGCTCTAGCTCTTCGAGAACAACAACACCTGCGCCCTCGCCCATTACAAAGCCGTCTCTATCAACGTCATAGGGGCGGCTGGCCTTCGTTGGGTCAGCTTCTGACTTGGTGGACAAAGCTTTACACGCGTTAAATCCAGCAATGCCAATCTCACAGATTGAGCTTTCTGCGCCGCCGGCCACCATAACATCCGCATCCCCGAACATGATCAAACGGCTGGCATCGCCAATGGCATGTGCCCCGGTAGAGCAAGCCGTGACAACCGCATGGTTTGGCCCCTTGAAGCCATATTTGATGCTCACCTGCCCGGAGACCAAATTGATCAAGGCGCCAGGAATAAAGAATGGCGAGACACGCCGCGGTCCCTTTTTATCGATCAACAAGGCCGTTTCAGCAATGGTTTGCAACCCACCTATACCCGACCCGATCATCACGCCGGTCCGCTCGCGATCCGCATCTGCCTCAGGCATCCAGCTACTGTCCTGTACAGCTTGTTGAGCAGCGGCCAGTCCGAAGAGAATGAAATCATCAATTTTGCGTCGCTCTTTGCGTTCCAAATAGGCATCGACATTAAAGGTGCCATTCGAACCATCGCCAAGCGGTACCTCACAAGCGTAATTCGTGACCACATTGCTGGTGTCGAATTTCTCAATCTTCCCTGCACCGGACTCTCCTGCGAGCAATCGCTCCCAGGTCGCCTCAACCCCATCCGCCAAAGGGGATACCATTCCAAGCCCAGTTACTACGACACGACGCATCTTGATCTCCAATTTTGATCTCTAGTCAATTATGGTCTAAACCAATCGATAGGTCAGCCCCCAATTTTGGAATAGTTAGCGGGGTTACAAACGAAAACGGCACCCAAAGAGGATGCCGCAATCAAAATCCAAGGTACTGAAACTAAACGGCTTCAGAGATATGCTTTACAGCATCGCCAAATGTTTGGATCGTTTCAGCTGCATCATCAGGAATTTCAATTCCAAACTCTTCTTCAAAAGCCATAACCAACTCAACAGTGTCCAGGCTATCTGCGCCAAGGTCATCGATGAATGACGCATTCTCAACAACTTTATCTTCCTCAACACCCAGGTGCTCTACAACAATTTTCTTAACGCGGTCAGCTACATCGCTCATATATCAGGTCCTTATTCGTTCCGAGGCTTTCGCCCGTTGTTTTCCGCATAAGTTGCGGTCTTGATGTGCTTCAACATCGAAGCGTTAGATCCCCATCTTGCCACAGGGGGGCGATGTGAGCACGAAAGGTGCAAATCACGTCGTTGCGCCGCCTATAGCACAGGATGGCCGAGGGGCAAATGTTTTGTCACCTGCTCTTTCAAATAGGCAAAAAACCCCTAAAGCATGGCCATGCCGCCGTTAACATGCAGAGTGGCCCCCGTCGTGTAGCCCGATTCTTCGCTTGCCAAATAGAGGGCAGCGGCTGCAATTTCGCCCGAAGTGCCCATACGCCCCGCAGGAACTTGGGTTAAAATTCCCACTTTTTGATCTTCTGTCAATTTATCTGTCATCGCTGTTGTTATGAAACCGGGCGCAATGCAATTGACCGTGATGCCTCGTGTAGCCACTTCATAGGCCAATGATTTTGACATGGCCACAACACCAGCTTTGGAGGCAGCATAATTGGCCTGCCCGGGATTACCGATGGCGCCAACGATCGACGAGACATTGATAATTCGGCCCCAGCGGGCTTTCATCATACCGCGCATCACGCCTTTACACAGACGCATCGTGCTGGTCAGATTGATATCGAGAACCGATGTCCATTCGTCATCCGACATGCGCATGAAAAGGTTGTCGCGGGTGACGCCGGCGTTATTGACCAAAATATCTACGCTCCCCATAGCATCAGCAGCCTTTTTGGGCAAAGCCGTCACGGCCTCAGCATCCGAAAGGTTGCAGGGCAAGACCTCTGCGCGAGATCCCAGCTCAAAGGCCAAAGCCTGAAGCGGCTCCACGCGTGTCCCCGATAGGGCCAGGCTCGCTCCGGCTGCATGCAGCGCCTTGGCAATTTCTCCACCAATGCCACCAGAGGCCCCAGTGATCAAGGCGTTTTTTCCATCCAAACGAAACATGTGATTCTCCTAAATTCGTCTTTAATTACAACTGGCCAAGAGACCAAATATGCGCCTTAAGCGCCGGCGGCGGCTTGCAGCTTGGCAATATCCTCAGGGCTGCCAATGGCTTGGCAGGTAATGCCCCGATCAATGCGACGGATCATACCAGACAAAGCTTTGCCCGCGCCAACTTCCCAAATCTCTGTCACACCCGCCGCGGCCAAATAGGCCATGGAGTCGCGCCAGCGTACCGCGCCTGTGACCTGCTCGATTAAAAGCGAACGGAGCAGCTCTGGGTCAGATTGGGCGCTGGCTCGTACATTCGCCACCACTGGCACCGACGGCTTGCGTATCTCCACCTCTGCCAAGGCCTGCGCCATGCGTTCCGCGGCCGGCTGCATCAAGGCACAATGGAACGGCGCGCTTACAGGCAAAAGTACGGCGCGTTTTGCACCGGCCTCCTTGGCCAGATCCAACGCGCGCTCAACTGCCGCTTTATGACCAGAGACTACAACCTGTCCTGGATCATTGTCATTGGCCGCCTGGCACACCTCGCCCTGCGCAGCGGCCTCCGCCACGGTGCTGACCGCGGCGAAATCCAGACCCAAAATCGCGGCCATGGCACCGACGCCAACCGGAACAGCCTCCTGCATGGCCGTGCCACGAATACGCAGCAAACGGGCCGTATCAGCAATCGTCATAGCCCCTGCCGCGGCCAAAGCAGAATATTCACCCAAAGAATGCCCCGCCACAAAACAGACTGTTTCAAGCCCCAGCCCTTCCGCCTCCAAAGCGTGTAAAGCGGCCAAAGAGGTCGCCATTAAAGCGGGCTGCGCATTGGCAGTGAGGGTCAATGTTTCAATATCCCCATTCCAAATCAGCCCCGATAGGTCTTGCCCCAACGCGTCATCGACTTCCTCAAACACAGCTTTCGCCGCCGGATAGCTGGCCGCAAGATCTTGGCCCATGCCGATGGTCTGAGCGCCTTGACCAGGAAAAACAAATGCCCGCATAATAACCCTCTTTCGAAACTTTGGTTTTTCTTGGCATATCCCCTGTCAGGCCGCACCGCAACGGTTTACAATAGTGTCGCGCAGACTGCCGAACGCCAAAGAGGCAGCGTCCGCACAAAAAAACGCACTGGGAATGCGGGCACCATCCCCATAAACCTTGCACCTTTCCCCCAGCTGTGGCAGATGCAGTCATCCGCAAAAACTACTTCTCCCGTGCGGCCTCTCGTGATCAGACTGCGGTCTCAACTCTGATCTTTGAAGCGCACCTAAAAAACAGGAAAGTACATGTCATTTTATGAGCATGTCTTCATTATGCGTCAGGACCTGTCGAACACACAGGCCGAAGCATTAATCGAAGAATTTTCCAATGTCCTGAGCGCAAACGGCGGGTCCGTTGTTGAACAGGAATATTGGGGCGTCAAAACCATGGCGTACAAAGTCAACAAAAATCGTAAAGGCCACTATGCCTTTTTGAAGACAGATGCGCCTTCGGCCGCTGTTGCCGAAATGGAACGGCTGATGGCATTGCATGAAGATGTCATGCGCACGTTGACCATCCGCGTGAAAGGCCACGAAGAGGGCCCCTCCGTTCAAATGCAAAAACGTGACGACCGCGCCGATCGCGGTGAACGTCGCGAACGCCGGTCTTAAGGAGCGCTAAGTTATGGGAACAAAACCATTTTTCCGCCGCCGGAAGGTCTGCCCTTTCTCCGGTGATAATGCCCCGAAAATCGATTACAAAGACACACGTCTTTTGCAGCGCTACATCTCTGAGCGTGGTAAAATCGTGCCGTCCCGTATCACTGCAGTCTCTGCAAAGAAACAACGTGAGCTGGCCCGTGCCATCAAGCGTGCGCGTTTCTTGGCTTTGCTGCCCTATGCTGTGAAATAAGGAGCAAAGCACATGCAAGTTATCCTTATGGAACGTGTGGCCAAATTGGGCCAAATGGGCGATGTTGTAAACGTGAAGCAGGGCTTTGCCCGCAACTTCCTGATCCCAACAGGCAAAGCAATGCGTGCCTCTGCCGCCAATATCGCAGCCTTCGAAGCGCAAAAAGCACAGCTTGAAGCGCGTAACTTGGAATCCAAATCGGAGGCGGAATCCTTAGCAGCGAAGATTGACGGTCAGCAATTCATTGTGATTCGATCAGCCTCTGATGCCGGCGCACTTTACGGTTCTGTCACCACCCGCGACGCGGCAGAAGCGGCGACTGAAGCCGGATTCAGCCTCGACAAAAAGCAGGTTGCATTGATGGCACCGATCAAAGAGCTCGGCATCCATGATCTGGCCGTGCGGCTGCACCCTGAAGTTGACGCCAAAATCGAACTGAACGTAGCCCGTTCTATCGAAGAAGCGGAACTCCAAGCGGCTGGAAAATCGATCCAAGATCTAGCAGCAGAAGAGGAAGCGGCGGCTGAATTTGAAATTCAGGAACTGTTTGACGACATCGGCGCTGCCGGCATGGAAGACTTTGGCGATGACGATGCGCCAAAGGCTTCTGCAGGCGACGCATCGGATGATGAAGAGTCCTAACTCCCCCTCCCATCCGGGACCTTTAAACGCCGCTCTGGTTCAGGGCGGCGTTTTTGTTTGCGGCTGGCCGCGCCTGCCTGTTGAGATATCTTTAAAATCATGCAGAGGACTTTAGCTGGCTAACACCCGCATCACGCCAATCCGATAAAAAAAAGCCACCCTTTCGTAAGGGTGACTTTATCAAACCTGGCGCGAGCGCGGATCCAGCACAGCCTGAGTAAAATCGCGCCCGCATCCCTCGTCAAAGAGCGGATACGGGAGCAATGGAATTATTCGTCGTCCAGAGCTTCCACTGCTTTTTGGAGATTATTTTTGGAGACTTCTTTGTCTTTCACTGTAGCAAGTTCAAACACATAATCGACAACTTTGTCTTCAAACAAAGGCGCCCGCATTTGCTGCTGCATCTGTGGATTTTTCTGAACGAATTCAAAGAACTCACGTTCTTGACCCGGGTATTGACGAGCTTGGTTCATCATAGCTTGCGTCATTTCGGCGTCGGTTACTTGGATCTCAGCTTTTTGACCCAATTCCGCCAAAAGCAGACCCAGGCGCACACGGCGCTCGGCCAGTACATTATGCTCATCTGTTGGCTTAATTTCAGGATGGTCGTGGCCTTCCACGTCAGGATTTTCGTCATGCCAAAGTTGATGAGCGATTTGTCCAGCTTCTGCCTCCACCAATGATGGCGGCAAGTCGAATTTCACCATTTTGTCCAAAGCATCCAACAGGTGACGCTTTTGAACAGCGCGAGCGGCGCCGGCATATTCCGTTTCTAAACGCTCTGAAATTTGCACCTCTAAAGCGGCCAAATCTTCTGCACCGAATTTCGTGGCCAGTTCGTCGTTGATTTCAGCGGCCTTCGGCGCTTTGACAGCTTTTATTTTACATTCAAAAACTGCATCTTTTCCAGCCAGGTTTTCAGCGCCATATTCCGCAGGGAATGTGACATTCACCTCAACGTCTTCACCAACCTTTACACCGACCAATTGTGCTTCGAAGCCAGGAATGAAAGAGTTGGACCCCAATACCAATGGGTAATCTTCTGCAGCGCCACCCTCAAAGGCTTCACCGTCGACTTTTCCAAGGAAATCGATAGTCACTTGGTCGCCGTCTTTGGCCTTTGAACCTTTTTTGCGATCTTGGAAATCTTGAGCGGTTTCCGCCAAATTCGCCAGGGCTTCATCCACAGAAGCCTTATCAGCCTTGGCAATCATCTTTTCTAATTTGATTTTCTTGAGATCCACCTCAGGAATGATTGGCAAAGCTTCGTATGACATCTCAACGTGGATATCGTCGCCCTCTTTCCAATCATCATTGGTCATTTTGACCGCCGGCTGCATCGCAGGACGATCGCCGCTGTCTTCAAAATGCTTAGACATGGCGCCATCAATACTCTCTTGCATCGCCTCGCCCGTCAAACGCTGGCCATATTGCTTTTTCAGCAATGCCATTGGGACTTTGCCCTTCCGAAAGCCCTTCATTTCAATTCCGGGCCGCGCTTCAACCAGTTTTTCGTCAACCTTCGCGGCCAACTCATCTGCTGTCACAACAATGTTGTAACCGCGCTTCAAGCCTTCGTTCAGGGTCTCAGTGACCTGCATAGTACATCCCTTTTCAAACCATGGTGCGGGTAGAGGGACTTGAACCCCCACGCCTTGCGGCGCTAGAACCTAAATCTAGTGCGTCTACCAATTTCGCCATACCCGCAAATAGTGTGGCAGCCCCGACGAGCCACCATGTTCCGAAGATCTCTAACAAAGCTCACCCAAGGATGCGAGTGGAAAATGCAAGTTTTGGGATGAATTTTAACGGTGACAAAAATTGCTCTTTTCCGGAGTGGCGGCGCGCACCTGCATCCCAGTGACAGGCTCTCTGACTGGCTAAGATTCAATTGTGTGCAATAAGTGTGCGTTATGCTTAATTATGAGGCAAATTTGGTGAAACCTGCGGCACTCAACCTCTATCCTCACGTTCAACAATTGCCGGGCCAGACAAAAAGTGAAATTTCCAACCTGCAATCAAATCAGCGGGTATCATCATGAAAAAGATCGAAGCCATTATTAAGCCCTTCAAACTCGATGAAGTTAAAGAAGCGCTTCAGGATATCGGCGTGCAGGGCCTCTCTGTTGTGGAGGTTAAGGGATTCGGGCGTCAGAAAGGGCACACGGAGCTTTACCGCGGCGCTGAATATGTCGTCGACTTCCTGCCAAAAGTGAAAATTGAGGTCGTTTTGGCCGACGATATGCTCGAAAGCGCGATCGAGGCCATCTGTACCGCAGCTAAAACCGATAAAATCGGCGACGGCAAGATTTTCGTGTCGACAGTCGAGCAAGCCATCCGTATCCGCACCGGTGAGACCGGCGACGACGCTATCTAACAACGCCCCTAAAGGAGAGACATTCTATGAGCCAAGCTCTTTTATCCAAGATCGCCGATGAAGGCATCGAATATGTGGACATTCGCTTCACAGATCCTCGCGGAAAACTGCAGCACGTAACCGTATGCTCCGACCAGGTCGATCAAGACTTCCTCGAAGAAGGCTTCATGTTTGA
>Ga0206682_10003989_pt1 | contig 12249 bp, 11 predicted proteins | sample M240m12015metaG_FD_155444 | JGI IMG/M metagenome (GOLD analysis project Ga0206682, IMG submission 155444) | Ammonia-oxidizing marine archaeal communities from Monterey Bay, California, United States - M2 40m 12015 | ecosystem: Environmental > Aquatic > Marine > Intertidal zone | place: USA... | reverse complement strand
AGCGTTGAGAAAGGCACAAGCCGCCGCTGCTAAAGCAAATAGAAAAAGGAACTAAAACAATGGCAAAACCATTAACATTTCGTCAGAAGGCAGCTTTGAAGATTGCTCAAAAGAAATCAGCTGCTAAGCGTAAACTTAAGCAAGGCAAACAGAAGCTTTCTACAGCAAGAGCTAAAGCTCGTGGCTTGAAAGTTAAAGCACAATTAAAATCTATGGCAGTCAAGAAAAAGGCTGGACAACTTAAGAAAAAAGCTGGCAATAAAATGTCAACTGCTCGCACTAAAGCTCGTAACCTTAAGCGTAAAGGTCTTGCCAATGCTAAAACTGCTATTAGAACAGTTGATAACAAGGCTGGTAAACTTGCGAAGAAAGTTGGCAATAAAGCGTCAAGCATTCGTGGTAAGGCTCGTATCGCTAAAGTTAAAGCAACAAACAAAATCAACAGCACTAGCCGTAAACTCTCTAAGCGTGCTGGTGTAGCAGGAAAGAAAGCTGGAAACATCAAGTCTACTATGAAGTTTAAAGCTAAGGCAGGTGTTCGTAGAGCTTCTTCTATTGCTGCAAAAGGTAAAGCAGCAGCTAAGCCTATGGTAGCCAAAGGTGTTAACCGTGTAATGACAGCTAAGACTAAAGCTCGTAACCAAGTTGGTAGAACCGTTAATGCATTAAACACTGCAGTTGCTGTTGGTAAAGCTAAAACTAAATTTGGTAAAGCTATAGCAAGAGTAGATGGCGCAAGAGCCGATAAACGTATCCGTAAAGTTGATAACGTGCGCCGTACTATGGCTACTCGTTTGTCTAACACTCGCCGTTTGACTTCTGCCACTGCTAAGCCAGCTGCAAAAGCTCCAGCTTCTAGCCCTTATCAGCCTAAGAAGAAAAAGCCAGGTCGTCGTGACGGTCGTAAACGTACATAAGAACTTTATGGGTCATCCTATTCTGGGTGGCCCTTTTCTAATTTGAGGAAAACAATATGGCAAACTTTGCACGTAAATTTTATAGCTCTACAGGCTACACAGGAGGTTATACTTCGGATACAATTAAAGGTAACGAATATAGCTCCTCTAATGAGCCTCGTGGTGTTTTGCAGATAGTAGTAACTGCGGGTTCAGCAGACCTTCAAATGCGTTTAGTTGATGAAGCACCTTGGATTACTATTAAAAGTTACACAGTAGACACTGTTGAAGAAATCGTGATAGCTCCGCAAATGCGTGTAGTAGCCACGGATTCTGCTGAAGTGTGGGTAGCGGAGACAGTATAATGTCTATGGTATTTTCAAACATGACTCCTAACACTGGCGCAACAAACATGACGCCTATTGTAGGAGCTTCACAAGCCGAAAAGGTAGCTATTCAAAAGTCTAATGGTGGCTATGAATTCACTGGTGGTTTTACAGACCGCACAACAGGTCAATCAGGTGCTTCTGATATTGGTACAGACGTATCGTATACTCAAGCAATGGTAGACGCTGGCGCATGGCTTCGTTTTGGCTTTAATTCTTCTCGTCAAGCAGCTAATGACCAACCTTATTGGGGCGATGACACTGACAATGCTGAAGAAGCACCCCATTCAGGAACTAATGACTATCTTTTAAAAGGTTTGTTCTCTGGGTATTATATGCCACAAGACGTAACTAACATGTTTAACTTTGTTGATAATACCCCTTATAACCAAGAATCAACTTCAGGTTTACAGTATAATGCAGCAGAAGGTTCTTATGACATGTCTCAACTTGTTGTTGGGGATTTATGTCAGTTTCGCTTTGACTTCAACTTGCGCCCTCAGATAGCTAATACGACTCTAGAGGTTGGGCTTATCTGGGCTACTCGTGATTCATCCGATAACGTAACTTTTACATTTGCTTTAACAGGTGAACCCGTTTATTTTGGTGAAGGTTCAGTTGGCAAAACATTCCTTATGCGCCCTACAGTTAGTGCTTATCTAGCTTCCGCAGAGGATGTTAATGCTCGTGCTTTACCAGCAATACGTTCAGATAACCCTGTGTTTATTCAACCATTAACAACATTATTTAACGTAGCGAGGTAATTTATGGCAATTCGTATCGTAAGAAATGCTAATGGTAACTGTATCCAATTTATCGGTTCTTCACAACCTGCTTATTGGAACTCTTGCCTTAGTGGTGCGGTCAACGAAGAGGATAACACTCGCGTTGACGTTATTAACGACATTCGCACAACAGACACCGATAACCCTTTCTTTGAGTTCTTTGGTATTCCTTATACTGAATTTCGTGACAAAGACGGTGGTTCTTTCGCAGACTCAGCAGCAGCAGCTGCTTATATCACAGCACAAGCTAACGTAGCTAGTACAGGTGGCTCTATTGAGTTCTCTGCAACTGATACAATCGATGCTTCTCGTGATGCTACTAACACTAACATACTATTTTCTACAGGTGACTCTTTCGGTGTTCATGCTATTCAAGCAATAGTTCAAGCAGATGGTAACATTACTATTAAAGAGAATACATCAAATGGTGTTAACATCTATGAAGACATTCGTCCAGCTAACGTAACAGTTGGTGGCGTAGCTCCTACTAGCCCTACAGTAACAGCAGTTGTTAATACGCTTAATGCTCTATTTCAGGTTACTCCTCTGGGCTTGGGTGGTGTAGACCCTACAGATTCTTATACAACAATTACTAACTCTGGTCTAAACATTAACATTAATGGTGATATTAACTATAGTGGTGGTGTAGCTACTAAAGGTTCTAACACAGGAGTTCCTCATAACGACTTCGTAAGTACTTCTCTGTACTACCTCTCTCAAGTAGGTGAGTATATTGAGATGGACTGGGGTGCAACACCTAATGGTACAACAGACTATGGTAGTGACTTTGTAATGGGTTTCTTCTCAGACGTTGTAGCCGCTACTCCTTCTTCAGAATATGAAGGTATGGACATGGGTATGCGCTTAAGAGGTCTAGATACTTTCTCGGCACACGACTATGGTTTAGTTATTGAAAATGGTTACTACAACAATCCACACACTCATCAGAAGTTCCGCATGGGATTAGATACAGACAGACGTCTTTATATCTCTTTCTATGATGCGGTAGCTGAAGAGTGGCAGGTAGCAGTCCGTAGTGCCTTCCCAACAGTTGATGAAACCTATGGTGTAGTATTCTTCCTTAAAGAAGAAAATGCACAGCTTAAGTGGAGTGGTCTATCAGCAGAAGAAGTTGACCCTGCTAGCTTTAACGTTCAGTATCGTTATATTGAATCACCAGATGGTTCGTTCTACTATCCTTTGTTTAGCAACTCACAACAAGCTAACTGGGTAGACCAGCTGAATGGTGGTTCAGGTACAAGTCACACTCACGTATTTGCTGATGAAACACCAACCTCAAACACATGGTATATGCCAGATACAGGTGGTACTCATGCAGGTGCTAGTGCTCCAGCTAATACAGCCAGCGTTACTTACACTGAAATCCTTACTGGTGCTGATGCGGGTTATACACCTACAGCTTATGGCACACAGACTTTAACAGTTGATGAGGGTGACGCAGTTAACTTTGCTATTGACCCTTCAGGTGCTAACTGGACAACTACTATTAGTGGTGAACCAGCTGGATTTACTTTGTCAGGTGGCAACCTTGTAGGCACTGCTCCTGAAGTATCAGGCATTATAGCTAACAACGCTAGTGATGATTATGTAATTACTGTAACTCGTACTAACATCTTTGGTTCTTCTACAGGTACACTTACCTTAACAGTTGATAACACAACAGCGACAGTAACACCTATTAGTGGTTTTACTCACGTAGCACAGACTATCTCTTTGGTAGACTCTGATACGCTAGAAGCTGGTTCTGTAGTTACTATCGATGATAGCCTTGAGCAAGGTAAACGTATGGTGTTCAGTGCGGCATTCATTAGAGGTTTGTTTGAAGATATAGCGAATTCAGGCTCAGCCCATGCTGTAACTATCGGTGTTTTAAAGACAGGACTGTATGGTTCGCAGTGGACAAATCACGGCTTGTCTAACATTGCGCTTGGTTGGAGACTACACAGAGAAAGCAATAATAAGTACTTAACTCTTGTCTACGATGGTTATGGAATAAGCAGTACTAACTTCGGCGTCGCTACCTTCAACCGTGACCTAGTACTGTTCCATGACACCGCAAGCAATAAGCTTCATCTTACACAGTATGGTGTTACAGCTGGTACAGGTGAAACTATGGATACACCTACAGTTATCGCTAATCAGCACATGACTCCAGGTTCTAGTGATGTAGACGTAACAATCGGTTTGTCTATAGGCTCAAGCACAGATGTTGACATTACAACTACAGGTATCACAGAAGTAGATAACCCTTCTCTGGGTGCTACAGCATGGACTAAAGCTGTTGACTTCGGTGGTTCTAATGACTCAATGGAAGTTGGTGGCACTGAGTCTTATTCAAGTCCTTTGAAGATGTATCAGTCTGGTGGCGTAGTAGCCCCTAACACTAACGCAACTTTGACTGTTCCTAACAGTAGTGGTTCTACAACAAATCCTTGGAGTACTGCTTGTGTATTCCAGCCAGGAGGGCAAGGTGCTCAGCAAGGTACACTCGGTGGTACAATTTGGGGTGTAGCTAATAGCTACAGTCACTATCACAACATTCGTTTGGTAGAGCGAGATGGACATATCTGGTTCAAGTGGGGCTATAAGAACGCTGAAAACGAAATCAGAATCATTGCAAACGCAAGCACAAGTAATTGGTACGGTGTTTATATTGGCTATAGAGGTCAGAAAAGCGCTACACCTAGTGCGGCGTTCTTAGGACAAGCTTTTGACATTCATGTAATGAGCAATGCTGATGGTTGGAACTCTGCAGGTTCAGACATTTCTACCGCAGCTGAGTGGGCTTTAAGCCATAACACTACAGGTCAGTCTATGACTCAAGGTATGAGTGCAACTGGTTTCAAGATGGGTAATGCGTTTGGTACTACTGGTCACTATGAGTTCAACGGCAAGATTGCTAGTTGTGTTGTAACAACTGAAATGGCGGCATCGCTTCTTCCAGATGCTACTGAAATCAAAGCTATGATTACTGACCCAGCGACTTGGTTAGCTGACCTTGACGGTACTACTAGACGTAGCTACTATGGTCCAAACTTTACCTTTGTTTCTGGTGGTGCAGACATAACTTCGGCTCTGTCTACTCACGTTTACTTGATGGGGGATGGTACTAATGATAGTTATAGCAACAACATTAGAAACCAAGTACACCCTACCGATACAACCTATAGCGATTTAGAATTCCAGAACATGGTATCTAATGACATTGAAACGGTAACAATTCCAGGTTTGTAGTAACTATATAAAAATTTTGCGTAGCCCTTCGGGGCTGCGTTACAGAATCATAAGCCTAAACATCTTAGGAATAAAATTAACCCAAATATACCCATCTGAGGATTGGTGAAGGAGGAAAAATGGCAAGAACAAAAATTAACAGCAAATCAAAGGATACTATGTCCGATGATGGTTCGTTACTTGTTTCCCTAATTCACGGCGAGCAGATTCGTATGTCAGTTACTTTAGGCTGGCTTACAAATCTTACTGGCTATACAATCACAGCTAAGTGTGTTGAGGCTGATTCTCGCAGTCTAGATTGGGATTTAAACGAGTTGCCTTTGCTTCCTCAAACAGGAGGTCAAATAGTGACTTGCCCAATCATCGACTCTGACGTTACGGATAACACTTTTGAAATAGTGTTTCCAGAAGAATTAGCCAACAACTTCACAACTATGCCAAAACCACAGCGTCCTAGTTATGCTTGGTTTGGTTTAGAAGTTAGTGATAGCGGAACTGGTAATAACCAAATGGTATTTAAACCAATGCGAGGTTTAGTAGAGATTTTGTATAGCCCGTCGGAGGCAGCATAATGTCCACTTATACTATTACAGCAAACACCACGAGCCACAGCACTTCAGTAAGCCCTGTACAATATACAGTGAGCTTATCTAGAACTGGTGGACAAGGCTCGAAGGGTGATTCAGTTACAGGAGCATCTATTAATGATTCTGGTGAACTGGAAATAGTAATTACAGACTCTGCAGGTGTTAGCACTACTGTTAACGCAGGTAGCATTTATGGTAACGCAGGAGGTTTTAACTTAGTTGACCTTGGCGACACCGAAATGCCATCCCCAGCAGACCAAGAAGCAGTTATCTATGATGGTGCTACTTCTAAGTTTGTAACTCGTAAATCAACAACTAACGACTTAAGTGACATTGACAATACAAACAAAGTAGAAGGTTCATTCCTAGTTTGGTCGGATGCTGACTCTAATTATAAATCTACAAGACGTATTGACAACCAATCAACTATTATTTCTGGAGGCTCATTCTAATGGCAACTAAAATTTTACTTAAAAAGTCCGTAACATCTGGTGCAGCTCCATTAACAGCTGACTTAGACACAGGTGAATTGGCACTAAACTTAGCAGACCGCAAAATCTATGTAAAAGACAATAGCGGCAATATCGTAACTACACAAGGTGCATACGTTGATAGCGTTGCCCCAGCAAACCCTGCTGAAGGTGACCTGTGGTATGACACCGCAAACAACATGCTGAAAGCCCACAACGGCTCTGCATTTGACGAAACAGGTTATAACAACCTTTCAGAGCTAGAAGATGTTACTCTTACATCTATTGCTTCAGGTGACCACTTAACTTGGAATGGTTCCGCTTTTGTAAACAGCAACCTAGAGTCAGACGTTGAAGGCTTTATGTCTGCAGCTAACACTGGCACTGGTCATGGTGACTTGTCTTACGCTAACGGCGTATACACATTTGACCGTGTAACTTCTGCTGAAGTACGCGGAGACATCTCTGTAACTGACGCTGGTGGTGACGGTAGCTTGGCTTACAACAGCACAACTGGTGTTATCACTTACACTGGCCCTTCCGCAGCTGAAGTTCGTGCGCACATTAGCCACGTTGACGCAGGTGGAGACGGAAGTCTTTCATATGACGCCTCTACAGGTGTTATTACTTATACTGGCCCAAGTGCTGCTGAAGTACGAGCTCACCTTTCAGGTGGTACAGGTGTTACTTACACAGCTGGAACTGGTGTTATTGAAATCGGTCAGCCAGTTGCAACTTCAGATAGCGTAGTCTTTGCTGATGTTGAAACTAACAGTGTACACCATGCTGGTGACATTACACTTAACCCAGAATCAGGTGGAGCCGCTAACGCTGGCCAAGTTATCATTTCAGGTAACTTGACTGTTAACGGTACAACTACTTCTGTAAACTCTAACGAAGTTAACATCGGTGATTCAATTATCGTACTTAACTCTGACGAAACTGGTGCTCCTTCTCAAAACGCAGGTTTTGAAGTTGAGCGTGGAACGTCTACAAACAAAGCCTTCATCTGGAATGAAACAGATGACGCATGGGATTTAGCCGATGAAACTCTTCAGAACGTTGTTCTGGATGGTGGCGCTTACTAAGCCCGTACAATACTCAATGGGCGCTCCTCTATAGGGGCGTCCTCCTCACACATAAGGAAATAGCCCAATGGCAACTAAAATTATTCATAAGAAAAGCTCGGTCGCTAGTTCAGTACCCGTTCCTGGAGACCTAGAAGCTGGTGAATTGGCAGTCAACTTAGCTGACCAAAAGATTTATTCTAAAACAACAGGTGGTGCTATTATTAAAATGTCTCCTGTAACTGAAGGTGACGTTACTGCGCATGAAGCTGCCTTGACTATTACTGAATCACAAATCAGTGACTTGCAGTCTTACTTGACAGCACACCCTAGTGTTTCTGCTGAAAACTCAGTAAACAACTCTGGACGTACTTATGTCCAAGACATTACGCTTGACAGCTTTGGGCACGTCACAGGTCTCGCCTCTGCAACAGAAACCGTAACTAATACTGATACTACCTATAGCGCTGGCTCTGGTATTGACCTCACAGGTACAACCTTTAGCCACACAGATACTTCTTCGCAAGCTTCTGTAAATAACACAGGGCGTACTTATATTCAAGACATTACACTTGATACATATGGTCATGTTACAGCTCTTGCTTCTGCAACAGAAACCGTGACTAATACTGATACAAACACAACCTATACGGCTGGTTCTGGTATTGACCTTACAGGTACAGCCTTTAGTCATACTGATACTAGTTCACAGACTTCGGTGAATAACTCAGGACGTACCTACATCCAAGATGTTACTTTAGACACATATGGTCATGTTACTGGTTTAGGTTCTGCAACAGAAACAGTCACAAATACTGACACTAACACTACTAACTTAGCAGTAAAGAACTCTGCAGGTACAACTCAGTTTACCGACGACGAAATTCGTTTTGCAGGCAGTGGTGCTACTAGCGTAGCCTTTGATGCTTCTACTAAGAAAGTTACTATTAGCTCAACTGATACTAACACTAACACTACCTATAGTGCAGGTAGTGGATTGTCTCTATCAGGTACTTCATTTAGTCATAGTGATACTAGCTCACAAAGTTCTGTTAATAACTCTGGAAGAACATACATTCAAGATGTTACTTTAGACACTTACGGACATGTTACAGGGTTAGGTTCGGCAACTGAAACAGTTACTAACACTGACACTAACACTACAGATTGGCGTGTACAAAACTCTGGTGGAACTCAACAGTTTGCAGTAACAGCTGCAGAAGGTGTTCGTTTTGCAGGTAGTGGTGCTACTAGTGTAGCCTTCGATGCTGCTACCCAGAAGATTACTATTAGCTCAACTGATACTAACACCGATACAAACACTACTTATAGTGCAGGTAGTGGGTTGTCTCTATCAAGTACTACCTTTAGTCACAGCGATACTTCTTCTCAAGCTTCTGTAAACAACTCTGGCAGAACTTACATTCAGGACATAACTTTAGACACTTATGGCCACGTAACAGGTCTCGCTTCAGCCACAGAAACAGTTACTAACACTGATACTAACACAACCTACTCCACTGCAACAAGTAGTACACTTGGTTTGGTTAAGATTGGTTATTCTGAGAATGGCAAGAACTACCCTGTGGAACTATCATCAGGCAAAATGTTCGTTAATGTTCCTTGGTCAGATACTAACACAGACACTAACACAACCTATTCAGCAGGTAGTGGGTTGTCCTTGTCAGGCACTACGTTTAGTCATACAGATACTTCTTCTCAAGCTTCTGTAAACAACTCTGGTCGTACATACATTCAAGATATTAGTCTTGATACTTACGGACACGTTACAGGCATTTCAAGTGCTACAGAGACTGTTACTAACACAGATACTAACACCACTTATAGTGCTGATGGTAACTATGGTATGACTCTATCTGGTACAGCTTTCCGTTTAGAAGACGACAGACGCCGTAACAGTAGTAGTGCAGACATTAAATCAGGTAACACTCACGACTATACCTTCTACGATGCCTCACATGGTATTCGTTGGTATACAGCGGGTGCTGAAGAAATGCGTCTAGAGAACGATGGTGACTTGCATGTTGATGGTAACATTACAGCTTACTCAACAACAGTTTCTGACATTAACTTGAAAGAAGATGTTAAACCTATTACTGGTGCTCTTGATATGATTGAGCAGCTAGGTGGTTATACATTTACTTACAAGAAAGATGGTAAGAAGTCTGCTGGTGTTATAGCTCAAGAAGTTGAAAAGGTACTTCCAAGTGCTGTTGAAGATATTGAAGCCGTATTCCACGGTGAAGAAGGAACAACACACAAGGTTGTACAGTATGACCAACTTCACGGTGTGCTGATTGAAGCAATCAAAGAGCTTAAGGCTGAGATTGAAGAACTCAAAGCAGCTAAATAATTTAATTGGCTCCCCTTCGGGGGAGTCTCTTATCAACAATTAAAGGAGAAATATTATGGCTCTACAATCAAGTGGCGCAATATCCTTAAATGAAATACACGTAGAAGCTGGTGGTGGTTCAGGAAGTCAAGCAAGTATTAACGACTCAGATATTCGTGGCCTTATCAGTAAAGCTTCTGGCGCTCAAATGTCATTTAGTGAATGGTATGGTGCTAGTTCTACACAAACGATAGGCACAACCGCTAGGTTTAGTGCTGGCGTGAGCCAGTATTCAAGCTTTAACTTCGGAACTCTTTCCAACATGGCCCAAGGGTTTATAGGTAACTGGAAATTTAATTTGAAACCACCAACACCTTCTGACTTGGGTTCAGCATTCATAACCGAAGGTTACATGGATAGCGCAATGGCAGCAACAACGGGTACGAGTACTGCATCTTTAAGCGCTGGTTGGTGTGTTGCTTGGAATATGACTTTTATGTATCCTACCTATACCGCTTCTGGATTAACAGTAGGCGACCTTGTAAGCTTTAGATTTTTCAATATGAAATCATCAGGTGGTTATAACACTAACAATACTTGGACTGCGAATAAGTCAGAACTTTCAGGTTTACCTTCTATTAGTAATTTTAATGATTTTAAGCTTAGTATTACCGGTACTTCTTCTGGCGCTTATAGGGAATGTACATTCAACCCAGCTACTGACCAAAGCTCAAATTCAATAGTATCACACACAGCTTCGACAACTACTAACGCAGAAAGAATATACACGTTTGCATACGCCACTGGCCCAGCCACGCTTGGTAGGGCATTTATGAATGGAACTCACGAATGGGCAACTAACGCAAGCGGAAGTTTCGTTAATAACGATGGTGCATCATGGGAACTTGAGTTTGTATAGGAGTAAACTATGACACAAGAAACAGAATTACAAACACTAAAAACAGATTTCCTTGCCGGAAATATAAACGGTCTTGGTGTCTTTTGGCACGAATTTTTTAGAATAGCACATCCTAGTGTTAATTTAAACGAATTAAATCCACAAATGACATCAGGCTCAACAGAAGAAGCTCGTGTAGTAAACAGAGCAGCTATGGAAGCTATGCATAGACAAGAAGGCGTTTTCTTCCCAAACGAAGATAACACCCCTTTTCAAGACTTTGATGGTGCTTCAATGTATGGATTTACTGGTCTAATTGGAGTTTATTTAGATGGCGACTGGTACACACAATGTCGATATCCTGACCAATCAAACGGCCCAGTAGTCTTGTTTGACGAGTATTGGGGAAAACAAGGGATGCCTCGTAGCGTGTTGTGTAGATATTCATGGAGAAGCAATAATGTCTAAAACCATATTTACATACAGTAAACACAAAATGTGGATTGTATGGTGGTTTAGCTTTTCTTGTTTATTTGTTATACCTATGGCATGGACAACCCTTGTTGCATTTTGTTGCTTTCAAGGCTTGGGGGTAGTCATCACTTATCATCGTTACTACGCTCATAAATCTTTTGAATTTAAAAACCCTGTTATAAAATGGTTATTCACTTATTTTGCAGTCATGGGGGGTCAAGGTAGCCCGATGATATGGACAGCAGTTCATAAGATGCATCACAAACATACTGACACAGAGCAAGACCCACACAGCCCAATACACGGACTGTTAAGGGGTTTCTTTGTACCTACTTTTGAACCTTGGGATTTAAGAATGGTCGTGTCTATGGCTAGAGACCAATATCAAGTATTTTTTCATCAATATTACTTATTTATTATACTTTTAACTTGGGTAGTATCTTATTTACTAGGCATGCCCCAAGTTATACAAGGTACAGCTTTAGCTCTGTTAAGTACCAATGCAGGTAACTACTTAGGTCACATGATTGGCTATAAGAACTTCGAAACAAAAAGTCTTGACACAAATCATTGGTTTGTTGCCTTAATCTTCTTTGGAGACGGGTGGCACAATAACCACCATCATAACCCAAGCAAGTTTACTACTCAAGTAAAGTGGTGGGAATTTGATATTGCTGGTTTTGTTATTAAACATATACTAGCAGATAAGACTACACTAAAATAATCACGGCAGGGCTGTGATGGCCCTGTTCCTTTCAACTCTCTCAAAAGGAACTCTCAATGTCCAAACGTAAATCACGCTATGCAGAAAAGAAAGCTAGAGACGAAAACGTAGTTAGCTTATACTCTTTTAATGTTCTACCTAAGAATGATAAACAAGATTATCTCATTCGAGCTATTAAGTCCGCACCTATTACAGTCACTATGGGTTGTGCAGGTACAGGTAAAACGTATTGCAGCGCAGGAACGGTTGCACAACTATTCGCCAATGGTAAGAATGGTTACGAGAAAATTGTATTGACTCGTGCTAACGTTCCAACAGGTAAATCTTTAGGTCACTTTCCAGGTACCATAGAAG
>Ga0206682_10003984_pt1 | contig 12256 bp, 28 predicted proteins | sample M240m12015metaG_FD_155444 | JGI IMG/M metagenome (GOLD analysis project Ga0206682, IMG submission 155444) | Ammonia-oxidizing marine archaeal communities from Monterey Bay, California, United States - M2 40m 12015 | ecosystem: Environmental > Aquatic > Marine > Intertidal zone | place: USA... | reverse complement strand
CAGAGATAATAGACATGATAGCAGTAGTCAATGATATGACTGAGATAGAGAAGATAGAGATAGAGATAGGAGAAGCGAAGTTAACGATAGTCAAGAAGACAGCACCGAACCAAGTAGCAGAAGAAAACACCACGACGGTGTCCTTACCACCAGGACAGGGTTTCGAGACAGCACAGTCTTTCTCGCCAAGAGAGGGATCTCTCGCAACAGCTGGCCAAGTCAAGTTCGCACTAGACTTAGCGAACAAGATAGGCGGAGGAAACATGACGAATGTGGTTAACGGACTAGCGCACGCACTAGAAACCATTGAAACAGAAATACTACACCCGGACAAGTGGTCGGCAGAAATGACTAGAGACCACGCAAGCGAATACATCGACGTTCTAGAGTCGCAATACAAGAAGATGAAGAAGCAACGAGGAGCGTGGGGAGAATGAACAAAGAAGACCTCTACACCGAACACTATGCGAAAAACGCAGTGATAGTAGACGAGATAGCCCGAAGAGAAATTGGGTACACCCCGTGGGGCAAATCAGGAGTACCGATGAGAAACATGTACTTCCCAACACTAGAAGCCCTGTCCCAAGACTTGGCACTGAGGAGAAGATACGGCGTATTTGCTTCTATTTCCAAGTACCAAGACCCACTATCTAGACTAGCCAGTAAGCGAGGCATCGTATCAACTGATTTGGTTTTCGACATAGACAAGAAAGTAGAGGGCCCCAGGTACGACTGGTTGTGCGAAATATGTGGGGTCATGTCTGAAATAGTAGACATGATGGTGAGCGACTTGGGCTTCCCAGAAGAAGATCTCGTGATAGACTTCTCCGGGTCTAAGGGCTTCCACATAACCGTCGACAACGAACAATACGAGCCACTAACCAAATCAGATAGGACTTCACTCCTAGACTACTTGAGAGCAGAAAGCATAGACCTCAACAATCTAGGTACGTCTCGCGGAGGCTGGCACAATCGCTACAACGGCTTCCTGTCCAGAATAGCCGCCCTAATGGGTGACGAGCACAAAGCCAACGAACAGCGACTACTCGGCATGGGAGTCGCCAAGAAATGGGCAAAAAAATTAGGCAACCTGCTCTCTAGCCCCACAGCGCGTGAGGACATGAAAGCAAGTCGCCTAGAACTTGAAGCCGGTCTGGAGAAGTCATTGAAGACCCTGTTTGTTTCATCACAAAAAGAACGGTTCTCGCCGATTGACACCAAGATCACTGCAGACCTGACGCGGATGTTTCGAGTGCCTGGATCCATACACCCATCAACGGGCCTAGTGTCAGCTAGACTTCTCTTGTCGGACTTATCGGACCCCGATGAGATATTTGAGAAGATCAAGACAGCTGGGGGTCTCGACATGGTCACGATCACATTGACGGAACCCAAACAAGAGAACTCTGATGTAGTCAAAGAGTGGCCAGCAGGAACACACACAGTTCCACGCTGGCTAGCGATCCACTTGCTCAGCGTATGAACAAAAAAAAGGAACCCCAGAGCGTTAACTCTGGGGTTCCTTTTGGGTCTAGTTACCTCACTCGGAGGCTCAGTCTAACAATAGTAGCGCGTCAATAACTTCTTGGAATAAAGCGTTATTCCAATCTTCTGTATTATTAAGCACCCTTTCTCTTGTTACCTTCATTGACTCGTTTACACGATCAATTCTTTCATAACATCTCTTTAACTCAGGAACCATGTAGTCCATTTCTAAGGCTAAGGCTTCATCGGAGATATCTCCTTCTCGCCAAAGCCGTATTCTTGACTCCATTAGTTCAATGTCAATTCTTTCGTTACTCATCTTATTTTCACTTTCGTTACTCATCTAGTTACCTCACTCGGAGGCTTATTCTAACAGTCTTGCTATCATTTCTTCTTTGGTTCCATCTTCCACCCCTGCTTGCACGCAAAGTTGGTGTAGGCACTCCCAAGAACATTCTCGCAAGTCTATTACCATTTTATGTTCTATATCTTCATCAAGGCAGTAGCCTTCAATGAAGTCATAACATCTTTTTAACTCAGTAAGAATAACTTGCATTCTATCGTGCAAGTGACCTTCTCCATCTTCCAAAGTGCAAGTGCCATCAAGCACCGCACCCAAAAGACTCCCAAAGGATTCTTCAAACTGAGTTAAGTCAATTCTTTCGTTACTCATCTAGTTACCTCACTCGGAGGCAGATTGTTTCAACGCTTCAAGCACTCGAATAGTGCTTGAGTTTGCGTTAGTAACCAATTGATTGAGTATGTTGTTTCTAACTTCATACCATTCTAGCCCACCCGTAATGGGCCGATGAATCTGCTCCACAACGAACTCTATTTCGTCTTCTAAGCAATCAATCAAGTCATAACATCTCTTTAACTCAGCAATTAGGTCAGGAACGGCGGCTATGGCCTTTGTCGTAGCCTCATATGGCTTATCCCAGTCACGGTAAAATGTCTGGGCTATTGTTCCATAGTCTTCTGTGTGTATGGCTGCCGATGGCTCTTCATTGTCGGTATCTGCACCGGCAAGCCATTCTGGGAGCCAAGGACCACCTATCATTCCTTCGAACTGCGTCAAGTCAATTCTTTCGTTACTCATCTAGTAGTCACTCCATTCCACGGAGCGATCTGTCCCAGTCTCGCATTTGTTTCATCGAGATAGGGTGACGGTATGATCCGTCGCTTCTTAGTAAGAATTGGTCGCAGTATTCTCTAGCTTCATCACTTACAGTATACACTCTAGTTCGAGTGTCGAAGACACATAGGTGTCTACCTGTAAGAGAAGAGAAGCATCGATTTAGGTTCACCAGAGTAGCTCTGACTTGGTATTGTCCAGTCAGCATCTCAGGAGACTGATCTGCTAGCAGATCTTGTAGCTCCTGCCGAGTTACGTCGGTGTAGTTCAGTACGCGATTCATCAGTATCCGCTCAGCGCGGTATTGGTCTTTCCTTGAAGGTCTCATCTAGTATCCACTGGCACCACAGTATTTCAACGGTGCGTAGATTATTCCAGTATTTTCCTGACGTCGAGCGCCAGAACAGCGTCCCAGTGTTTGGGGCGCGTTCGGTAGTAGATTTGTCCATATCTATGAAAGGACATATCGGCATACCGCATACTGAATTGATTTGTAGTTCTCACATGTTTTTCAGGAGCAGGGGCGAGAACATATGATTCATCATTTTCTGATTCTTCATCCATCTCTATTTCGATAGGGTCACTAGCTCTGAACACTATCTTCATAATGTTCGGATTCGCTGCGAATATCCCTGTTGCCGTCTGCTGGTCTTTCTTAATTTCTTCCACGCTCAGATCTACTATGATCCGAACTTCTTCGTAGTCGTCTAGAAAGCCGTGTCCTGCATATGTTTTCATATCCTTACTCATCTAGTTACCTCACTCGGAGGCACAGAGAATGCACCCGAACTCGCGTTCGTAAGTGCCGTTTTCGGGTAGTTCGAAATGGGCACCACACTCGGTGCATTTCCATAAGAAACCTGCTTCTGCGGACGCATCCTTATGGCAATCCATATCGACATTTTCGATATAGATTGCATAGTAAGTCCACTTATCAAGTTCTTCATAACATCTCTTTAACTCAGCAATTAGGTCAGGTAGTTTGACGATGGTTTCTGCTTCTTCTAAGGAAAAGTTGTCTCTTCCTGTCTTAATCGCATAACCACCATCGGGTCGCTTTTCAACTTCCCATTCTTTTAGCCCTTCAAATTGAGTTAAGTCAATTCTTTCGTTACTCATCTAGTTGCCTCACTCGGAGGCGTCGATTTCTGCGGAACATTCCTTACAAGTTCCAATACCAGTTTCACTGGTGGCTTCGAAGTCAAAGTCTTCATCTAACTTTGGTCCGCAATTTTCGCACCACTGACAAGCGGTGTGACCTGAACAAATACCTTTGTAGTTTCCGTCCAGTGTTTCATCAAGCATTATTTGATTACAAATACACACACCTAGTACGGTGCGCCCAAAAACCTCATCACCCTGTTTAAGTTTGGTAATGATTTCATCCCATTGTTCATGTACTTCTTTAGTATACATGGGGACGCGTATTTTTTCATTTGTTAAGTCAATTTCGTTACTCATCTAGTTGATTTCGATTAAGATAGCTCAGTTTCTTCTTCCGGGTTGTCTATCAACCACAGAATATAGTCAACTTGTCTGGAGATACTCTTCATCTCTTTGAGAGTATCGTCCAGGGCTTTCTCTTGTTCATTCCATTGTTCTATTGGAATTTCTTCCAACATGATCTGAGCACTAGCTATTTTGTCAGAGACTTCTATTAGTCGAGTCTCTAAATCTTTTTCTTTCTTGTCCATCTAGTTGCCTCACTCGGAGGCAGGGTCTTCGGCGTCATACAAGAATCGCTGCTGATTGTAGTCGTCTATTCGGGAAAGAATGTAATTCTCTCCGCCAAAGACGTCTTTCACAAGTATTTCGATTCCCTTTGCTCGCGCCATGGTTTTATCCAAGGACTCCTCAATCGGAGATAGCTTGGCAAGCAGGTAAGTACCCACTTGCTTCCTAAACTTTGTTTCGTCTAGGGTTTTATCTTCAAGCTGTTCAACGTAAAGGTACAAGTCCCAACCCAGTAGCGGCAAAGCATCGACAAAGTCGCCCCAAGCATCGTCTCCACGGTGTGAAGACTTCTCGGGGTCAGCTTTGGCAGTGATCATTTTTGACCACTCTCGACTCTTCTCTCGCCACGTATTGTGGAAAGACACCCAGTGCAGAATAGGTTCGCGTTCTTTGATCACCATATCTCTGTATGCTTTTTCGGCATCTATACATTGGCGTAGCCAATTGTCTATGGTCATGTTGCGGTTCTTCATCATCTGCACACGAAACTTGTCAACAAGCGGCCAAAAAATTTGATCGGCCATCAACGGAGTGACTGCTACTTGCAGTTTCCGCCATGCTCGATCATATTCCTTTTTCACGTGTCTAAATTCGAGGGCCTTTTCTGTGGCCACCAAAAGTCTCATTTCAGGCGTGTCTTCTTCGGATTCATTTTCTAAATCTCTCATCTGCTGGTGACCGTTCGCCGTCACCCTGTCGGGGGTTTTCCCTATCCCCGAGCGTCACACTACTATTACCACGATGTGAAGCGTGAAGGTCTTCTCCTTCAAGTAGAAAACTCGCCCGACATATCATGAACACATTGCAATTGGCGGCCCATACTAGGACCATGCTCGCGACTCCCATTTGGGATAGGCAGTCACTTTACGTCTTTCTTCTATTTCGAACTCATATTCTAGTACATCATTCGTCGTCCATGGAAGTCTTAGACTTCTCTGAAACAGTCAGATGTTCGATGTGTGTAGAGTACGCGCTCAGGACATATTCTCCTATTACGGCCATAATCATCATGAACACTAAAGCAATCAATATGCTTGTGATCATTGTGTGGCCTCCTGCGGCGTCTCTACGAGGTTGACAGAGCTAACTTCGTTCTTGAGATACATGTACCTCAGTTCGGAGTCTTCTCGATCAACGCAGTCGATGCAGTTCGATATGCAGTATCTAGCATTGACCACAACTGTCTCGTCGTAGCCAAAGTAGTTTTCACAAATATCACACTGTATCTTGTCGTCGTTTTCACTTTCGTTACTCATCTAGTAGTCATCAGCCTACAATGTAGACCTTGACTATTTTTGTATGTCCGCATTGAACATCGCCCCAACACTTCTTACACATTTGTGGGTGTTTGTAACTGTCGGTGCTATAGCCAAAGTAGCCACCACAGTAAGCACACTCGTCCTTACAGACTCGCATTCTTTGTGTTTTGTGGCACCAACCAGTCCACTCGGACTGGTCGATTCTTTTGCTTTCGTGGGCGTATCTTTCATGTTCGATACAATCTATCATCTAGTTGCTCAGAAAGTTCCGAGCAGATTTGCAGAAAACTGTCTTTCTGCTTCCTTTAGGATAGCAGTGTACAGTTCGGCAAGTTTGGGATCTTCATCAGGGTTTCCGACAATATGGTAAGGTATCTCTTCCCATGTTGCATGCTTCTTAGCATAATCATAGGCCTTCCTTTTGTCACCATCAAAGTCTTCAGTTAGTGTCTCACAGTAGTAAGTCACTCCTCCCTTAATCCATTCTTTGTATTCAGTTATACAAGTCATCTAGTATACTTCAGATCTGCTCAAGCATCTGTACTCGCTTTTTCCTTACTCTGAGCATCCAGGGTTCTGGATGTTCTAGTAGAGGGCGCAAGTAGTCTCTTGGCGTAGGTATGTACCCACAGTCTTCAGTAATGTGTTTTTCGAGGATCATCTTCACAGGAACGTGTTTTCCATTAGAATTAACAATGGAGTCACCGAACTTGTCGATTCCCCACTGTATTCCAGCAGAATGGTGTCGTAGTGCCCGGTGAGTCCAGTCGCCAGTATACTGTTTGGTTTCATCCAGCCAGTTGTGTAGCGCCATGTAGTCTTCAGGCTTACCTCCCCATTTGAGGGCAGTCGATTCAGAGTGAGCCCAAGGCGTCAACCTTTTCCTCTCCCTTTACGATATCTTGCCACCATTCATGCCAAGTCACGGTATTGTTCACCAGATCGTACACATATGTGTCTCCGTATCTGGATCCGTCTCCAGCGCCACCATATCGGTAGGCCTGACTCGCCCACGCGTCTAAGTCGTCGCGTAGGGTTGTTCGCGATTCAGCTTCGCTCTCTTTCCATCTCTTATTCGTCTCAAAAAATACATCCAAGTAGCCTTCATCACTACCACCCGAAAATTCAAGGGTGATCTTTCCGATGTCCAACTTCTTGGCTCGTCTCACAAGAGCCGAAGGTATTTCTATTGCATTAGTGTTATTATCACTCATCTAGTGTCAGCGTAGTTTCCCCACCGACTCTTGCCACAAGGCGATCTTCGCCTCGCAATCGAAACAGGAGATGAACTTGTTTGGACTAAGTTCTATCTCTTGGTTCGTGCATTGCCTTCCACAGTATACACATTGGAATACTGTATCATTAAGCTTGTTTTGCATCTAGTTGGCGGACCCCTTCAAAGGGAGTCGAGTTCGTACTGAACTTCTTCGCCGTGTGCCTTTAAGATGAACATGATCTTGTTGTATCTTCGATCACCATCTTTGCTTGGCACTTGGGAGCGCATGAAGTCAACTTTGACCGGAGGCGTCAAGGTGATTGCACCTGTCTTCACATCTTCGTCCAGCGTCGTAGCGCCTTTCTTTTCGATCTTTGTCATGAATTGTCCGAAGTGTTCTTCTTCGTAACCATTCACCCAAAGGGTCAGTTTCGTTCCTTCAGGGGAAGTGACACGAACGGCTGTGTTCTTGCCGAACTTGCCTTCGATATCCCCTTGGTAGCTTTCGATGAAGTATCCTGCGTACACTACGTCGCGCTCGGTCGAGAGAGTGTCTCTCTTCTCGAATTCGCCGCTTGGCACTAGGTCTTTATCTTCTGCTTCTTGCTCCTTGAAGTTCTCCATGAACTCCATCATTGACGTCTGTTTTTCATCCATCTAGTATCACCTTTGTTGGTGATTTTTGCTCCATTGGTAGGCTTATGAACTTAACCGCCCTTCATTCGTTAAAGGCGCGGTAGATCTCAGAGATCTCTTTATTCACTTTGTTCGAACGATAAGTTCCGTTCGAAATTCGCTCACCAGTATACTGGCAAGCAGGCCTGTTTGTGTCAAGCAGGCCGTCTCCTTCTAGCCAATCAAGGCGGAGCGGGCTCTCATCGGCGGCGAAGGGTCTGCAAGGATCGCAGTATCCGTCTTCGTCCGCAGGGTTTTTGCATTCGATAGCCCTACAAGGTTGCCGGAGTGCGCGTAGTCTCGTGACCAGCGCCCAGTGGGTCTCGCAGTATTGCGCGCTATATCGGGGCGAAGCCCCCTTCCCTCTCGGGCGGGTCAACTTTGCTTTACAATATATGCACTTCTTGGCTGTTGTCGTTTTCTTAACCATATTACCTCTAGTAGCCAGTGTTAGCTGGTCAGGATCGATTCCAAACCGGGTGGCTTGGAACACTAGGCATGTGTCCAGGCACTCCTTCCCCGTGGGGAACGATGTACGCTGAACCGCCTTCCTTGACTTGAAAGATTACCCATCCGTCCGACACCAGGGTAGGTATCAGTACTTCTAGGCCAAATGCCATCCCGAAGGAAGGCATCTTTTCAGAAACGTAAGTCATCAACTGCTTCGGGGTGACCCGTAAGTCGCCTCTTCTCTGGACCGTCGCGGCCCGCATCAGCAGGTAGTCTTCACAGTGCTTCACAAGCTCTGCTCGATTCATGTCTCCTTCACTTAATGCACCGGTATAAGCGTCGTACTTTTCAGCAAGTTGCTTGTGACTCGGTAGCTTCGGTTGGGGAGCCTTCGGCTTGGTGGGGGTCTTCACTTCACTAGTTTTCTTACTAGGCGCGGGACTCTCCACTTTCGTTTTCTTCTTTCTCTTCTTTGGCTTTTTGTCTGACTCACCGCGCATCACAATGAGACTCATTCCGGCTTCCTGTTGGAAGACCTTGAGTCGGTCAGAGAGCATCTTCTCTCCCAGTGCTTTTCCAGCTTTACTGGAAGACAACACCTGTTGTATTTTTTCGTTTGCGGCTGCCATCTCTTTGACGAACACCTCTGCGGCACCGTTCATCTCAGCCAGGAAAGCGTGGATTTCTCCTTGCTTTACAGGCGGATCCAGTGTTACACCCGCCGCTACTGAAAAGTAGGTAGGGGGTCCGTTTGGGTCGTCGTCTTGTCCATGTGTTAATTTCCATTCACTCATAGTGTTCTAGTTGTCATACCACTTTACGATATAACCATGCAATAGGTGTGAAGACTACTACTAGTACAGATATCATCATGATATAGCCTAGTAGTGTGATTCCCCATCCCATTCTGTGATGTAAGGGCATCCCACCCATTTCGCTTATCTTAGCCTTGGGCCAATCTAACAATTCATTCATCTAGTTGAGTTTAGAGCAGTTTTTTGCATCGTTTGCAAGTTGTCCGCACATTTCCATGAACACAAGTTCCTATGCACTCTCTACAAGAGTAGCGGTGATTGCTGTGTACACATATGTTGGTTCCTTTGCATTTTTTGCAATTATTTCGGTAGAGTCCGTGCTCGCAGATCATCTTACCACCGCAGTCTCTGCAGTGACTTTTTTGTCTACCATGCTCGCAAATAGCACTACCGCTGCATTTTCTGCAGAACTGTCTGAACTTGCCATGCTCACAGATACCACCACCCTTGCATTCCTTGCAATAGGTTCGTCGTATTCCATGTTCGCAAATTCCAACTCCACCACAGTCTCTACAGTCATTTCTCGGCTTGTGGTGCTCGCAGGTAAATCTGCGCCCATTCCATATACCGATTACCCCTCTGCTGGAGAGGTATACTTTGCCTTTGATCCTGTTATTGGGTTTTACAAACCCAGTGTGGTCGAGCCGCTTCCATAGCGGGCTTTTACTCATTCTAGTTGGTCAAAACTGGCCCTTTGCTGGACCGTTTTTGCTTAGTCGCTTGACCTCAATTGTTCCAGATCTCGTTCGTTCTGAGTTTTCTTGGACCCATTCGTCTCCGAATTTGTCTCGCAGTCGAGTCACTGAAAAGGTCACACCGCTAGTCTCTTTCGATCTAACGCGCACATTTCCCTTCCATCGTTCACAGACTCTTGTCGGATCTTCTTGATCCACAAGCCCTTTGAACAGTGTCTTCTTTACACCATCTATTTCCATGGCTATCTCTCTGCGAAGTGTACACAATTTTTCGTACTTGTCCACATTCATCCAGAACTCTTTGTCTCTTTCTTTCATCTAGTTGCTCAGTCGTGTAGCAAAGAGATAGTGTAGTTACACGATGCTCGCATAGCATTCATCAGGATTCCTACTTCTTCTCGCTTTTCGACTTCGCTCTTCTTTCTGCTGTTCATGATTTTGAATACCGCAGAAGTTACTTCTTTTGGTATGTTCTCGTTCTCAGCTAACTTATCATATATCTCTGATAGTTTCATCTAGTTGGGTTTAGGATTTTTTGCATTCTTTGCATCGGCTTCGTTGTCTATTGTGTTCGCAAATCGAACCCCCGCCGCATTCTTTGCAGATGGTTCGTATTCGATTGTGTTCGCAAATCGAACCACCTCCGCATTCTTTGCATTGGCTTCGTATTCGATTGTGTTCACAAATCTGACTACCTCCGCATTCTTTGCATTTGCTTCGTATTCGATTGTGTTCACAGATTCCGGTACCTCCGCATTCTTTGCAGGTGCTTCGTATTCGATTGTGTTCACAAATCTGACTACCTCCGCATTCTTTGCAGATGCTTCGTTGTCTATTGTGTTCACAAATCTGACTACCTCCGCATTCTTTGCAGACGCTTCGTATTCGATTGTGTTCGCAACGAAATTTCTTTCCATCCCATATTCCTGTTACGCCTCGTTCTGAGGTGTAAACTTCACCGATTACTCGGTCACTAGGTTTTACGCGCCCAGTGTGATTAAGTCGTTTCCATAACGGTTCTTTACTCATCTAGTAACTCAAGATTCATCCCACTCCTTGAACGGAGCAGGAACTTCATCAGAGTTCTCTTCTTCTTCCATCATCCGTGGAAAGCTGCCTAGCATGGCAACCACAGGGTGGTGACAGAGAGCGTGCACGAAATCGTGCATGCGTTCTACATCACGCTGTATGTTTCGGACTCGTAGTCCGATGAGGTAGCAGAGCAATAGATTCGCTATGAGCAAACCGTAAAGCAAGCTCTCGTTCATTCTATCCACACTCCATTTGGGGAGTGGTTCAAGAAATCACAGAGTTCTCTTTCGTAGTTTGTCTCACTTGTTAGCTTCTCGATAGCGACTGTTGAGTCGTCTATCTTGCTGAAAGCAGCTCCGAGTCCTTCGGAGAACTCTTTACATTTCTCCGGCCAGACCGCTCTAAAGTTGTAGAGGAAGTCTTCAAACGGAGATCCTAGCATTTGCTTCTGCCACGTGTTCATGTGTTCTACAGAATCCACTGTTTGTGGATCGTGCGACAACACTTCTAAAACGGTACTAAGGTCTATCTCATCGATACCCCAAAGCGCCAAAGTGTGTGCCTTAATCATGCCCCAGATGTTTATTCTGAAGTAGTTTTCATCGTATATGTCGGTTATAGCCATCACCGTTTTGTTGGTGTCTAGCCTAATAATTTCATATCCCATAATTTTCTAGTTGAATCATTGCAGTGGATCAGAGATCCCTTGCTCACCGAGAGTCCACCTGAGAGTCTTGACGACTCCTTCGAGTGCCTTGCTATTTCTAGCGGCCTCCTTCATGGCCTCACGGTTGTTGATTCGCTTTGCTCGTTCGAAAAACATCTGCCATTCACGGCGCTTGTCCTCTGCTGATTCAAGCATTGATTCTATCTCGTCCCAAGTCCGCTCGTACGATCTTGCTAGTTGCATAGTCGGTCTGCGTACTCGAGTTCCTTTTGAAGTTATCGCCATAGTAAATCTAGTGGAAATCAATAGCCATCGATTCCCCAAATAGCCTGACCACTGACCCCAGCACTGGGGTCAAAGCCTTTCTTGACTATCGGCCTTCGCCGTAAAACATTGCCTAAGACATTGAGCGATTGACCCGACATGTGTCCAGCCCCTTGAGGGCGGTTATTCGCGGGTTTCAGCTCTCTCAGCCAATCTTGAATTTCTCCAGTAGTCGCATCACCATTTTCCTTAAGGTGTTCGACGATCTTTCGGTGTATTCGTATGTGTTTCATCTAGTAGAAGACTAGCGCCTTCTTCGGTACACGGTGCCTCGGGGTTCTCCATTGGAGACCCAGCGAGGATGTTTATTCATCTCTCGCTTGATCACCAGCACATGAGGCAAAAATCTGCACCCATGCTTGTCGAGCCAAGTCTGTTTAACTGTGTCCGTGGTTATCGTTTCTCGATTCAGAGTAGACAAGATCTCTCTTATCCTCTTTTTCTTACTTGAATTTCCACTCATCTAGTTACCTCACTCGGAGGAGAGGTTCTTTTCGATTTCGCTTAAGTGCTGTATGCGACCCAGAAGCTTTTCGACGTACACCGCAGCGTCCATCAATTCTTCTTGTAGGTGCGTTAGCCATTCGATAGTGTTCAAGTCAGTTCGCTCCATGGTAACTCCATATTTGGATTTACCAACTTCAGAGCGTTCCTGTATCTTCTCACACACTTTATCTTCTATGCTACTCATCTAGTTAACCTTCCCAGTGATAGTCTTCACTAGTAGAGTCGTTTGCATCAGAAAGGCAGTTAGTGCAGAACCACCCGT
>Ga0206682_10003983_pt1 | contig 12257 bp, 12 predicted proteins | sample M240m12015metaG_FD_155444 | JGI IMG/M metagenome (GOLD analysis project Ga0206682, IMG submission 155444) | Ammonia-oxidizing marine archaeal communities from Monterey Bay, California, United States - M2 40m 12015 | ecosystem: Environmental > Aquatic > Marine > Intertidal zone | place: USA... | reverse complement strand
GGGAAAAGTTTAATTCCCCCATAGCCATATACTAAATCATTAACTGGGTTTTTACTACGCCATACATGCACATGATCTTGTTGGTGACTAGGTACTTCATAGTCAAAATTAAAGTCATCCATAATCACAGCATCGCCGTCTACAATCCAAAACATCTTTGTAAAACATTTCTTTGCAGCAGCGATATGTGCTTGATGTATTCCTTTAACGCCGTGTATGCGTTTTGCCATAGGAAACCTACTTTTAAGTGCTTTCCAATTATCGTCTGCATTAGGTTCTTGGTAACTTATGAAAACAATATCATACATTTGTTTATTATACTACCTTTTATTGTTTTTGTCTAGTATTTTATAGATAATTACTTATATTCTATCTTTAACTTAGTTATCAATTCGCTGACATTATCAGTATTAGCACAATAATGTATACCTATGCCCCCAGCATTAACCCATTGATTAACATTTCTAAGTTTGTCGTCAACAAGAATGTTTGGTGATCCGTCAATGCGTTCAACTGCGTATTGTTCTTTACCTCTCGTAAATATTAAGTTAGAAACACTAGGCATAAATCCATGTCGTTCTAGCCATACTCTTTTCCAGTAACTACTATTATGCTGATCTTCAGTTAACGGACTTGAACATATTCCGTAATTGCAGCCTGCAATGTCTTTAACTGTTGATACTAATTCTCGAGATGACGGATATAAATCAATAGTATTAAAAAAATCTGTAGATTTTAAATTAAATAGAGCTACGTCTTTATTAGGAATTTTCTTCCAATCAATAACTCCATTTTTTTTGGCAAATGTATCATGAAAATTTGCAATTACGCCGTCCATATCTAAATATAATATCATAGGTATTTCACTTTTTATTAATAATTATTTTCTAATTCTTCAAACATTTTCATACCAAGGTACCAGAGAAATATACCAAACGGCGACTTGTGTAAAGGGCTCATATTCCAAAATATAATAGGTATTAATTGTTGGACTTTCTTATAATCCCATCCTTTTGAGTATACAAATTCTTTTAACAGTTGTTGATAAGTATCAATTTCATCTATATTTGGAATTTTAATAGTAACTTCTGTTCCAGTTATTTCAAAATCAAAATTATAGTTTTTTATACTTGCATAATTGACTATAAATCCTCCGGCCATTTTTGCTAAGTCATAATATATATCTCCGTAGTCAACTGTGTCAGCAAAATCATGCCGCCAGTCAATTAATTTAAAATCTCCAGAGTTGTTTATAATAATATTGTCGAATTGTAAATCGCCGTGTATAAACCCGGATATCGTATTAGTTGAAAGATATTGCCAGTCAATGTTATCTAAGTATTCTAGATGTGATTTTATCTGTATGCTATTTACATGGGTTATATTCTGTAATACAGGATGCTTATCTAGGAACTTTTCTATCCTACGTATTGTCTTGTCTTTATAAAATAGCATAGCTGATTGCGACAAATCATTGTTTACAGTTGTCCAAACATTGTTGTCGAGCCAATTTAATAATTTGTTAAATACTACTGGATTATTAAACGAGTATAATGTTTGTCCCTGGACAAAATCATAAGCCATGAACTGCCCTTTAACTACACAATTTAAAGGAAATACATCAGGATTTAATTCGGACTTTCTGTTTTTCTTTTTTGGAACTGTATTATCAACCCACCATTTTACTACACGATTATTACAAATATAAGTAACTTCATTTTTTTTACTAAAATCAAACTTTTGACTTTTTGCTACTTCTGTTTGATACATCGTAGGATTACCAAAATCTAACCAACTGTCTAATTTTTTACACATAGTTCCGGGCTGTATTAGTTGTATAAATTCATTATCGTTTAGTTTGCTTAATTTAGCGAAAAAGTTTTCCCATTCACTAATATACATTAGGCCTGTCCAAGCAGTCCAGTCGCTAGGTGCATCTTTTTTAAATGTAATTTCTTGTATTATATTATTATTTGTTTTAAACATTGTATACAAATGACTACTACGTTGCGGAATATCTTTTACATAATAGCAATCGTGTTTAGGAGTATCAGTAATTACAGGTTCATTAAAATAGGTATCACACGTAATATACCAAAAAGGACTATTGATATAATCTTTACATTGTAACAAAGAATATCCGGTACCGGCTTTATTGCTTTCCCAATCAACTTCTACAAATGTAATATCTCTGTCGCTATATGCAACTGCACAAAAGTCTTTAATCTGATCTGCTAAGTAGCCTATTGGCATAACAAAACGGGTGTTTACAGGGAATTGATCTATAATATGTGCAATAACAGGCTTTTCTTTATACGGCAATAATCCTTTATTAAGATGCTTAGTATAATCGCCCATCCGAGTACCTAATCCAGCAGTTGGTAAAATTACTGTATGTTTATTCATTGTTCCTCTTATTCTGTTTAATTTTTTTTAATGCAATTTTTGCTGCTGCTCTATGTCCTTTGGCACTAGTATGCATACTGGGTATATCATCAGGGTACTTAATTGATAATACTCCCCAATCTATCTCCATATGATTATTATTATCAATTAATACAAATTTTTTAAACTCATCTATGGGCTCGGTACCAATAAGGTGTGGTATGTTTGCATTTTTTAAAGCAATATGACACATTGCTATTGCTCCTAAACTATGCATCTTGTTTATACGATGATCATGTATATGCTGAGCATAGTCATATAATATCTTTGTTCTACTCTTAGGCTCGTTATAAAATCTTTCATAATATCCAGTAGGAGTTTCATTTTTTGTGCCCACTACATTATCAAAATAATCAATTACGCCGAATAAGTTTTCTGTAAAGATCTTTCCATTATAACGACTGCTATCATGCATTATATGTGTTTCGCCATCAGCCTGTGGCATATAACTTCCTGGATAATACGGAGGATATTGATGATAATTTATATCAAAGTTAGTTGGAAATTTATTATCTGTAACGGCATCGTGTGCAAACCATTCTACCCTATCATAACTAGTATTAGTAACTAATATCATCTCAATATCATTAATATGCTCTATTGCATATAATACTTGTAAAAATATACTATAATTTGTACTGGACCCTTTGGCAATATTTATAAGCTCTAATCCTAATTCATCGGCTACTATACTTCCGTACGGTTCGTTTTTAAGATCTCGACAACCAATTCCTTTTGCAAAACTGTCGCCACATATTACAAGTTTTTTCATAATAAATTATTTTCCTTTATGTATCTTACTAATTCAGTTGCCCACGCTTCGTGCCCTGACGGGCTGGGATGCCAACCTACTAAAGGATCATCTACATTTGCTTCAATAAAACTTTTAAATGTACTATTAGGTTGGTCCTTTTTATAAAATCTCACCGGATCAACTGTATCCCATAACGTCCTAAAAACCATTTTTTTGGACTTTCTTTTACCGTTATCAGAATATGAGTAGCCACCTACGTTGTAATCAATACTCTTCAGCTCTTCTATTATGTCGAGATCTTTCCAATTGCCTGGATCTTCATTCGGAGTTTGGTAAAACGCATTATAACATAACCATTTAATATTATGAGCATTACAAAAATTCTGGAATTGCAGTACCGTTGATATATGACGTGGTATATATTCTTCTCGATTCCACATATTCTGAACATATATTTTCCATAATTTTGACATTTTTTTATCATCAAAATTTGGAATTTGTGGCCATATTCTAATCTTGCGTGAAAAACTTCCATTTTTCCACCAAAAACTATTTCTTTCAGGACTCGACCAGCCAATAATTACAAATATATCGTCAGTTGATTTATTACAACTTAAATATTCTGTAGTAATATACGACATTGTTCTTTCTATTATAGTTCTATTGTCGTCGGCGGGCCATCCTAGATTTATATAATCACAATCTAATTTCTGAGCCATGTAATGCGGATAAATCTTAGGAATTCTGTAATAATCGTTTGCTTCCGTAAAATCGTATACTCCTGGATGGGTGCCTCGAGGGTGCTGTGCTGTTAAAACAGGGTCTGCAATTTCACATCCGAACGTCCAACTATCTCCGTCAAAGATTAATTTCATTATATATACCAATCCATCCAGATTTTTTTTATTTTATCGTAGTCTTCTACAGAATCTAATCCCTTACCTTGCATAGTACTTCGGACTATTGCGTAATCAATCTTATAACTATCGGGATGAATATTGTGTGATACTGCATATCGATAAAGAAGCGTGCCTGGGCCTAAATGCAGTTCTGTATTAATATTAAGTTGTTTGACTGTTATTTCTGAGTTTCTGTTGTCTCTATGCTTTAAGTCATAATACTTGTATAACCCTGACAGAACATCCATTGTTTTGCTGTTACCAAAAAACATAACATCGTCGAAACACTGCGTATTAAATTCAGCTGAAAATCTAGCTATTTCACTTGCAGTATAGCAAGAGCCATCGACAACATGGTGATAGAACGGAAAACGTTTAGTAGGATTATAGACAGTGTCAGGACGGGCCTTTATTACAATATCATATACAAAGTTGTTTTCCAATTCATACTGTCGCTTTAGCATTATGCTATATTCAAAACTATAAAATAAAGGGTCCCAAGTTAATTTCCACTCGTCAAGATGATATTCTGACATATGATACGAAACTGGCTTATATGTGTCTACTAATTCGCTTATATCGTTATGCTTCTCGTCTATGTAAGTGTGTATATCTGTTTTTGGAAATCTCCATGTGTTAGTATCCCAAGTATGTATAAAATAATCTACTGATATGCCGGAATCTTTTGCTGGTGAAAAGTAAGTTAAAATATTTTTTGAAGCAAGTTTCCAATCTCGTATTTGTCCACTAAAACAAACTGCAACTCTTATTTTCTCTTTCATGATATTTCATAACCTCCGAGCGGTCCGAAACCAAAATCTTGTTTTAATTTAACATATTCTGAGTCTCGAACTATTTTAGGATCATCAGATATTGTATCTATTGATATGTTAAACATTTTTGCATAAAAATATAATAGATGTTCTGGAGCTGCATCTGATGTCTGAGATATAGCTTTAGATCCTAATGTCGGCAACCACTGATAGAAATTTGACATCTTATCAAATGTTGGACTATCAGCATACCAAAATATATCACCTAGTCTCCTTTTAAACCACATTACATCATCTATTCCAGTATGACAAGAATAAACTGTATTAAATTTAGGGTTTAACAGATTTTCCATAGACAGAGCTGATAAACTTTTTTTGAAATAGAGATCATTTCTCATACGAACACACACATCGTAATTAAAATTATGTTTTATTTCATGCATTCTTTTTAAATGTGCAGAATACATGACTGAATAAAATTGTGGTGACATCCACGCATTACTGCATTCACCGTAAAGACGCTTTGTGTCAAGTGCTTGCTGATCAAGTGTCTGCTGCGTTGAGTTCTTAGATGCTGTTATATTACTAATTTTGTAATCTACCGGATTAAGTTGTTTAATATAATTACCTATTTCGGCGTTAGATAATACAGATGCGTTATCGATAATATTATTACCATATTTCTCAGTAGCAATACTTTGCTGCAAGGTATTGTGATCCCAAATATGACAAAATACGTCAATTTCAGTTATACCATATGTTTTTTCTAGATTTTTAAATAACTTTTTCCAATTCATTATGCATCTGTTCCATGTACGAAGTTGTCCACTAAAACAAAATGCAACTTTTATATTTTTTTTATTTAGTTTATCACTCATAGTTTAGACCACTTATAATATTCTTCTTCCATTTCAGGGAACGTTTTAAGAAAATTAGTTCCGCGCCTTCTGTCATGCTCATTAACAAACTTAATAAAGTTTAATCGATTTTCTATAACATGTGGTTTAGTTTCATGTGTTTCATCTATATATGTAATGATCTCATATAGTCTTTTAAATTTATCTGCTTCCCACTGATAAAATCTATTATTTGCGGTACCATACCATGTTGGATTTTCAACATTTTCATGTACATACGTTACTTGGTCGTATACATACTTTTTAAATTTTTCTGGCATAATGAAAATAGCTTGGTGTGGAGGATGTCTCAAAAATGGAACATCAAGAATCATAGGATGAAGTCTTACATCGTGTCCGCCGTATTCTTGCTTTATATCAAGAATATCTTTGCTAAACTCTTTAAAACTAAACAAACTTAAAAAGTTATAGGTACTCATACATGTAAAAGAACAATTTGGTACTTCTCTTAACACCCGATGAATATTGTCTAACCATTGATTATAATTTAAACCATGACGTATATATTCAGCCTGAGCTCCGTGTGCTTCGGCACTTGTAAATATTTTAAACTTCTTTACTTTACCTTCGTTACAGATAATTTTAATTTTTTCAATAAAATTATTAAATACTGCATCTGGTATACACATATTACTGTTAATTGACACTTCTAGATTAGGCTTAGGATTTGCTATTAGATCATCTAAAACTTTAAAAGTATCTTTAGCAAGTAATGGCTCGCCGCCGGTAATTCTAAAGTGATGTAAGTCCTTTGAAACATCAGGCCACCATTTCCAAAATGCTTCGACATAAGGATTATGTTCTCTATTTGGAATAGGCATCGAATTTGTTTCACGCAAATAATCTAAATTATTAAATTTAGTTGAAGTTGGATATGGGCCATGTTGTTGTATTTCTTCCATCCACTTACTACTAACCTGTGGAGAACAATATGAGCATTTAAAATTACAAACACTACTAAAGCTGACTTCAAGATAGCTCGGGTTAACATTATCGTCCCACGGCTTGGATACAATATCTTCTAGGTATGACTGAGACCAAGGCTCAGCTGATTTATATGTTCTGTCGCTTAAACTATCGCTACCGGAATCTTCCACACGCCAGCAATAATCACATTCGTTGGGGCGGTCGCCTTCTAGCATCTTTTTACGCTGTTGTTTTTTAAAATTAGTATTATGTAATGCGCTAGGGTTATCTTTTAATTCTTCAATAGGTATCTTGTGTGGCGCTGGATGGTGACAACTATGTGTATGTCCATTATGAAGATGTATTGTTACTTGCTTCCATTTTGCTATACAAAATGAACAACTTACTTTATCTAATTTTTCTTTTTTAAAAGTATGTATATCTGTCATTAACATTCCTGGTTAATAAATTGTTGATTAGCAGTACGAGCGGGATTCTGGTACACTGTCTTAAAGAACTTACTTTGTTGTGCGTTTAACGGACTTTCTGCAATCGGTATTTCAAGTTCGTTAATAAGCTTAATACCATATTCTTCAATAGAGTCTTCTAGTCCAGCCATTGATACTTTAGGTTCAATTTCATTCCAATAATTATTAAGATATTCAAAGTCACGTACATTGATAAAATTCCAGTCTGTACACATAGTTTTGTACAGTCCTTCTCTAGCACCGTAAATAGCCCATTTTCCGTTTTCTACATCTGCACCTACCATTAACCAAATATATAATCGATGCAAATTTTTCCAGTGACTTTTAAGTAACTGTTCTTTTGTTACTCCAATGCCTTGATCTAATGTCATCTTAACACCTTCTCTAAATCCAGCACGCCATGCTTGATGCGGAGTAGCGTTATTCATTATTTCGCTATAAGTGCCATTCATTTGTATATATTTTATATCCCAACAAAAGTCAACTTGGGCATGGGCGTTATTTGGATCTGCATTTTCATGTGTACGCATGTTAAGAACATAGTTTTTTGGCCAGCATTTAATTCCACCGTTGCCGTATGTTAATCCATTAATTGTATTTTTAGCAGTCCAACTAATTACACTAGTAGACAAGTTAGCATGTTCGTCAAAATTTATTTCTTGATTAAGAAATCGTTCATCTATAATATTATCACCGTCGATTGTAATAAACCGATCAGTTTCGCTTAGTTCTGCACAGGCCTTATGGGCAGCGTCTGAGCCTTCTACTCCGTGTACACGTTTAGCCCATGGTACTTTTAAGCATAAATCTGCATAATTTTTTTCTGCATTTGGCTCGTCGTATGACAAGTATATAATATCATAGTCAGTTATTCTAAACTTTTTGTTCATTTAATTACCCTATAGACATAAGTGTTAAAGAACTTATTTGTATATATACTTACTTGCTTATCGGTGCTTTCCCAATCGTATTTGAAAGATATATGTATGCTACTATCTCTGAGTAAATCATTTACTGGAATTAGAAAATGTCTGTATAAGATATTAGGATCATTTAAGGCTGTAACAAAAATAGACAAACTTGTATTTCTGATACTTTCTAAATTTCTAAAACTTATGTCGTCTTGTACTGCAAGTGAAGTTATAAAACTCCAACAGTTCGTAGTTAAATCTCTTTTAATTGTTAAGTCCTCAATATCAATTCCTTGAGAATACTGATAAAGATAATTATTATTTAAAAATGACTGTCCAATAGCTGTTAGTGGCTTAAACGGTAAGTTTATATTTACATCTTTATAAAGAACTACATCTCTTAAAATTTTTTCATAATGGTTAGCATTAAATTTTGTGTTTGATGGTATTACATCTTTCGCCTTATACACAACATTATCATGCCAGACATGTTGACCTTTAAGATGTTCAAGATCTTTATACCATACATCAACATGTATGCCTTTATATATTTCTTTATGGTAGTAATCATTATATACTTGTTTAATTTTATATATTCTATCTCTTATTTCACGAGAGTTGTTTTTAAGATCTCTACGTTTCAGTACATTAATTCTTTGAGAGTTATCGTATGTAACTAGAAAATCACTATATTTGTATCGACCTTTAATAATATCTTTAACTTGTTCATGATTAACTCTTAATATACCGTAATCATTAATTTCACTAATATTGGAAATTTTTTTAATCATACCAGTTAACTCGTCATAGTATACATAACTGTCAGACGACGATTCTATTTTTTTGTTTATACGTTTAAGAACGTTTATAAGATCAGACATTTAGAATACTTTCTATTTCAATATTGTCAAGAAAATTAGACTCAGTGTAGTGTAAAATTCCAGACTGCCGGTGATTGCCTAATTTCAATTCTATATTTTGGTCAAAGTATACGCCTAATGACGCTTGCCACGAGTCATAATAACGTCTCCATTCTTGTATCTTAGGTTTCATATGAATAAAAGTAATTTCAGTATTTTGTTTATTTGTAACTTTATCTTCTATACCTAATATCATGATTGCTAGTGCTGATGCTACATCAATGCTTAGATTAAACGGAGTGTCTTTTGGTAGAAATTTCTCATAAAATATTTCCCAATCCTTGCATATTAGCTCTAGCATATCAAAGAAATCATCTGCTAGTTTGCATTTTTTAAAATAGTACATACCTGTATATATATTAGGTAAATTATTAGCCACAAATGTTTTACGGTACGCATCGCTAGTAACTAATTTATCTCTATATGTTTTTACCTGGGTAGTAAAATATAATTCATAATTGCTAAAATAGTCCCACCAAGATGAAATATCCTGTAGTATAAACATGTCAGTATCAAATACTACTGTTTCGTCATACGGAGTACTATGATATACTTTCCAACGATTTTCTACCTTCCATATAGAATTAGCAGCAGCATCGCCGTATGGTATAGGAATAATATGATCAAATAACTTTGTATATTCCTCTGGTATTATGTCGTTAGTTATTACAGATATTTTTGCATTAGCATTAAATTTATGTAGACTTGCTGCTAAGTAACATGCTTGCTTTATATAATCATCAAATACTACAGGTTCTAGTTGAAATAAATAATTGTAATATAAAACTTTATCGCCTGCTTTTGCATCTTCAAACCATAATGATTTATTTGCATCTTCATATAATTTTATGTCTGTCACAATTATTTCAGCTGTTGATTTGTTTATATCTTTACTATTACATGTCATTTTATAAACGATATTATCTTTTAGCACATGTTGATCTGTAACATACTCTAGATTATCATAGTAAACGTCAACATGTATACCTTTATAAATCGAAGTTAATTCATACGGAATTTTATTGTCTTGTTGTTTGACTGTGTAAAGATTATTATTTGATAATACTAAGTCATTAGTGTGAGCACGATGAAAATCTAATCGAGTATTTTCGTCATCAATTAGTCTAACATTTTTTATAATTAACTTTAAATCTAATTCTTCAAAATTTGTAAATGTCTTACTTGTTTTATTAACTTTATATACAGATCCATTATTATAAATATGCTGACCTTTTATATAGTCCATCTCTTTATACCACACGTCAACGTAAATGCCTTCATATTGAGGTACAAGATCGTGATTAGGTGCAATTCTATAATTGTAATCTAAATTATTTTGTGCTACAATAACATATCCTTTACTCATTATTAATAATTCTCTCTAAACTAAATTTATTCATTACATGTACATCTAATCCGGTAGTACTCAATAAAGTATACTGTCCTTCATACTTTTTCTTATGTACCAAGAATGTCATATTATTATCTTTAACACTCCACAATACGTCTTTATCAATTGTATAATAATGTTTACCTGGAAGCTGTATAGACACTTGATTATTACTAGTAAACCCGTTCATAATATGTAATGCAATACTAAATGCAAAATCATTTCTAAATAGGGTTGAATTTATGTCATACATGTTTTGATAGTATTTCCAATTTTCTTCTATATGATCAATAAGATTAAAGTAGATGTCGTTCTTTTTAGACTTTTCAAAGTACACTACGGTGGCCCAATAAAAGTCAACACTTTTATCACTTATATACTTAAACTCACTAACATCCCTTACATTAGAAATATCGTAGCTATCTTTATACATCATTAAATCAGTCGTCATATCAAAACAGTTATTAAGAATATCACTAGAAACTAGGTAGTCAGTATCCATTAATATAGTTTGGTCGTATGGAGTATTGTAGTATGCGACTGTCCGGCTATGATTTTTAAACATTAATATCTTATGCGCCATTGCGCCATCATAATATATTTTATTGTTATTAGATACTTTATAATCAGTAGAAATTATTTTATCAAATACATTATTTGATGTTTCTACTGCATAATCGTGACTATCTGTTATCAGTGTCACTGGTAGTTTTAGATATTTTCCTATGCGTTTTGCGCAATATATTGCTTGTTTGACATAATCAACAGCACCGTTATTATTTGCAATTAATACTACTCCTTTAGTCATTGTTTACTAAAGATCCAATATCTCTATTTTTTGCCAGTTCGGTATATTTTTGATGGTATGTATTTGCTGTTTCAAAATATTTTGAAAGTATCTCATCTAAAAACATTTCAAGATCGTTAATTTGGATCGGTATATCATTGTCATCAACTAAAATAATATTTTCGATATTACCCTTTTCAACAAGTAACGTTACAAATGTAATAAGTTCTTTAGTAATAGTAAATTGACCGCCTTGCACAAAATATAATAACGACTGAAAATAATTTTCCTTAATCATTCTTTTTTGATTGTTAATTGTTGCAATATAGTTTGAAAACTCAAGTGCTTGTGATAATCGCTCGTCCATAGAATACTCCTAGTTTAACTTATTATAACATAAAATTAAGAGTGTGTCAAGTACCTGATGATAAATTTGTTATTACAGCATAAGTAGGTTCGTTTACTTTTACTGTATCATATACTGTGCCATCTATAGTAACTGTACCCCAGGGTTTTACAGCTTCGACTTGGCTTGTTAATGTACCTGTAACTAGTTCATCAACATCTGGAAATCCATCATTTGCATCAGCTGGCGTTAGTGCAGAGTTACTTACATCGTCATATGTAATTCTAAAATCTAAACGAGAATCACTTACTTCTTTTACTTCAACTGTATAAATGTTTGGTGTATAAGCTACAGGACTACGAGATAAAATTATTTGGTATGAGCCTGTTAAACCGTTATAATTTCCTAACGAACTTGATACTGTTTTATTTGCGCCGTCGAGTGTATAAGTTTCATCGTGACTAAAATTTAATGTTCCATAATCAAGTGCATTTGCCCAGTCTGTGCCTTTTGCTGTTGAATTACCTGCTAGATCAGTGTATAAACGGATTAACCCGCCTGCATTAAAATAATGTCGCCTGTGTTCGGCATTTGTCCAAGTTAGACTAAATTCATGTACTACTTTTACATTCCATCCTGTAGTGCGTTGATTAGCAGCATAGGCAACTTCGTCTACTTGAGAAGTATGAACAACAAATTTATCCGTTTCTATAGTAGTAAT
>Ga0206682_10003981_pt1 | contig 12268 bp, 12 predicted proteins | sample M240m12015metaG_FD_155444 | JGI IMG/M metagenome (GOLD analysis project Ga0206682, IMG submission 155444) | Ammonia-oxidizing marine archaeal communities from Monterey Bay, California, United States - M2 40m 12015 | ecosystem: Environmental > Aquatic > Marine > Intertidal zone | place: USA... | reverse complement strand
CAGAGATCCAGTAAATTGAAATAATTGCTACCAACATCAATACAGAACCTAAAAGTGTATATAAAAAGAATTTAAAAGCTGAATAGACTCTTCTTGGTCCACCCCAGATACCAATAATTAAAAACATTGGAATTAAACCTGCTTCAAAAAATAAATAAAAAACAACTAAATCAAGAGCACAAAAAACTCCAATCATAAAGCTTTCCATTATGAGTATCGCTATTAAAAAATCTCTTAACCTTGTTTTGACAGAATTATTAACTGAAATAATACAAAGAGGAGTTATAAATGTTGTAAGTAAGATGAATAAAATTGAAATACCATCTACACCTACTTTGTAATTAATAAATCCTTCAATCCATGTTCTGTCTTCAATGAATTGAAAATTAGATGTTGATTGATCAAAAGAGATCCATAAGTAAATAGAAATTAAAAAATTAACAGTAGATGTGAATAAAGAAACATACTTAGCTGTTGAATTATTTCCTTCACGATCTTTGGTAAAAAATAAAAAAAGTGCTCCAACTGTAGGTAATAAAATTAATGATGAAAGTATTGGAAAGTTCATTATCTAACTATTAAAAAGGTTAATAAGGCTGAAAAACCTAATAGCATTACAAAAGCGTACTGATAAATGAAACCACTTTGAAATTTATTAGCTCTGATTGAGAATTTTTTAATTAATGATGAAATTCCATCTGGTCCAAAACCATCAATTAATTTTCCATCACAGAACTTCCAAAAAAATAAACCTAGTTTTTTTGAAGGATTGATGAAAATAACTTGATACAATTCATCAAAGTACCACTTGTTAACTAAAAACTTATAAAGTGGTTTATTTAAATTAGCTATTTCACTAGGTAATTCTTTATTTTTAACAAATAAATAATAAGCAATTGGAATAGATAGTAATACTAAACAAGGTGTTAGCAATAAAAACCATAGTGGTGGATGTTCTGTGCTAAGTGGTTCTAAAAATTTTATAGACTCTGACCAGAATAAATTTTCACCTCCATGACCAACAAACAAGTCTTTAAATAAAAAACCTGCAAATATAGCTCCAATAGATAATATAAATAAAGGGATCAACATTACTAATGGAGATTCGTGTGTCTCTTCGATTTTTACTTCTTTATTATTATAACTACCATGAAATGTTTTAAAAATTAGCCTCCATGAATATATGGATGTTAAGAATGCAGTAAAAATTCCAATTCCTGCAGCATAATATCCAGTAGTGTTTCCTTTAAGATAAGCAAATTCAATAATAGCATCTTTAGAATAAAAACCTGAAAGGAAAGGAAAGCCTGTTAATGCTAATGTTCCTATAATCATCAATGCATATGTGTAAGGTAATTTCTTCCATACACCTCCCATATTATTAATATCTTGTTCATCTTTAAATGCATGAATTACAGAACCAGATCCTAAAAATAATAAAGCTTTAAAAAAAGCGTGTGTGAATAAGTGAAACATTGCAACATTGTAGGCACCTACACCAGCTGCAAAAAACATATACCCTAATTGACTACAGGTTGAATAAGCAATAATTTTTTTTATATCAGTTTGGACTAATGCAACTGTTGCTGCAAAAAAAGCAGTTGTCATCCCTACGATTGTTATGAAGTTTAGTATTAAAGGCGAATACTCATAAACTGGAGAGCATCTTACTACTAAGAAAACACCAGCGGTTACCATCGTCGCTGCATGGATTAATGCTGAAACAGGTGTTGGACCTTCCATAGCATCAGGTAGCCAGGTATGTAATAATAACTGTGCAGATTTACCCATTGCTCCAATAAATAAAAGCAAGCAAACTAAATCTATTGCTTTAACCTCAAAGCCTAAAAAGGATAAATTTTTATCTATAACTGTTGGAATTTGTTGAAATACTTCTGAATAATTTACAGTTCCAAACAAATAAAATATTAGGAAAATTCCTAAAGCAAAACCAAAATCACCTACTCTGTTTACAACAAATGCTTTTATAGCTGCAGCATTTGCACTTTCTTTTTTAAACCAAAAACCGATTAAGAAATATGAACAAAGACCAACACCTTCCCAACCAAAAAATAGTTGTATAAAATTATCTGAGGTTACAAGCATTAACATTGCAAATGTAAACAACGACAAATAAGCCATAAATCTTGGCTTATGAGGATCATGAGACATGTAACCAATTGAATAAATATGTACTAAAGCAGATACAGAAGTAACAACTACCAACATCACAGCTGATAATGGATCGATTAACATAGACCAATTAACATTAAGTGATCCAGAATTTATCCAAGTCGCTATAACAATATTTTCTTCGTACTGATTTACAATTACATGATAAAGAACATAAATTGATAAGAGTGCTGAAATTGAAACAAGCACACTCGTTACTATTTCGGAGCTTCTGTCACCAATATATCTTCCAAAAAAACCTGAAATAATTGAAGCAATAAGTGGAAGAAATATAATTGATAGTTCCATAATTAACCTTTTAATTTATCTATTTCTTCGACTCGGATGGTTCCTGAATTTCGATAATAAACTACAATAATTGCTAATCCTATTGCAGCTTCAGCAGCTGCAACTGTTAAAATAAACAAAGTAAATACTTGTCCAGCTAAATCTCCAAGAAAGATTGAAAATGCTACCAAATTAATATTCACTGCAAGTAATATTAACTCTATGCTCATCAATATTACGATAATATTTTTTCTGTTTAAAAATATACCTATAATTCCAATTGAAAAAATAACTGCTCCCAATGTTAGATAGTGTCCTAAACCAATTTCAGTCATCAATTTTAACTCCTTTATTGGTTTCTACCTCTATCACTTCTACGCCTTCTGATCTTTCTCTTGATATCTGTTTTAAGTAACTTTGTTTTTTAACGCCTTCTCTTTTTCTAAAAGTCAAAACAATAGCACCAACCATTGCTACTAATAAAATCATGCCACTTATTTGAAAAATATGAATATAATCAGTATACAACACTTGTCCTAATGAATGAGTATTGCTTACATTAAAAGCTTTAAGTGAATTATTAATATCGAATAAATCAGGTTTATATTTCCAACCAGCTATTACTATTATTAATTCGAAAAAAATTATTGTGCTTATAATTAAACCGACTGGTATATGTTTGGAACTATCTTTTGAAGCAAACCATTGGTTTTTCTGTTGAGCTACATTTAACATCATCACAACAAACAAAAATAATACTGCTACTGCACCAACATAAACAATTAGCATTATCATTCCTAAAAATTCAGCACCTATCATTATAAATAGACAAGAAATACTAATAAAATCTAGAATTAAAAAAAAAACAGAATGAACTGTATTTTTTGAAGCGGTCACCATTATAGCTGAAATCACAGCAATGATTGAAAATGTATAAAAAAATATTGAATGAGCTATCATAGATTTATCTATATGGATTATCAGCTTTGATATTTGCTGCTAAAACATTTTCCCATCTATCTCCGTTATCCAAAAGTTTCTCTTTGGTATAATAAAGTTCTTCTCTTGTTTCTGTAGAAAATTCAAAATTTGGACCCTGAACAATTGCATCAACAGGACATGCTTCCTCACATAAACCACAATAAATACATTTCATCATATCAATGTCGTATCTAGTCGTTTTTCTACTACCATCTTCTCTTGCAGCCGACTCTATCGTGATTGCTTGAGCTGGACACACAGCTTCACATAATTTACAAGCAATACATCTTTCTTCCCCATTAGGGTATCTTCTTAATGCATGCTCTCCTCTAAAACGAGGGCTTATCTTACCTTTTTCAAACGGATAATTTATAGTTTTTTTAGATTTAAATAATTCTTTTGTAGCAATCAATAAACCTCCAACAAAATCTGTCATAAATATTGTTTTAAAAAATCTTGATAATTTCATAATTAATTTACTGGTAAAAGATTGAAATAAAATAAGTAGCTAGCTGTTAGCACTACCCAAGTTAAAGATAAAGGTAAAAAAACTTTCCATCCAAGTCTCATCAATTGGTCATATCTATATCTAGGAACGATAGCTTTAACTAAAGCAAATAAGATAAACAAAAATAGAATCTTTAATATAAGCCAAATAGCACCTGGCACTAATGTGAATGGATAAAGTTCTATTGGAGACATCCATCCACCTAAAAATAATATGGCTCCCATAGCACACATTAATAATATATTTGCATATTCACCAAGCCAAAACATTGCATACATCATTCCTGAATACTCTGTTTGATAACCAGCAACCAATTCTGCTTCTGCTTCAGGTAAATCAAATGGAGGTCTATTTGTTTCTGCTAGCGCAGAAATGAAAAAAATTACAAACATTGGAAATAATGGTATTATGAACCACATATTTTGTTGGGCAATAACTATGTCATTCAAATTCAATGATCCCACACAAAGTAAAACATTAATAATTATAACACCTATAGAAACTTCATAAGAGACCATTTGAGCAGCAGATCTTATAGCTCCAAGGAATGGGTATTTTGAGTTAGATGCCCACCCTCCCATAATAATTCCATAAACACCTAATGAAGAAACTGCAAATAAATATAAAATACCAACATTTATATCAGCTAAAACTTGGGTTGCACTAAATGGTATTACTGCCCAAGCAATTAAGGCTAAGGTCATAGTTACAATAGGTGCTAAGATAAAAATTACTTTGTTTGAGCTAGATGGAATAATAATTTCTTTAAAAATATATTTCAATGCATCAGCAAGTGATTGAAGTAAACCAAATGGTCCAACAACATTTGGACCTTGTCTTTTTTGCACAAATGCCCAAACTCGTCTATCTAGCCAAACTATTAAGGCAACAGACACAAGAACAGGAACTAGCAAAAAAAGTATTTTATAAACTTCTTGAAAGGCAATATTTAGATATTCCATATTAACCCTCTGTACCTGTATGTTTTAAATTTATTTTTGAATTATTACACTCAATCATAGTTTTGGAGGATCTAGCAATAACATTAGAAAAATAATAGTCTTTAATATTAACTTTTAATGTTTCGTTCTTAAATTCTTTTTCTTCAATTTCGATGGTGCTGTCACTATTACTTTCTTGTTTTTCTTTTTGTAAACTAAGGTGATTCAATAAGCTGCTTTCTAATTCTTCCTTATCGTTAAACAATTTTCTATTATTCATAATTTCAGCGAGTTCATTAATGATTTGCCAATCTTCTTTTGCTTCACCCGGTGGATATGAAGCTTTATAGGCTTTTTGAAGTTTGCCCTCTAAATTTGTAAAATATCCATCTTGTTCAGTGTAAGCAGAGCCTGGCAAAATAATATCAGCTATCTCGGCACCTTTATCGCCATGACTACCTTGGTAAATAACAAACTCATCTTTTTTTTTGAAGTTTAAATTGTCTTGTCCTACTAAATATATAATTTCAAATTTATTTTTTTGTAAATCTTCTAATAAATTATTATTTTCGTTAACCAATCCAAGATCAAAATTACCAACCGTAGAAGCGTCACAAGACAAAATATTTAAAGATTTCCATTCATCATTATTTTTATTGTTTTGAGACATAAATTTTTTGATCTTATTAAAAAAATATCTTGATGAACTAGATTTTAGTAATGACTCTCCTATAATTACTACAGGTTTACTAGCAGCTAAAATTTTTTTAGACACATCATGATTTCCATCAAAAATATTTTTTAATGTTTGAGTCTGACCATCTAAAGACTCATAAGGGTACGTTAAGTCCCCTAAATCACTGAGTGATATTATCTTGGTATTGTTGTTTAAATAAGATTTTCTTATTCTTGCATTTAAAATTGTTGCTTCATATCTTGGGTTGGCTCCAATCAATAAAATTAAATCAGATTCTTCAATGCCATTTATTGTTGAATTGAATAAATAATTTTCTCTTCTACTGATATCTGTAAATCGATTATCAGATCTAGACTCATAGTTTTGAGAGGCAAGAGTTCTATCAAAAAACTCTTTAAAAATATAAGCAGTTTCCATATTTGTAAGATCGCCAACAAAACCACTTATTTTTTCTTTTGAAGTATTTTCAAATTTTGACTTTATAATCTTATAAACTTCATCCCATGAAGCTTTTTCAAATTTGCCATTGTATTTAATAAAAGGCGTATCTAATCTTTGATTTAACAATCCATCGCAAGCATATCTTGTTTTATCAGAAATCCATTCTTCATTAATATCCTCATTCACAATTGGTAATACTCTTTTTACCTCCCAGTCATAAGTATCTACCCTTATATTTGATCCAATAGCATCCATAACATCTATAGTTTCTGTCTTTTTTAATTCCCAAGGTCTTGCTTCAAATACATATGGTTTAGAAGTTAACGCGCCGACTGGACATAAATCCACTACATTAGCTGAAAGTTCAGATTGCATTGATTGTTCTAAATATGTTGTTATCTGCATATCTTCTCCTCTACCAATAGCACCAAGTTCTGGTACACCAGCAACTTCGGTAGCAAATCTTACACAACGTGTGCAATGTATACATCTTGTCATTTGAGTTTTTATTAAGGGACCCATATTTTTTTCAGGAACAGATCTTTTGTTTTCTTTAAATCTAGATTTATCTACACCATAAAACATTGATTGATCTTGAAGATCACATTCTCCACCCTGATCACAAACTGGACAATCTAATGGATGATTAGCAAGTAAAAATTCCATCACACCTTTTCTTGCTTTTTCAACAAAGGCAGTATTTGTTTTTATATTCATACCCTCGGCTGCTGGCATGGCACATGAAGCAACTGGTTTAGGAGATTTTTCCATTTCAACTAAACACATTCTACAGTTTCCTGCTATTGAAAGTTTTTCATGATAACAAAATCTTGGGATTTCAACTCCTGCTTTTTCACATGCTTGAAGAACAGTTAAACCTTCTTCAACTTCCACATCAATGTTGTTAACTTTTAATTTAAGCATTTTTTTTATCTAACAAGTGTTGATCTACCAAGTAAGGAATTGTATTTTTTTTCTCTACAATAAGATCTAAATTATTTCTTTTTTGAATTTCTTTTTTAAAATGTCTTAAAAGACCTTGTACAGGCCATGAAGAACCTTCACCAAAAGCACATATAGTGTGACCTGCAATTTGATTGGTAACATCACCTAACATGTCAACTTCATCTTTTGTTGCTTCACCTTTTGCCATACGCTCTAACATTCTCCACATCCATCCAGAACCTTCTCTACAAGGTGTGCATTGTCCACAACTTTCATGTTTATAAAATCTAGCAATTCTGGCCATACATTTTATAATGTCTTGATCCTTGTTAATAACAACTATACCTGCGGTACCTAAACCACTTTTTTCAGCCATTAATGAATCAAAATCCATAGTTAGTGTCTCACATTTATCTTTAGGAATAAGAGGCATTGAGGATCCTCCTGGGATAACAGCTTGTAAATTATCCCAACCACCAATAACACCACCTGCATGAACTTCAATTAATTCTTTGAGAGGAATATTCATTTCTTCTTCAACATTACATGGATTATTAACGTTTCCTGAAATACAAAATATTTTAGTACCGGTATTTTTTTCTCTTCCAAGCGATGCAAACCATTTTCCACCTCTTCTAAGGATGGTTGGAACTACTGCTATAGTTTCAACATTGTTAATTATAGTTGGGCATCCATAAAGACCAATTAAAGCTGGAAATGGAGGTTTTAATCTTGGTTGACCTTTTTTTCCTTCAATACTTTCAAGTAAAGCTGTTTCCTCACCACAGATGTAAGCACCTGCGCCATAATGAATATAAATATCCAAATCCCAACCTGTACCTGCTGCATTTTTACCAATTAATTTTTTTTCATAAGCTTCATCAATTGCAGCTTGAAGTTTTTGACCATCAACAAAATATTCGCCTCTAATATAAATATAACAAACATGCGCTTGAACTGCATAGGAAGCGATCAAGCAACCCTCTATTAATTTATGAGGTTCAAATCTTAAAATATCTCTATCTTTGCATGTACCTGGTTCAGACTCGTCGCCATTGATTACCAAGTAATGAGGCCTTGAACCTACTTCTTTTGGTGCAAATGACCATTTCAATCCTGTTGGAAAACCTGCACCTCCTCTTCCTCTTAATTCTGAAGATTTAATTTCATTAATTATCCAATCTCTCCCTTTGTCCGTTAACTCTTTTGTATTAACCCAATCACCCCTTTTTTGAGCTGAAGATACATCTGAGCCTAAATCATTGTATAAGTTTTGAAAAATTCTATCCTTATCTTTAAGCATTTTTTAAATCCATAAGTGTTTTTCTATTATTTTCAGGTTCATTATTTACACGACCTCTATATGAACCTGGTTTTGGAGTTTCACCATTTAAAATTTTATCTAAAATTTTTAAAGTTTTTTCTTTATCAAGGTCTTCGTAATAATCATCATTTATTTGCATCATTGGAGCATTTACACAGGCCCCTAAACATTCTACTTCCATCCAAGAACAACTTTTGTCACTTGATAGTTCTGACTCATTTTCAGAAATTTTTTCCTTACATGCCTCAACAAGTTTATTGGCTCCTCTGATCATGCATGGGGTAGTAGTACAAACTTGTACAAAAAACTTTCCAACCGGTGATAAATTATACATCGTGTAAAAAGTAGCAACTTCATAAACTTTGATGTATGGCATGTCTAAAAATTTAGCTATATATTTCATTGCAGCTAATGGTATCCAATTATTGTTTTGTCTTTGAGCAATATAAAGCAAAGCCATAACCGCACTTTGTTGTTTACCTTTGGGGTATTTTGAAACTATAGTATTGGCCGCTTCTAGTGATGAAGAGCTAAACTCGAAAGTTTCTGGTTGATTTTTTGCCGGCCTTCTTAAACTCATCTATCTACTTCTCCAAAAACAATATCTAATGAACCCAAAACTGCAGGTACATCAGCCAACATATGACCTTTCATCAAATAATCCATTGACTGAAGATGAGAAAATCCTGGTGCTCTGATCTTACATTTATATGGCTTACTTGATCCATCTGAAATTAAATAAACTCCAAACTCACCTTTAGGTGCTTCAACAGCTGTATAAATCTCATCCTTTGGTACTCTGTATCCTTCAGTAAAAAGTTTAAAGTGATGAATTAAAGCTTCCATTGATTGCTTAATATCTTTTTTTGGTGGTGGACTTATTTTCCCATCTAAAGATTTAATTGGACCCTTTTCCATTCTTGCTAAACATTGTTTAATGATAGAGACACTCTCTTTCATTTCTTCAATTCTACATAAATAGCGATCATAGCAATCACCATTTTTTCCAACAGGTATTTTAAACTCTAATTGATCGTAGCAATCATAAGGTTGTGATTTTCTTAAATCCCAAGGTATCCCTGATCCTCTAACCATAACTCCAGAAAAAGAATAATCTAGAGCATCTTCTTTCGAAACTACTCCAATATCAACATTTCTTTGTTTAAAAATTCTATTATCAGTTAGTAAACTTTCTAGATCATCAATAATTTTTGGAAACGTTTCACAAAATTTTGCAATATCATTTTCTAAACCACGAGGTAAGTCTTGATGTACCCCGCCTGCTCTAAAATAATTTGCATGTAGACGTGATCCAGAAGCTCTTTCATAAAAAGTCATAAGTGTTTCTCTTTCTTCAAAACCCCATAATGATGGTGTGAGTGCACCAACATCCAGTGCTTGAGTAGTAACATTTAAAATATGACTTAAAATTCTACCGATTTCACAAAACATTACCCTTATATATTGAGCTCTAATTGGTACATCGATATCTAATATCTTTTCAACAGCTAATGCAAATGCATGCTCTTGATTCATTGGTGCAACATAATCTAATCGATCAAAATAAGGTACAGCTTGCATATAAGTCTTATTTTCAATTAATTTTTCTGTACCTCTATGAAGTAAACCTATATGCGGATCAGCTTTTTCAACAACTTCACCATCAAGTTCTAGAATTAACCTTAGAACACCATGAGCGGCTGGGTGTTGTGGCCCAAAATTTAAATTAAGATTTTTAATTTTTTTTGTCATTGTTATCTATTTCTTCTTTAATATATTTTGTTCCTTCCCAAGGACTTTCATAATCAAAATTTCTGTAATTTTGCTCTAATTTTACTGGCTCACTGATTACTTTTTTTTGATCTTCACTATATCTAACCTCGCTATGTCCTGTTAAAGGAAAGTCTTTTCTTAAAGGATGACCTTCAAACCCATAATCTGTTAATATTCTTCTAAGATCTGGATGATCTTTAAAGGATACACCATACATATCAAAAACTTCTCTTTCCATCCAATTAGCAGCTGGAAAAATACTTGTTAATGATGGTATCACCTCGTTTTCATTTATTGAATAAGTTAATATTATTCTTTGATTAAATTCATGACTTAAAAATAAATATACTATTTTAAATCTCTGAGTACTCTCTGGGAAATCTACTACAGTAACATCAATTAATTGTCTAAATTTTGTTTCTTGGTTTGTTTTTAAAAAAAGTGTTACATCTATTAAATCATCTTTATCTATTTCAATGTACAACTGCCCATGTTTAATTTCAGTGTTATTAATTTTAGTATTTAATTCTGAATTAATTTTTTTTTCTAAATCTTCTAAATTGTTCATAACTATCTAATAAACGAACCTTTATTTCTAATTTTTTTTTGTAATTGAAGTATTCCATATAACAAAGCCTCAGCTGAAGGTGGGCATCCTGGTACATAAACATCAACTGGAACAATTCGATCACAGCCTCTCACGACTGAGTATGAATAATGATAGTAACCTCCACCATTTGCACAGCTACCCATTGATATAACATATCTTGGTTCTGGCATTTGATCATAAACTTTTCTTAAAGCTGGTGCCATTTTGTTTGTAAGAGTGCCAGCTACAATCATAACATCGGATTGTCTAGGGGATCCTCTTGGTGCTGCTCCAAATCTTTCTAAATCATATCTTGGCATAGCCGTTTGCATCATCTCAATAGCGCAACAAGCAAGACCAAATGTCATCCAATGTAATGAACCTGATCTAGACCAATTAATTAAGTTATCTAATGAAGTTGTTATAAAACCGTTCTCACTAAAATCTTTAGCAAGTTGTTTAAATTCATCTGGTACTTGATCTATTTTATTATTCATTGAGGTAAATTTTTATTCCCAGTCTAGCGCACCTTTTTTCCATTCATATATAAAACCAATGGTTAATATGAATAAAAAAATCATCATTGAGGTAAATCCTAATAAACCAATATTTCCTAAAGAGATTGCCCAAGGAAATAAAAATGCAATTTCTAAATCAAAAATAATAAATAAAATTGCAACTAAATAAAACCTAACATCAAATTCCATTCTAGAGTCTTCAAAGGGTTCAAATCCACATTCATAAGCAGATAACTTTTCTGGATCTGGTTTTTTTGGTGAAAGTATAAAGTTTATAACTACAAAAGCACAGCTAAGCCCTAGAGCTATAATTAAAAATATAATAATTGGTAAGTAATCTTTTAAAAATTCAGATAACATGGAAATCTATATACCAGTTTTTATCCTTTGTTGAAGGGCTGATACGTCACATTTTAATTGATATTAACAGAAAAAATCATGAAAAAGTGGCGGGAGTGAAGGGACTCGAACCCTCGACCTATCGCGTGACAGGCGATCGCTCTAACCAACTGAGCTACACCCCCACTTAAGTTATTTTGGTGGGTAGTAAAGGACTCGAACCTTTGACCCCCTCGGTGTAAACGAGATGCTCTACCAACTGAGCTAACCACCCACAAAATAAGGCTACTTATTACATCAACAGTTTAATAAAGTAAATTAATTATTATTGAATACTGGCTTGAGATTTATCGTCTTTTTTAGATATGTCGACCTCGACCCACTCGGTTCTTTTAAGTTCTTTAGTTAAAGCAACTTTTAAAACTTGATCAGCATATTCAACTGGTGTGATTTTAATGTCATCAATAATTTTCTTTGGCATATCAACTAAATCTTTTTCATTTTCTTTTGGTATCAATACCTCTTTAATACCTGCTCTATGAGCTGCTAAAAGTTTTTCTTTTAAGCCTCCAATTGGTAAAACTTGTCCAGTTAAAGTAACTTCACCTGTCATAGCAACATCTCTTCTAACTGGAATACCAGTGATTGAAGAGACTATAGACGTTACCATTCCAATTCCAGCTGACGGTCCATCTTTTGGTGTTGCACCTTCTGGTACATGAATATGAAAATCTTTTTTTTCAAATAGAGGT
>Ga0206682_10003980_pt1 | contig 12269 bp, 29 predicted proteins | sample M240m12015metaG_FD_155444 | JGI IMG/M metagenome (GOLD analysis project Ga0206682, IMG submission 155444) | Ammonia-oxidizing marine archaeal communities from Monterey Bay, California, United States - M2 40m 12015 | ecosystem: Environmental > Aquatic > Marine > Intertidal zone | place: USA... | reverse complement strand
GCAAATATCGCTGGAAACTGGGTTGACGGTAAGGTAGAAGAAACCAAAGCGAAAGCAGCAGTCAAGGTAGAGAAGGCAAAGGCGGATGCTGAAGTTCAAAAGCGAGTTGCTACAGGGGAAATCGACTGGGAAGCAAACATGGCGGATGCGACTAAGGACTCTTGGAAAGATGAGTTCGCTCTCGTGGTGCTGCTCCTCCCGTCTATATTAGTCTTCATTCCTTCCCTGACAGAGCATGTTAAAGCTGGCTTTGAGGTGCTAAACACCCTGCCAGATTGGTATCAATATCTTCTCTTTATCGCGGTCTCAAGTAGCTTCGGCATCAAAGGTGCTGACAAGCTGATGAACTTACGCGGAAAAAAGTAACAACTCCTGTAAAGCAAATGCCGTCCGATATGCGCCTTTCACCGCACTTCACCTTGCAGGAGATGACAAAGAGCCAGACGGCGCTGCGTTTCAACATCGACAACACACCCAATGCAGAGCAGGTTAAGTCACTCAAAGCGCTATGCGAGAACGTGCTAGAGCCTTGCAGGAGACAGTTCAAACGTGCCTTCGTGCCGTCCTCTGGCTTCCGTAGCAAGGCGCTGTGTAAGGCCATCGGTAGCTCCGCCAAGAGCCAACATGCCAAAGGTGAGGCTGCTGACTTCGAGGTTCGCACAGTTGCCAACATCGACTTGGCTAAGTGGATTCGGGACAATCTGGAGTTTGACCAGCTAATCCTAGAGTTCTATGATGGTATCGACCCGAACAGTGGTTGGGTTCATGTCAGCTATCGTGCTGACGGCAATAATCGCAAGCAGTGCTTGAGCTATGATGGGAAACGCTATGTATCGGGACTGGATGAAGCGTAATTTTTGGCGTAGTAAGTTCATGTTTAGGTTCACTCAAAGGCTTTCAAGGTTTCAGAGTTGGCTTTGGAGAAAGATGAATGGCAGAGAAGAGTAAATACACCAAGCCTAAACTGCGTGAGCGGATTAAAAACCGCATCATGGCTGGCAGTAAGGGTGGCAAGGCAGGTCAGTGGTCTGCTCGCAAAGCTCAGATGCTTGCTGCTGCCTACAAGAAGGCTGGCGGTGGATACCGTGGTGGCAAGGGTAAGAAACAAAAGAGTCTCTCCAAGTGGACAAAAGAAGAATGGGGAACGAAGTCTGGCAAGCCATCTACGCAAGGTAAGAAGGCTACTGGTGAGCGTTATCTGCCCAAGAGGACACGAGAGAAGCTATCTGCTGCTGAGTACCTAGCGACATCTGCCAAGAAGCGGCGCGATACTAAGGCAGGCAAGCAGTTCTCCAAACAGCCTAAGAAGATTGCAAAGAAAACGTCTCGCCTGCGTAAGAAGTCCTAACGCCAAGTCTCTGGGTCAGGGCGGATAATTTTAGTAGGGCCATCCTCATCTTGGGCATCGTCTAGCGACTGCGCCACCTGATAAAGAATAGAACTGGTATCATCCAGCAGAGCTTTAATCCTATCGTTCTGCATGGCAGCAAAGCCGCTCATGGTTTCCGCCACCCTCTTTATCTCTTCCGCTTCCTTTAGTGCAGTCTCAGTGTGCTGCTCAACAATCTTAATCAAGTCCATCTTCATTCTCCTCTAATTTAAAAAATCCCCTCTGTGCTACCAGCTTGGTAGCGTCCCTTGCCATGTTCAGCAAAGCCCTGTCAGACATAGAGATGACTGTGTAATAGTTATCCTTGTCCTTCACGACTAGCTCCGCTGCCCAGTCCTTATCTGCTGACGCTCTCAGATATGCCAGAGTTACTGGCTCATATTCTATCTCGTCACTCATCCCAGCCTTGCTCCTCTAATCTATCTAATCTCTCTATGATGGCCTCTTGAAGCTCGTGTAGCTCGTCATGTGCTTCCTCTGCATCGTAGCCACTTATGCGCCACTCACCAAGCTCACAGTATCGGGATGTGTTCTCCTCGATGTCCACTATGCGTCCACGCACTTCCTTGAGGCGTTCCGTAAGCTCTTTAATCTCTTTCTCTCTGTCCATCTTCCATCTCATCGAGTATCTCCCTCAATGCCTTTCTTGCTTCACGCTTTCTCAGGTCAAGCCACCCTTTGCTGTCATTGGGTATTCCTGCCATCGAAGACAACTTTGTCTCCGCTAAGACTGCCCTCAAGCGCCACTCCTCGGCAAGCGCTTTCCATTCTTTCTGCGATTTCTTTCCTGAAAGTTTCATGCTTTTTTTTACGCTCTCGCTCATAGCCCCTTGCCAACTCCTCTGCCTGCTCCAGCCTGTCGGCAAAAGCCTTGTTGCTGCGTTTCAGTTCAATAGCACGACGACAGCCATGAATGATTGTGGTGTGGTCACGCCCCAAAAACCGCCCGACCATAGGTGTGCTGTTATGCGTCATGTAATATCCAAGATACATAAGAGCAAAGCGCGGTGTCGTGATGTAGTGTGCGCGGCGCGGGCTTAACAAGTCCTCTTTATCGACTCCAAAAACATCGGACACAGCGAGAAGGGCGCTACCCAAAGTTAGGGTCTCAATATCCTCCACATCGTCCTCTACCTTAACCTCAAGTTTAACATCTAGCTTCATTTGTTTTCCTTTTCATATGCTTCTGTTTCCATTGCAACACCAAGCGCATAGTGTGCCAGCTTGTATAGCTGACGCGATGACATCTTGCGTTGGAACACCTCGCCATCGACATAGACACGCATTGCGCCTGTCATCGGTATGGCAATCATTTCGCTGGGTTCAAACGTGGCATCTGCTGCACACGTCATTAGCTCTGCTTTTGTAATCATTTTTCTTCCCTCACAGAGAGGGCAAGGCTTCTCCATGAAGCTGTTGCCTTCCCCGTCTGATGATATGTTGATGAGCAGAACACCCTGCCCATTGCATTGACCGCATTTGTAGGCTGTTCCGCTCATCTTATTATCTCCTTAAAAAGGTACGCTGTCTGCGGCTTGTGTGCCAGCAGGTGCGGATGCTTCAGGTGTGAACTTGTCTGACACCTTACCCTTGAGGGCTGGTGCTTTCGGGTTCTCACTGCCGCCGTCCCAAAGTGCAATGTCAATTTGCTCACCAGCTTTGATGTCGCGGTGTGCGTAGAAGCTGCCTTTGAGGCGTGGATGTGAGCCACCTGCTTCATACTTTTCATTGCTCCAGAGAGCGGCTGTTCCTGTATTATCGTAACTCTGACTCATATCAATTATCCTTTCGTGAGTTCTGTTTTACGTTTGCTAAAGAGAGCAAGCACTTCATTGCGCTTGGCCTCGTCCATTGCCTCGATGTCCCCCTTCAATCCATCGTAGAGGGCTGTCAATCCACCGAGATGAGGCACTGCGTTTACACGCTCCTCGATGGACTGATTGGTTGTCCCCCGCTCACCTTGTGAGGGAGTTTTGGGAGCAGGGGACTTAGCAGGCGTCTGTGTTTTGGGAGGGTTCGCCTGCTTTGTGGGTTTCGCTGCGGCTGCATTGCCGTCATCATCAAAGTCACCAGATGCCATGCCCAGCACTGCGCCATAGGCGTAGCGACGAGCGTAGGTGATTGCGCTGCCCATAGACTGCGCGTCTTGCTTGGTGGAGAAGATTGGTTGATTGGACACGATATGCTCCCCACTCTCGTGCATCACAATGGTGGTCAGCACAAACTGGCTTTCCATCAGGTTCGGTGCTTGAGAGATAGACAGACCATGCTTTGCTAAGACTGGCTTGGCTGCATTTACATAGTCTTCAATCGTGCTGTATTTCGATTTGTGAAACGGGTTGATTCCCGATTGCGGCACAGTTCCAAACTCTGCTTGGGCTGCGCTAAGTGCTTTTGCTAGTTGTTCCATTATATCTTCCATAGCTCCTTTGCTTGATTGAGATAGTTATTGGGCATGAACCTCCAGCGGAAGTCGTCCCAGTTTGGTTGAATCCAATACTTCAGAACATGAGGGTCGGTGCTGATTGACAGCAGGTTTTCCCACACGATTGCGTTGTGCAGTATTTGATTGAAGTGATAGTCAAGGGATTCTGCACCCAACAATTCACAGTTATCCTGACTGAAAGTGACTGCCCCTTGCGTTGTAATATAGACCAGCGTGGGCATCTTGCCTGTCGCTGCCCAGTAGATAGCAACCTGCCGCACATGGCTGGGGTCTGGTTGTTCTGGCAGCTTAACCTTGCGGAAAGAGCGTGAGCCATCCTTGCGCGGCGGGCCGAGCGGATTCCACTTGGTTTTAATCTCGACCAGTATTCTGTCGCCAGTCAGGTCAACAAAGCCCATTATCTCAAACCCAGACTTTTCGAGCGCTGGATGATAAAGGCTAATGCGTTCCTCTGCTGTGAATTTCCCCTTACTCATCCGCGCTGCTCATTTAGAATGTTGCGAAAAATCTTTTGAGCGTAATGATTTGCTGCCTGTGCTTCGTCAATGCCCATCTCCTCGCCATCAGTTATCTTGTCACGCAAGACAACAAGCATTTCAGCAGCCTCTTCTATAATCTCTAACACTTCTTTATTCATGGTTTAACCCTCCAGTTTTTCTATTTCGGCAACACCGTTACGCACGATATGCTCAACATCTTCGATGTATTGGATACGCTTCAGGTCATCAAGCTCACTGATTGGCTGATGCTCTTGGATGCGCGTTTGCGCCGCCGCGATTGCCTCTTCGATATCCACCCCATCACACACGACAGCTTGGATTGCGTCATGCGCTGCGCCGCCAGCCGTGGCTGGAACGCCAACAGGTATGTCCCTGCGCTCGTCCTTTAGATAAAGATACTCGAACACACGCAAGCAAGCTGGCTTCTCAAGCTGGCTGTGCGAAACGTATGTAATATCGGCTTCAGCCAAATTCTTTGATAGTTGTTTCATACGAAGTCCCTTTCGTTATGCCCATAATGCACAAGGCAATCTGGGGTGTCAATACTTTTCTGGGATTAAAGATAAAAAAATAGCAGGGACGATTTCTCGCCCCCGCCGTTGTTCAGTTTTTCATAAATCTTTCTTTGATGACTTGCTGCACTCCGTCAAGAATAACCGATGCCTCCCACAGGTCGCCATTCAGTTCATCTCGCACATCGTATAGCATCTCTTTTAAGGCCATGTATTTTGCATCTCCCTCATAGCTGCTAAACCCCTTAACATAGCCATCAAACTTTTCTAAATATTCCATATCTCTCTCCTTGTTGAGTGACGGGGGCTTTCGCCCCCGCCTGTTGGTTAGCCTTTGTCCCAGACCTCTGGGTCAATAGCCATCGCTTCGTCAGCGATGCACTCGTTGAGCGAAGCCCACGGGTCAAGCCCGTCAGCCTCGCACATGTCGAGGTCGAATAATGTGACGCTGGCATTGCTGCCGCTGAACACATACGGACGCTTCAGGTAAACGCCGATGGCGTCCTCTGCAACGACAACCTCGTCAATCATATGACGAAGGTTTGGCTTGATAGATGATAGTGACATATCGCACCTCCTTTCAGGGTGGGGCGGGATTGCCCCGTGCGGTGTCCCTCTCCGATTTGGTGATACCACTATAGCATTAGTGTTAATGCCTGTCAAGTATTATTTTTTATTTTTTTTCTCTTGCAAATCCCATGAAGCATGATACTCTTCACGAATTGACAAAGGAGAAACTCAATGCACATAAAAGAATTTATTACTGTCGAAGGCATTTCAACATACGGGTTTGCACGAATGATGGCGGAGGTCGGGCGACCTGTAAATCAGTCAGTCGTCTGGCGTTGGTGTGCCGACAAGCAGCGTCCCGATTGGACGACAGTGCCATACATCACCAAGGCAACCAAAGGCAAAGTCACTGCCTTAGATTTCGTGCCGACCATTGATTGAGGTCGTCGCGGTAACGGGTTGGATATTGGCTTGGGGTGACGAGCGTTCCATTAAATACTCCCCGCCATTTCCCACAGCAGAGATGTGTGAACAGGCAAAGATAGAATTGCCAGAACATTATTTTTCGAAAGGGTGTTTTTATGTCAAAGATGGCACGAAACAAGGGCGCAAATTTTGAACGGGACTGCTGCAAACTCATAGCCGACCAGCTTGGTTATGAGTGCAAACGTAACCTTGACCAGTATCAGGTGAAGGAGTGCTGCGACATCGAACTTGGACAGCTTTTTGCTATAGAGTGCAAGCGTTACGCGGCAGCAGCAGGCGGCTGGTTTCAGCCTAAATGGTGGGAGCAAGCAAAGCGAAGTGCGGCATTGTCCAATCTTGTGCCTTGTCTCTTCTATCGTTATGACCGCCAGCCGTTGCGTATTGTGTTGCCGATTTACGCAGTCAATTCAGAGTATGCGCTGGACTCCAGCCAGTATGATTGGCCTCGTGATGGCAATGCCTGTAAGCCTGTTGTCATGGACGAGGAGACTGGCTTCATGGTCATGCGGGAGTGGTTGGTATGAGGCGAGAGAAATATGAAAGCCAATCAGACCTAGATGGTGAGCTTCGGATTGTCGAGCGCATTAAGAAGAAGTGGAACTGTGGTGCTGTCAAAATGCCCCACGAGTATTATACCGATTTCTTTCTGACTGAGACGGGCGACAGTAAGCGGGTCATGGCAAAGGCAATGTGCGAGATACGCTGCCGCAGCCATCGCTTCGGAGTCTTTGATAGCGTTTTCATCAGCCTGAACAAGGCCAGAAACCTTCTGGAGATGTCTGAGTTTACAGGACTGCCCGCTCTGTTTGTCGTGCAGTGGACGGACAAGTGTGGTTACATCAAACTCGCCCCGCCTCTGCCTGAAATCACAATCGGGGGGCGCAATAATATGCGGGACAAGTATGACACCGAGCCAGTTGTCAATCTGCCAGTGGCAAACTTTATCAATCTCTGGGACGGGCAGGCATGAGTTACAAGGCGATGGATTGGGTTTGTGAGCAGCCGATAGCCGACCCCACGGCTAAGTTTGTGTTACTTATGATTGCCAAACATGCTGATGAGCAATGGCAGTGCTTCCCCAGCGCGGCGCGTATTGCCAAGCTGACGGGGCTGGACAGCAGGACAGTGCAAAGGAAGGTGGCAGCACTAAAGAAACAGGGCTATCTTTTTGTCTCTCGCCGCAACAATGGCGGCAGACAAACGAGCAATCTCTACACGATACATAAGCCGAATGAGGGGCGGCAGAGTGCCGTGGCAGCTACGGCACAGCGCCGTGGTAATATATCAACTAATAAATCAGATAATATATCTTCTTCTATTACTACGGCAGAACGCCACCCCTCGAAAGAAGAAGATGAAAAGGAAACAGATTGGACGGATTTCGCCAATCAAATACTGGGTAAGAAGAGCAATGGACGAGATGACAGCAAAATGGGTGATTGATAACTACTCTGATAGAGAGGACTATCAGGACAATCAAACAGTGCAAGAATGGATTAACCAAGCGCGTCAGGTATTGGAAGCCAGACGCTTAGATTATTAGAAAGGGATTAAGATGAAAGAATTTGAAAAGAAAGAGAACCTCCAGTATGCCCAAAGAATCGGGCTGGTTCAAAACCACTTCCTCCGTAACCTCAGTTTGCTTTATCGCCCTCATAATTTCTTGCGGGATAATGAGGAAGCAATGGCAACTTACATGAAGGAAGTTTGCGAGGCCATCAATAGCCGCATCAGTGCCGACGTGCCGAACAGTGAAAGCTATAAAGATATTCTCCGCACCATCTGGCGCACTGTAACCAGCAAGCACAAGTCTAGCTTTTACTTCAACCTTGCAGACATTATCAGCGCAACTGTTAAGGCGAATAGAAACTGGGAAGCCAAGAGCGGCACAAAGAAAGCGGCTAAAGCATTTAGCGGCAGCTTCGAGGCGGAGCAGCAAGCAAGGGAGGGCGAACAAAAGAAACCCGAAACAGTCGAGGGCTGGCTTGCCAAGCTAGAAGAAACCGACGCAATGATTGCAAGCGGTGAGTTAGGGGGCGGCATCGGACAAATCCTTCGCAAGATTCCCTGTTCTGCCCTTGCCCGACTTGGCTATGAAGGCGACACCAGCATGAAGGGCATTGGCGAGACACCCAAAGAGCATTTGCCCGACGACAGCGGCGATATTAACATGGATTTAATCAAGGCGGGACACACTGCGCCGACATTTGACCCGTTCGACCTTGCACATGATGACCCATTGCCTGAACAGTTAAGGCCGACAGTGCCAAGCCTAGATAGCCTTTAACGGCTGATAGAAGCCTATAGAGAGGCGTTTGGGTGGTGTTAGGTGGTAGACCCTATGAAAAGGGCGATGCCTCTCAGCACCGCCCTAACTAAGCCGAAGGGAAAAACGGCCTAGCTTGTCATTTCTTCCCAACGTCTAAAGTCGCCAATCATGTTTTTTAGTGTCTCATCGGTTGCGCTCAATAAAACGTCTTGATGCACAAATAATTTTTCAAGTATTAGGTCGCACTGCTTGGGATTTGCGCCTGTCAATTCTGCTATGACTTCCCTGTCAATAGTGATTTCTATATCTCTGCTCATGGTTTATTCCTCCTCCTGTAGCTTAAAAATTACCATGCATCCATCGTCGTCTGAATAGTTTACTTCCCATTCATGGGTTGGGCATGTTTCCAGCCATTCATAAAAATCTTTCTCATTCATGGTTTATTCCTCCTCTGTATCGCGCCGCAAATAAGCGGGCTGGTCAATATGGTTTTCGCTGTAAAGCATGGGCGGCTTGACGTTTACAATTACGCGCACGGGTGGCCTCTTGCGCTGCAATACGTCACCGATAATGATTAAGGCTGCTAGGGCGAAAACTACGCCGATAAAGCCGAATAAAAAATTGATAGTCATGGTTTGGTCTCCCTTTCTAATCGGTCACAATTAACCGCGACAATGGGCGACAAATGCGCCGCCCATTCACGCTGATAATTATGCGGCTATATCTTCAATCGCAAGACGCAAGGCCATGTGATTATATTGTGCGCCATCTGGCGTTTTGGCTGGCAATTCTTTTAATAGACGCCATGCGGCGCGGTTTATGCCGTATTGCTTCACCAATTCGACAGCGCGGCTATAAGTCCATTCGTCATTGTTTACCCATAGCGACACGTTCCATGCGTTCCATGAGCGGTGACCATTATATGCTTTCATAGTCTTTTCCCTTTTCTGTGTTTGATTGTGGCGTTATTGCCTAGCAATCACCAGACAAGCCAGCTTGCGCCAGCTTGTCGAATTATTGCTATGCTATGTCGTAAAATTCACGCGCACATTGCCCGTCTGTCTCATTATACAAAGCCAGTAAATCGGGGTCATTCTTATCGGTGAAGCCTTCAGCATCATGCGGCATAAACGTGACGCATTGGCCTGAACCTTCAACACCGATATATGTCATGCTCATGTGATAGCAGCCCGTATCGGCAAAGCCTAGCGTTTCAGCGTTTGTCGATGTTGGAAATGCAAAAGCAATTTCCTTTAATATCTTTCTTGCAATCATAGTCTTTCCCTTTCGTTTGGCCTATCTCATCAGATAGCGGCGGCCAGTCTCGCTATGACGCCCGAAGGCGTTTCGATTTACCAAAACCGAACCTCAACACGGCCAGCGGCAAAGAACATGACATTCGCGCAATTCCTTTTGCTCTCTTGGCATGTTAACTGGTGGCAAGAGTTAATGCTCTCTAATTTGACATTTGGTTGCATGGCTTGGCTGTTAAACGCATTTAGCCAGTCATTAAATTCTGCCTTGTTTTCAAATTCGGTAACTGGATATTCCTTTGACATAGTCTTTCCCTTTCGATTTGCCGCGTCATTGCGGGCTATTCATAAGCAATACCACGGGCGCATTGGAATAGTCAACACCTCATTGCATTATTTTTTTGGGCTGATAAACTACAATCAAATCAAGGTGGATAAGGATATAAAGTATGACTAAAGCAGTGAAAGAAACAAGAGGGCGTAAACCATACAAGAATGGCGGGCATGGTGGTGGATGGCAACGGCTATCAAGTCAGCTTGCAAATGTATTTGATAAGGCAATAGAGAAGCATGGCGGGCAAGATGCACTGGCTCAAACTATAGCAAGCGAGATAGATGAGCGGCCTATTGAAGCCTTGCGCCTATTGGCGACCCTGATGCCTAAGAACATCAACCTTAATGCTGAGATATCGCCAAGCGATAGTCTAACGGCTGCGCTATCTAATGTGCAAAGCGCATTGGAGTTACAGCGTAGTGAGAAAGCGCAAGTAATAGAGGCAGAATTCAGTGAGGAACATAGCGGGAACGATAAGGCGGATTAGCCCCCCATTTGATTTGAGCGGCGGGGGCAGCTATATATTATATAGTATCCTCTCTGGTTGTGTCATATTTACAACACCCCCCCCTGTTCTCCACAGCTCGTAAGTAACTACCCCCATAAAAATTTTTTTCTTCTTTTTTCTTCCTCTCATTTAGGGGTGGCACTGTGCCGTAGTAAATAAGATTAAATGATATATTCTTTCTGATATATTAGGGTGGCAGTGTGCCGTAGGGGAGGGTGGCACTGTGCCGTACCCCCCATGTCAGATTGTCACCCCTTGCAGACCGCTCCGCCCTGTGTCATATTTGCAACAGAGGAGATAACAAAATCGGTTGAGCGTTTCTCCTCCTTGACGCTCCCGACGGTGGGGCGGGCTTCTTTCCCTTTCGGCTCGCCCCATCATAACAAGGAGAGAGAGATGGAAAAAGAAAACATGTCTGTTGAGGAGCTATTGCTTGCCATTGCTCTCGACCCCGTATTATTCGTTGAGTCTATCTTGCAGGCCAGTCCAGAGGAGTGGCAGCGTAATGCTCTGTATGCTGTGCGGGACAATGACCGCGTAGCTATCCGCTCTGGTCACGGTATCGGCAAGACTGCATTTCTTTCATGGTTGATTCTCTGGTGGGTATTGACACGCTCTCCCAGTCGGATAGCATGTACTGCCAACACTGCTAGTCAGTTGTCAGACATTTTATGGGCAGAGGTCGCAAAGTGGCATCGTCGTATGCCAGAGGGCCTGAAAGAACTAATTGAAGTGAAGTCTGACAAAGTTGAGCTTAGTGGGCAGGACAGTTTTGCTGTCGCCCGAACTGCACGTCGTGAAACTCCAGAGGCGCTGCAAGGTTTCCACTCACCCAATATGCTGTTCTTGATTGATGAGGCATCTGGTGTGGACGACATCATCTTCGAGGTCGGAGAGGGTGCGATGTCCACCGAGGGTGCTAAGACTGTGATGACGGGCAACCCAACTCGTACGTCTGGTTACTTCTATGAAGCCTTCAATAAGATGAGAGATAGGTTCTTTACAATGAAGGTCGCATCATCTGATAGTACTCAGGTGAGTAAAACCTTCATGGAGGATATGAAACTCAAGTATGGCGAAGACAGCAACATCTACAGAGTTCGTGTTCTTGGAGAGTGGCCTGAAGCCGACGACGACGTGGTTGTACCACTGCACCTCTTGCAGTCAGCATCCACGCGAGAGCAAGAAGCAGCAGAAACCACCCCCGTTGTATGGGGTCTTGACGTGGCACGTTTCGGTACGGACAAAACAGCTCTATGCAAACGCAAGGGTAATGTTGTAACAGAGCCTATCAAAACTTGGCGCAACAAAGACCTCATGGAAGTATGCGGGATTATCCTCAATGAATACGAAACGACTCGATGGGGCGACCGTCCTGCTGAAATACTGGTTGATAGTATCGGTCTTGGTGCTGGCGTTGTTGACCGCCTCATGGAACTTGACCTTCCTGTGCGCGGTATCAACGTCGCGGAGTCCCCTGCAATGGGAGACAGATATGGGCGTTTACGAGATGAGTTGTGGTTTCTCGCAAAAGAATGGTTCGAGTCGCGGGACTGCACCATTCCGCCGCAAGAGGAGCTAATAGACGACCTGTCTAAGCCGCGCTTTAAGTTTACCTCCAATGGTAAGCTGAAGGTTGAGAGCAAAGACGAGATGAAACGTCGTGGCTTGAACTCACCTGACCTTGCAGACTCCTTCTGCCTGACCTTCGCTGGTCGTGCCAGCATCGGCAAAGATGGCTCACGGCACAAATGGAACAGGTCAATAAATTATGAGAAAGCGAACTGGGTAGTCTGATGGCATATATTGAGTTTGAAGAAGATACAGATGACTTTGACATCTTGGTTGCCACCCTTGATGGCCTGAATGGTCTTGGCACTGACTGGGATGACCTGCTGAACTTGACCTTGCTTGCATCTGCGTATTGTGGTCAAATGGCGGAGATTTCGCCTGACGAATACATGGAGATTGTTTCGTCCATCCGCGTTACGGAAGATGGCATTTACGGAGAGGCTTGATGGCTAAGAAGGTTGTAACTACGTTTGAGGTGCGAACACCAGT
>Ga0206682_10003979_pt1 | contig 12271 bp, 3 predicted proteins | sample M240m12015metaG_FD_155444 | JGI IMG/M metagenome (GOLD analysis project Ga0206682, IMG submission 155444) | Ammonia-oxidizing marine archaeal communities from Monterey Bay, California, United States - M2 40m 12015 | ecosystem: Environmental > Aquatic > Marine > Intertidal zone | place: USA... | reverse complement strand
CGCGACCGCGCCGTCGAAAAAAAGATCCGCGCGCGGCGTCGCGACGGCGCGAGAAACGTCCGACGCGAAGAAAGAATCGCGCGATTTTTCTCGGCACGCGACGGCTTTGCTCGCCGACGTTTTGACGGCTTCGGGCGCGTTCGAGGACGCCGCGGCGCTGTATGACCGATTAGTCCATCGCGACCCGATCCGCGCAAACTACTGGACGTTCATGAGAGACGACGCGCGGCGGCGGCGCGGGTAGTCGCCGCTCGCGCGTTTGCGCCGTACGAATACGTAGCTACAGAAAGTATCACCTTCGTGATACGTACAAGGGATTAATACTGCTACCCTCTCGCAGTTGGGTACCTTTATGTATTAATACTACGCAACGACTATCGTGTTACGAGTAGCTACGTGGCTCTACCAGGCTCGTACTTTCACTCGTCTTCCTCCGCGCGTCCCAGCTGCAGCGCCTTGATGGCGGTGTCGAACGTCTTGAACGAAACCGTGCCTCGTTTTTTCCCCGGGTCCTCCCCCGCGGCGATGGCATCCGCCGCGAAATCCGAAAAGGAAATCTCGCTCTCCTCCGCCGAGGCGTGCTCGAAGACGTGCGCCAGCGCCATGCGCACCTCGTCCGCGTTGAGCGTCGGCAAAAGACGCCAGACCATGTCCTTCACCTCGGACGCGTCCAGCTTCCCGTCCTTATCGCTGTCGAACGCCTCGAAAATCGCGCGAGTCGGGATCTGTTCCTCCTCTAAGCTGAACCGCATGCGTTCCAAGACGTCCTGCAAGCCGCCGGTTAACTTCGCGGGCGGGGGATGCTCTTTGACCTTGTCGTCGTAGCTCTCCGAGTGCGGCGCCGACCCCAGGGCGCTCGCGCGGAACCGCGCCGCCTTGTGCGCGCGCTGCGACCCACGTATGGCGGCGCGCATCTCGGCGAGCGTCACTCGCACGTCCTCTATGGCGACGCCGTCGCCGCCGGGAAGCGTCATCACTTCGAAGTGCCGCATCTCGCGCGCCGACGCGTTCGGCGCGGCTTCCTGCACGAGCTGCCGAAGCTGGTCCACGTTGAGCAGCAATAAGTCTTCGCTGGTGGTTTCTTCTGATCCATCCTCCTCCTCTCGCGCGTGTCCCGCGTGTCCCGGAGGCACGATCTCGAGAAACGCCTGTTTCAACGTCTTCACGCCGGTTTCTTCGTCGAAGTACGTCCTCAGCGTCTCGTAAAAGTTGCGGTTGGGAAGCCGCGTGGGTTTCGGAGGGAGCTGCCTCGGCTGCGCCGGAGGCACGCGCTTGGGCTTCTCCGGCGTGGCGGCGGGCATGATCGCCTCCGCGTCTCTCTGTGCCTCCGCCTCCGCCGCGGCAGCCTCCTCCGCCGCCTTCGCGTCCGCGATCCGCTTCGCCTCGGCGATCTCCGCCTCGTGCAAGCCGAGCGAAATCTCAGCCGCCGACTCGAACTGCGAGAGGCCGGCTGAGGAGCCGCAGAAGGGCACCAGCGCCCCCGGGGCTTTGATGCCGAGCGTGACCGCCCCGGGGCACTCCGGTTCCGGCGCGACGCGCCACAGCAAGCCCCCGCGCTCGCCGTTCGCGGCCGCCGCGAACAACGCGACGAGCGTCTCCCGCGATTCGCGCAACGCCGTCTCCACCGTCTCGCGCGCCTCCTCCTCGGCGGCGCGGATGCGCGTCCCCGCCGAAGCGCAATCCAGCGCGTTCACGCGGTGGTCCTTCGGGATTTCCAAATCAGGATCCTCGCACTTCATCTTGCGGTTCAGGATGGGGTCGTAGTCGTCGTCGTAGTCGAAGAACGCCGGCATAGCGCTCTTCTTGACAATCTGCGCGGCGTCGCGCGCGTCCTCGCGCGCGTCGTCCAGCGCTTCTCGCGTTTCGATTTCGAGAGTCGTCGCCGCCGTCTCCACCGCGCGTAACTCGTTCGGTGACGCCGGGCGCACGACGTCGGCGTCGTTGGGGTCCGCCGCGTCTTCGGCAAAGACGCACGCGCCGAGAATCTGCTCGGTGATCCGACGCACGCGCGCGGCGGCGTCGGCGCCGGCGTCTCGAAGCCCGTCGCACGCCGCGTCCACCTCCGCCTCCAGCTCCAGGAAGCCAATCTCAGGGGGCTCCTCCGGGATGTCCTCCGCCTCGTCGCCCTTCTTCCACGTCTTCTCCTCCAGGTGCAGGAACGGAATCGCGTTGTTCGCGGGCGGCGGCGGCGGCGGCGGCGGCGGCGCGAGCGCGGGGAAGTAAATCTCCGTGCACGACAGCATGAGCTGCTTCGCGACGTCGCCGGCGTCGCGAATGGCGCGCGGCGTCGAGTCACGCGCGGCGCGCAGGCGTGACGCGAGCCGTTCCGGAGCGCCGCCGCGAGCCTCCGCCTCCGCCTCGGCGGCGTCGTCCAGGAGCTCGCCCCAGCGCTCGGTCGCCGTCTTCAGGCGGCGCGTGACGTCCAGGACGCCGTTCGCGACGCGCGCGGGGATGGGCGGCGGAGGGTCGGGGTCGCGCGCGTTTCGCACCTTCGATTTGTTCGAAAGGTCCCCCGCGATCGTCTCCAAAACCCTGCTTTTGGCTTTGGCCGTCTCGACGAGCAGCTTCCTCCGCGCGCGCCGCAAGGCGAGGCCCACCGACTCGAGCGCGTCGTCCAGCTTCTGCTTCGCGTCGTGCTCCTCCGCGAGCGCCTCCGTGGGGTCGTCCGGCCGCAGCGGTTTCATCTTCCGCGACGCGCCCGGCCCGGTCGCGGGGCCCACGGGCGCGTGTCGCAGCTGCCACACCGCGAACCGAACCGCCGGCGCGACGGCTTCGATCGCCGCGCTCACCGCCGCGTCCGCCGCGTCGACGTTGACCAACAGCGGACTCATGCCCATCTTGTCCACCTTGCCGAACGCGCGCGCGGCGCGAAGCGCGGGGAGTAACGGTTCGATCGCGCCCGGAATAGATTTTTCCATGATCGCCTCCGCGCGTTCCAACGTGTACGCCAACGGGACGCTCTGGTCCGCGCTCGTCGTCGCGGCGTCGGCGCGAATCGCGCGCGCCTTCATCGTCAAACGCGCGGCGGCGGGTTCGAGGAGACGCATCACGTCCGCGAAGATCCCCTTCGGCGCCGTGCCTTGCGCGGCGACGGCGGCGGCGTCTCGCCGCTCCGGGGGGCCATCACACACCGCGACGCACTCGCGCTTGAAGTCCTGCAAAAGCGCGTCCAGCAACGCCACCAGCCGCCGCGCGCGCGCGTCCAGCTCGACGCGTTCGTCTTCGCTGAGAAACCCGTTTCTCTGGCCGGAGGAAATTTCTTGAACGAACGCTTTGTGCACGTCGTCCAGCGCGTCGCCAGCCTTTTTTTCCGCATCCGCGACGGCGCTGGTGATGGTGGCGATCGCGGCGTGGCCGAGGTACCCGGGCGGGTTGCCGTCAACCTGCAGCTCGCTCTTGAAGTTCTTGCGCACCGCCTTGAGCGTCACCTTCTCGCACGCGCTGAAGGACACGGCGACGATTTTTAAGGAGACGGCTTCGGTGTCGAGCGACTCGCGGCGCAGAAGCCAGTACTCCGAGGACCGCCCGTTCGAGCCCTCTTTTTCGCACGCCAGCGTCCATCTCCGCGCCGCCTCCGCCGCCGCGAGGGCTTCTCTTTTTCTTTTTTCCTCCAATCGCGCCTTATCCTCCGGCGAGAGCAGAACCGCGGGCAGAAAGTAATCCGTCATCACCTTGGCGTAGAGGAACTTGTCCAGCTGGTCCTCGGTCTGCGCCGCCTTGCTGTTCTTCTCCTTCTCCGCCTGTAAGCGCGCGGCGTTGGAGTGTACGGTGGCGATGGCCAACGCAGAAGCCGCGGCGGAGATTTGCCCGAGACGCGCGGCGTGCCTGTCGAACCGTCTCTTACGGAGCATCTCTTGTTGCTCCTCCAGGTCGCCCGTCGATCCGGGGACCATCTCCGCGATCTTCGTCAACGCCTGGTCGGCGACATCCGCCGCCGTGTACGCCGCGTCCGTCTGCTGTTTCTTCTTTTTGCCTTGCGGCACGAGCATCTCCATCGTCTCCGTGCGCGTCTCCGCCGCGCGCATTACCTTGGCCATGTGCGCCTTTTGGTTCTCCGCGACGGACTCCGCGGTCATCACGGCGGCGTCGGCGGCGCGACGCGTCTGTTCCAGCTGGCGCCGCTGCCGCGCCTCCGCCTGCGCGGCGCGCTCACGCTCCAGGCGCATCTCGCGGCGCAGGTCCGCCACCGCGCCGCGCGACGCGCGCATCTCCGCGAGCATCAACGCCGTCATGGCCTCCGCGCCGGAAAGATCGGTGACCGCGTCGTAAACGGCGCGCGACGCCTCGGGGGACGCCCCCGAGGCGCTCGAGTCTCGCGAGTCGTCGGCGTCGTCGGCGTCGAGAGAAGGAGGCGCGTTTTCGTCGCCGCCGAACACGTCGTCGATGGTCTCCGCGCGCGGACGGTGACGCCCCGAGCCGCGTGACGAGCCGCGTGACGCTCCGACAAACGTGGCTTCTCCGCGCGAGGACGAAGGCCGGGACGGCGTTTCGAGTCGCATCCGGCTGGCGTCGCGCGGCGTCGCTCGAGGCGGCGCGCGATTCGAGCCGCGCGGCTTCGGGCGCGCCTCGTCGTCCTCGTCGTCGCTCGTCGGGATGGACGGCGGCGGCGGCGAGGGCGCGGCTTGCCGTCCGTATTGAGGCGCCCCGTTCGCTCGCGCCGCGTCTTCCAGCCTTTTGCGCTCAGCCTCCCACTTCTCGCGCTCGCGTCTGAGCGCGAGATTCTGCGCCTGAAGGGTCACGAGCTCCGCGCCGACGTCCCCGGTCCACTCGGAGGGGGCGAGGCCCCAGCGCGTCTCGCGCGGGCCGGGCGGCGCGCCGGCGCCCGCAGGTTTCGGGGGACGGCCGGACACGCCGGCGGTGGGTTTCAAAGGCGCGGCGTTCGCGTTCCCGGGACCCCCGCGCGATCCCGCAGCCATCGTGTTACCCGTTGCGCTCGTGGTCGCGCCGAGACCGGCTTTCGCGCGTTCCTTCGCGCGCTTCGCCGCGCGCTTCTTGAGCTCCTCGCGCTGTGCCGCGGTCTTCTTCGCCTGCGCCTCCGCCTCATCGCGCTCGCGGTCGCGGAACGACGGCATCGCGGCAGGCGTGCCCGCGCTCCCCGCGCCGAGGCCTGTGGCGCAGCCGCGTCGCGATGGGCCGACTCGTGGCCGGAAACGCCGAAAGAAAATGGTCGAGGGGACTGAAAAAAAAACCGTTGGGGGTTCGATGATGGGAAGTTCTGGCAGTCTGGGTTTAATCTTGAGTTAAAATGTCGGCATTCTCAGGTTCGGGAGTAAAAAACTCAACAACGAAGAAAGAAACGCGACAGTCGCGCCGCGAGCGACACCGCGAGGCGCACGATGCATCAGCCGGAGGAGGCGTGTTCCCCCGGCGTGGCGACGCGCCTGGCGAAGCGGCGGAGTATGGACGGCGCGGTGCCCTCGACGCCGCCGAGCTCGGGCAAGGGCAAGAGGCGCGACGCACCGTCCGACTACCGTGCGGACGTCTCCCGCGCTCTTGACTTGGACGCCGCGGCGGACGTCCCTGAAGGATCTTCTGGGGCGACGGACGAGGAGATGCACGACCGCTCTCCCCGCGAGTCCCGCTCGGTCTCTTCGGACGACGCCGACGTGCGCGAGGACATCGCCGCGGTGGCGCGCGAGGCGGCGGTCGACCGCAAGGTGCGTGTCCTCTGGGCGCGTCAGACGCCGCCGCTCTCGATCGACGACGGCGTTTCAGAGACACGCGACGTCCCGTTGTTTCCCCTCGGTTCGTGGAACGCGGGTGGACGAAATCGTTCACTCGGGGCCGTTTTTTTTTTTCGTTTTTTCGTTTTTTCGTGAAATGTTTTCGAGTGATCCCGACGCCTCGTGCTTCCGAACCCCCACTCGAAAAGACAGCTACTGACGACGTATTATTGGCTTTTCACGACACACGACACACGACACACGTCACAGAGACGGGATGACGAGGAGGCGTCCGCGGCGTTCGCGCGGCTCCTGGGGGACCAGGAACGCGCGTTTTTCGTACGGACAAACAGTCTCCCGATTTCCGGCGGCGACGGCGGCGACCGCGTCGCCGACGAGACCATCGGCGGGTCCCCCGACGACGTGTTCCGGATCGAAGCACGTACGGCGGCTCCCCTCGTGTGTGACGCCGACGACGCACACGGCGACGTCGTGCGAGACGATTCCGAACGCGTATCGCGTCCGACGCACATCGCGGCCGACGACGTAAACGCGCACGACGAAGACGCCTCAAACGACGAAGACGCGTCCTTGGCGCTTGCGCGCGCGCTGGCGGAGGAGGAGCAGAGAGAGTGGCGGAGCCGCATGCTTGCGCTCGCCGGCGTGGGTGACCCCGCGGACGAGACCGACGAGGGGGTGGACGTGGACGGCATGACCTACGAGGAGCTCACCGAGCTGGGCGAGCACATCGGCGTGCAGAGCAAGGGCGCCTCGGCCGAGGCTGTGGCGAGCCTGACGCGATTCACCGTCGGCGAATCGAACGCGTTTGGGACGGAAAAAAAACCAAACCAAACCAGCGAGCGCGACGAGAATCTCGAGAATCTCGAATCCTGCGCGGTGTGCTGCATGGGCTTCGAGCGCGGCGACGCGTGCCTTGGCATGCCCCGGTGCGGCCACGCGTACCACGCGGAGTGTCTCGAGCCGTGGCTCGCGGAAAACAAGTGCTGCCCGCTGTGCAAGACCGAGATCGAGGCGGAGGCGGAGGCGGCGGCGTGAAACGACGCCCCCATCTGATGCGTGTCGTATACGCCGTTTGCTTTTTTTTTGATTCTCACATCCCCAGAAACGTTTCGCTACGTACTCGCTATACTACTACTTTCGTATTATACGTATAAAACAAAAACGCATTCGTCACAGCCTGCTCGCCGCCGGATGCTCCGGCCTGAGCACGAACACGCTCGTTTCCTTCGGGTCCCACACCGCACACTTCGTCCCCCCCGCGCGTGGCGAGACGTCGCACAGACCCACGACGACGCGCGCGCCTGATTGTAAAAAATCCATCTCATCCAGAATCGCCGCCGCCGCTCTCGCCTTGGCGCCGAGCAGCTGCGCCGCGCACCGCGCGCCGGTGTGGTCGGCGAGGGTCAGGAACGCCATGTCGTACGCTTTTCCCGTTTTCGGGTTTTTCAGCGACTTCACGCCCACGACTGGATCCTTCGAAACCACAGCGCCGATCACGGAAACTTTCGCGCGCTTCGCGTCCGCGTCGCCGTCGCGCGCCGCGTCGCACAAAGCGGAGACGGCGGCGAACGTCGCCGGCGCCGACGCCGATAAAGGCCAAGGGTTTAATCGTAATCGGGTTTTTTCTTTTTCGCCTTTTGAAACGTGCGCTCGTTCGTTCCGGTGGTTCAGCGCGTCTCTGCTCGAGCGCACGACGCGCGTCGAGTCGGCGAGCGGCGCGCCCCGTCGCGGCGCGCCGCTCGCCGCCTCGGGCGGCGCCGGCGGAAGCGGCGGCGGCGCCGCGACGGAGGGTAACGAAGCGTCGTTCGCGGCGAGCTGTTCGCGCGCGACGTCCCACAGCGCGACGACATTCGCGCGCGTGTACCGCCGCGCGTTCCCCGATCCGTGCTCGGACAACGCTCCACTGAGAATCGGGAACGCATCGCGACGCACCGCCGCGCACGCGTCGCGCGAAACCGCCGCGTACGCTCGCAGAAACGCCAAAGCGGCGTTCGCGGCGTCGAAATCTTTTCCGGCGGGAGCGTCGCGCGCGACGGCGCCGTCGGCGATCGGGCCGCGGTCCGCCGTCGTTTGTTTTTGATGATGATGACTAAAGCCGACACCCGAGTCGTGACGCACTGTCGGAGGCTTGAACCTGCGGAGCACCTCCTCGTGCGCGCCGGAGCTGGGGTGCGCGCCGAGCAAACCGCGAAGCGCGCGTCGCGCCTCCGCGCGCGCGCGCCGCGCGCGCTCGTTCACGGAGAGGTTTCTCGCGCGGTCGTTCGTGGACGCGCCATCCTCGAAACCGTCGTGACTCGAAACCGCGTCGTGACTCGAAACACGCCTCGCCGCCTCGAGCGCACCCTTGAACCCGGACGCCGCGGCCACCTCGCACGCCGCGAAGGTCACCGCGGCGCGGAGCGCGGCGCGGGTCGCGGCGTCGACGACGCGCGGCGGCGGCGCGACTGGAAACGCGCGGAGGTACTCCCGCGTTTCCGGTCCCGCGCGAAAAGAAACGGAGGCTTCGTCACTCGCCGCGTCGCCGCAGGCGCCCGGCGCGCGCGCGGCGAGGTCCGCGAGGTACCCGTACGCCGCGCAGCGCACAGCCGGCGGCGCCGCCTGCGCGCCCGAAGGCGGCGCCGAGCGTCGCGGGTCCGGCGGCGGCGGCGGCGGGTGCGTCGCGTCCAGCAGCGCGGACGCTATGACCGGAAACGTCCCCGCGACGGTTTCCGGAAACAACCCGCGAAGCTCCGAAGTCGACAAGAGACGACGCGCGACGCGAATCGTTCCCAGCGCGGCGGACGTCGCGCCCGGGGGGTACATGTGCCCCCCGTGCGTCACGGACGACGCGTTCATCGCGAACCCGCCTTGGTTGCCGCCGTCGCGGTTGTTGCCGTTCTGGTTCGAGCGAACACCCCCGAGATCAAGATCGTCGTCCATCAGCACGCGGTTCGGGACGCACCGCACGAGCGCGCGCCTGAAGACGGCGGAGAGGACGAACGTGGCGAGCGCGCCGCGACCGTCGTCGGTTTCTTTCGAAGCTCTCGAAGAAACAAACGCGTCTTCGAAAAAAACGTCGGCGGCGGCGTCGCGCGCCGTTTCCGTCGGCGCGCGCGGGGGCCCGCGCTCCCACAGCGCGTGCGTCAACGCCACCACCGCGCCCACCAACGGAGGGTCATCTCGTGGGTCATAGCTCCTCGTCTCAGTGTGAGAGCTCGAGCTCTCAAAAGACACGGATCCGCGGCGAGAAAACAATTCGCGCGTGCCGACGACGGCATCGCGTACGCGTTTGAGCGATTCCCCAAACGCGCGTTTCGCGCGCGCGCTCGTCGCCGCCGCCGCCTCCGCGCGCGCCGATCCCGCGTACGCGGCGGCGGCCAGCGCGCTGGCTGCCACAGCCTCGGCGCTCGAGGCCACCGCGGTGGCGTGCGCGTGCCGCGCCGCGATCACGTGCGTCATCGCCGTGAAGCGCGACGCCGCGACGCTCCGCGGCCCGCTCGCCGCCGCCGCGACGCACACGCCGGCGCCGGCGGCGTGGAAACTGTTCAAAGAGTTCAAAGACGCGCCGCTTTCCGCGCCGGGGGGTGTCGCGTGAAGCTTCGCCGCGAACCGGCGCACGACCACCGCGCTCACGCCCGCGACGGCATCCGCGAACCGGTCCGCGACCCCGTCGTCGCCGCCGGCGGGGCCGAGAACCTCCGCGTGCCGAGCCGGCGCCGCGTCCCACAGCGCGTCGGCGGCGGCGAAAACCGCGTCGGCGGCGTTCGCGCCGGCGGAGACGGATACGCCGCCGCGCGAATTCGAATTCGAATTTGAATCGCACAGAGACCCGAACACGGCGCGCACGTGAGACGCGCGCGTCTCCAAAGGCGTGGGGGTGGGGGAGAACACCAGCGATGCATTCGTTCTGTCGTGTCCCGCGTCATCATCGACGACATCATCGGCGTCGTCGTCGCCGAGAAGACGACTCGAAAGATTCGAAACACGAAACGAAGAACCGAGCGCCGGGTGTCTACGCGCGGCGCGGGCCAGCCGCGCGCGCGCGCGCCCGAACCCGCCCGCCGCCGCGCCATTCTTCGATCCCTCCGCCGCCGCCGGGTCCAGCGCGGCGAGCGCCCACAGCTTCAGGAGCGGCGCGCCCGCGCCCGCGCTCAGAACCGGGGACGCGTCGCACGCGCACAGGCGGCTGTATAGGCGCACGGCCAGCGCGCGGTAGGGCGCGGCGGCTCGGCGCCAAAACAAAGCCGCGCTCGCGTGCGGCGCCACGATTTCACGTTCCGCCCGGCCCCAGGACCAGACGCGAGACGCGAGCAACGCGGACATGACCCGCGCGCACGCCTCGATCACCGCGCGCGAGCACCCGGAGGATCGATCGTCTCGATCGTCTCGATCGTCTCGATCGTCTCGATCGTCTCGACGTAAAGCGTCAGGCGAAGAGGCGTCCCGCCGCGCCGGGTGGTCGCTCGCCAGCAGCGACGCCAGCGCGGGCCAAAAGCTCTCGTCCAGCGCGCGCGCCGAGGCGCTCGCGGTGTCGAGTACGCTTTTGACGGTCGCCTCTCTACTTCCGCGCGTTTGAGCGTTCGCGTCCCCTCCCACCGAGGGGTTTTCGGGGTCGAGGCTCAAAAGGCGACGGGACATGAAAGCTTTCGACGCCTTGGTGCACCGCCGCGTCGCCGTCGCCGCGCGCGCCACCGCCGCGAGCGCGTTTCTCCGCGTCCGCGCGCGGAAGGGGTAGCGCGGAGACAGAAACGCGGCGAGCGTCGGCGAGAGGAGCGTCTCCGCGCCGGGCGCGAGAATTTCCATTTCCACAGTCTCATGAGGAGGCTCAACGTTCGAAGGCGAACGGAGTCCATCATCGAGCGCCATCGGGACACGGACGCGAACCGTCCACCCCGACGCGAACCGCCGCGTCGCGCGCAACGCGTGCGTCAGAAGCACGTGGCACTCCTCCGCGCGCTCGATGAGGCGCTCGGCGGCGTCCGCCGCGGCGCCGCCGGGAGGCGCTGTCGGGTTTTCTGTGGAAAGGAGCGAGCTCCCAGTGGTTTCCCCGTCAGCCACGGCAGTTCGGTTCGTCACACGCGCGCGCTCGTCCAGGTCGCCGATGAACGCGGCGAGCGCCGGCGGTAACGGCGGCGGCGGCGGCGGCGGCGGCGCGCTCGCGTCCGTCGCGCCGTCGCGCGCGAAAAACCGCGCGTGCTCGCGCAACAGACAAAACTCCTCGCCCAGCGCGGCGAGGAGCGACGCGAAAACGGCCGAAGCCGACGCGACGAAATCGGCAGCTTCGGCGACCGTTCCCGCGTTCGTTCCCGCAGCGTGTGTCTCGGCGGACGCGAAAGAACTCGTCGAACTCGTCCCTCGAGAAGAAGAAGAACGTTCGAGAGCGTTCCGCGCGCGTCTCGCGCCACCCGCCAACGCGTGCTCGAGGCTTCGCAGAACCGCGCGGAGCGTCGCCGCGCGACGCGCGCCCGATCGCGCGCGGAACGCGGACGCGTCGAGACGCGACAATCGCGCGCTCGCGCTCGCTCCGCCGTCTCCGTCGTCGTCCGTCGTCCCGAGCCCGCCGACGAGCCGCTCGAGCGCGCGCGCCGCGGCGCGCGACAAGTTCAGACCAAAAAGTCTGTCAGAATCAGAAGAAGAGGCGCGCCTCGACAAAAACACCGCCAACGCGCAAAACGCCGCGAGGGTTTCGTCCAGCTCGCGCTCGGCGCGCGACACCAAGGAGGTTTCGTCCACCTCGCGTTCCGGCAAATGATCCGTCGCGATAGAAGACTCTCTGGCGGAAACCGCCGCGCGCGTCGCGCGCGCCGCCGCGGCGGCTTCGGCGGCGGCGAGCGCGTCGGCGGCGCGGTCGACGAGTCGCGACGCGAGTATATTCGTCGCGTCTCCTCGAGTCGTCTCAGCGGCAACAACACTCGCGTCGTCCAGGCTCTCGTGGTGGCTGAAGCTCTCGAGAGCCTCGCGCAGTGCCCTCGCGGCTTCGTTCGTCGCCTTGGCGGCGTTTGAAAATTCCGTTCGCTCAAACGAATCGGCTTCGGCGGCGGCGGCTTCGCGATGGGCGAATCTGGCTTCGCGGTCGGCGCGCCTATTTCGTCGACTCGCGCGTTTTTGAACTTGACGCCGGAGACGGTCGCCGACGGCCGGAGCCTCGGCGGCGGCCGATTCGATCGGCGTTTCCGGAACTTCCGGAGCCCCGGGACCCGGAGCCCCGGGAGCTTCGGACTCGGACGCGAACGCGTCCCGGAGCGGGCGGTCCGGAACAGCCGGCGCGGCGGCGTCGACGGCGTCGGCACCGAGTGGGCCCGAATGAACACGCGGCCGTTTGTTCGCTCGGCGGTGATCGCCGCCGCCGCCGCCCCCGCCACCACCACCACCACCTCCGCCGCCGCCGAACCCCCTCCGCGTCCCGCGTCTCGTGGCGTCATCCTCGTCCGACTGCGAGTCAGGGACGATCTCGTCGTCGTCGTCGCCGCGCGGTCGGGCGTCGCGCCGGCTGTTCCGCGCCAGCCTCGGCGCGTCGTCGTCGTCGTCGTCGACGGCGATCACAGTCTGACCGCCGCGCCGTTCGTCGTTCGGCTCGCCACGCACGGTCGCGGCCTCGTGCCTCGGGA
>Ga0206682_10003978_pt1 | contig 12271 bp, 11 predicted proteins | sample M240m12015metaG_FD_155444 | JGI IMG/M metagenome (GOLD analysis project Ga0206682, IMG submission 155444) | Ammonia-oxidizing marine archaeal communities from Monterey Bay, California, United States - M2 40m 12015 | ecosystem: Environmental > Aquatic > Marine > Intertidal zone | place: USA... | reverse complement strand
TCTATAGGCATAGGTTCTGGCGATGTGGGGTTATTATTATATGATTCTGGAAACCGCATAGTTCCTCGCAATAACTCAGCGGGAACTTCCGACGGTGTAATTGATCTTGGTTTTGGCACAGACCGCTTCAAAGACCTCTACCTATCAGGCAATGCTTATGTTGGTTCTTCGGGCTTCTTGAGTAATAACTCAGGTGAATATATAAAGCTAGATAATGTTGACGATACTATAGAGTTTAGTACTGGTAGCGCAGAACGCATGCGCATAACCTCATCAGGTGACGTGGGTATTGGTACTAGTAGTCCTAGTGCTAAAGTAGATATACGTGATATTGGTGGAAGAACTATACAGTTAGGCAAGAATCCTACTACTAACTATTACGGCTCATCTTTGTATATGTCCGTAGATATAGGCTCAACTGAAAAAGCATTTAACATAGGCACAAAATATTCCGCAACAGGCGGTAACTTAGTTTTTGAACACTCAACTAACGATATGGGTCGTAATGGCGATGCTAGTGCATTGACTTATACAGAACGCATGCGCATAGACTCATCAGGCAACCTGTCGGTGGGTACTACTTCTTCTTCAGGAAAACTTACTGTTCGTCAAGACTCAACAACAGCTTCGCCACTGTTCATTGTCAATGCGGCAATTAGTGGTAAGTTTGCTACCTTTGAAGGCAACGGTGCTGTTCATGGTTCAATTACTTGGAGTGGCGCTACAACATCCTACAACACCTCATCAGACCAACGCCTAAAGAAAAACATTGCAGACGCTGATGACGCAGGCAGCAAAGTAGACGCTATCCAAGTACGACAGTACGACTGGAAAGCTGACGGCTCTCACCAAGACTACGGCATGATTGCACAGGAGCTACTTGAGGTAGCACCAGAAGCAGTGTCACAAGGTGAAACAGAAGAAGAAATGATGGGTGTGGACTACTCAAAATTAGTCCCAATGTTAATCAAAGAAATACAATCATTACGCAACCGTGTTGCACAATTAGAAACTGGAGAATAATAATGGCAGTAACTTGGACAATCTCAACACTAGAACGCAACACATCAGATGACGGTGTAGTTGTTGCACACTGGCGAGCATCAGACGTAGATGGCGACCACTCAGGTAATAGCTATGGCACTTGTGGCTTTACTCCTGACAGTAGTTCTGAAGGCTACACAGCCTATGCAGACATTACCGAATCTCAGGCTATTGGATGGGTAAAGGACGACATGGGCGAAGAAGCTGTAACAGCCCTTGAAGACTCTATAGCCGCACAGATAGCAGACAGCAAAGCCCCTGCAATTAGCACTGGAGTGCCTTGGTGATGGGTTACTTAATTGATGCATATGTACTTGCAACTTCATTAGTAACTATTGCCTCTGTTATCTGTAATTACACTGATACACCAAAAGACGATGTTTTTGTGGCAAAGGCCTATGCCATCCTTGAAAGGTTCGCGTTCTTGGGAAACAAGGCTAAACAGTAAACTTTAACCATTTGGAGTAACAACAATGAGCGAGAAAAAAACGACACTCATTACTGTTGACGACGTTGAATACAACCTCGAAGACATGAGCGATGAGCAAAAGATATATGTCCGTCACTGTGCAAGCCTTAACGGCAAGATGGAGTCTGCACGGTTCAACCTAGATCAATTGGTTGGCGGTCACGAATACTTTTACGGTCTTCTAAAGAATTCTCTCACGGCTGACGCTGTAGCAGAGTAAGGAAACATATCTATGGCGCTTGTTGCTCTTGAATTGCCTGCTGGCATCTACAATCACGGAACAGAACTAGATTCAACGGGTCGTTGGATTGATGGCAACTTTATACGTTGGCAGAACGGTTCTGTGCGCCCGATTGGTGGGTGGACAACACGTAAGGCAGGGGCAACAGCGGCAGCGCCACGCGGCATGGTTTCTTGGATTGATCATTCCGAGGTAACGCACATTGCTGTTGGCACATACAACAAGCTGTATGCGCTCAACCAAGGCTCTGCGGTACAAGATATTACGCCTGCCGGTCTTACCTCTGGGTCAGAGGATGCAAACGCTAACTACGGGTTTGGCGGTCAGACCTATGGTAATGACGCCTATGGCTATCCGCGTGATGCGGCTGTACCTGATCCAGTAACAACCTGGTCTTTAGATAGCTTTGGACAGTATTTAATTGCGTGTTCATCGGACGATGGCAAGGTTTATGAGTGGCAGCTAAGTACATCAGCCGCTGCGGCGTTGTTGTCAAATGCTCCGGTAAATAACAGCGCTATTATGGTAACCGATGAGCGATTTGTCTTTTGTTTAGGCGCAGGCGGTAATCCGCAAAAGGTTGCTTGGTCTGATCGTGAAAACAATAACGAGTGGACACCATCAACAACAAACCAAGCCGGTGATATTGAATTACAGACAACTGGCGAGATTATGTGCGGCGTTCGTGTTAAAGGGTCTGCACTAATATTAACAACCCTTGATGCACACACTGCAACTTATGCTGGCCCTCCGTTTGTTTACAGTTTTGAGCGTGTTGGCAGCTCCTGTGGCATCGTATCTCGTCAGGCAGCTATAGCCGTTGACCAGGGCGCGTTCTGGATGGGAACAGGTGGCTTTTATCAGTACAACGGTAACGCCGTACAAGAGATGCAGTGCGATGTGCTAGATCATGTCTTTACAAGCCTTAACACTGCGCAAAGGTCAAAGGTATGTGCAATACACAACAGTCAATTTGGTGAAATTTGGTGGTTCTACCCATCAGGTGACTCAAACGAAAACAACCGCTACGTTGTCTATGATTACAAGGAAGGCCACTGGAACATCGGTACGTTATCCCGTACCACTGGCGTTGATTTAGGCGCGTTTAGATCACCTCTGTGGTTTGATGCCTCTGGTAACCTCTATAACCATGAGTTTGGTTACACGCACGACTCTGCTCCGTATTTAGAGTCAGGCCCTATCACAATGGGCGCTGGAGACAATGTTATGCGTGTCAATGAGATTATTCCAGATGAGGGAACGCAGGGCGAGGTTAGCCTAACCTTTAAGACGCGATTCTATCCAAATGGTGATGAGACAAGCCACGGGCCATTTACACTTGGCAACCCAACCGGCGCAAGATTTCAGGGGCGTCAGGTCAGGATGCTGATTAACGGCTCAGAGCTAAACAACTGGCGTGCTGGCAAGATGCGTCTTAATGTCATCGAGGGCGGTAGGCGTTGAGTGCGCAGCTACCCCAACCAATTGGCGATGATTGGAAGGTATGGGGTAAACGTCTTGTTGATGGCCTTTTGGTGGCCCAATCACAGCTAAAATATTACCTTTCTGGGGATTCTGCGGCGCTAGAGGGCATTATGCTGTGGGATCGCTCTGGTTACCCAGTAGTTTCTAAAGATAACGCGTATCGACAAGTCTTAATGCAGGGCGGTTGCGGTCACTTTGTAGCAACTGCAACTCAAACCCCTTCACAGGCAGATACGGCCTATGCTGTAGCGTTTAACAGCGCAACATCAGCCGACGGATTAGCGATTAACGGGTCGGACGCAACAAAGATTGATGTAACAGAGACCGGTGTTTTAAGCATTGATGTGACAGCGCAGGTCACGTCCTCATCAAGCTACACAGGGTATCTTTGGATTAACGTCAACGGAACCGATGGTTTTGCAGTAAAGCAGGCCGTTAATGGTGATGGCGTAATAGCCCATACAGCCGTTGTAAGCGTTACCGCTGGTCAGTATATAAAAGTCATGTACGCGGCCTCTAACACGGGTTTAACGCTGCCCTACACGGCTGCATCAAGCCCGATACCAGCAATACCTGCGGTGCAGGTGTCAATGAGTCGATGTAAGCAGTAATGAATCTACATGAAGAGCTTTTGCGGTGCAGACCTTGGATAGAGAGTGCGCTCAAGCATTCTGGCGGCACGCATTTATTTGCAGATATTGTGCAGGGTATTGTGAGTGGGCGTATGCAGTTCTGGCCAGCAGAAAAGGGCTGTGCAGTGACTGAAATTATCATCTTTCCGCAGAAAAAGATTTTTCATGTTTTTTTGGCTGGGGGTGAAAAGGGGCAGATCGTTGATATGAATGATTCAGCCGTTGAATTTGCTAAAGCAGCAGGTTGTTCGGGAATGACCATTGCTGGGCGTAAAGGTTGGTCAAGGGTTCTTAAAGACAAAGGGTGGACGGAGGCGTTCACCACACTATCAAAGGAAATTTAATATGTCAGGTGGAAAAGGCGGAAGCCAAACATCACAAGTAGAAATTCCATCATGGATACAGCAGCCATCAATAAGAAACATGGCGCGTGCGGAGTCCTTGCAAAAGGTTGGCTATATGCCGTACATGGGGCCAGATGTCGCAGGTTTAACATCACCGCAACAGCAGGCAATGCAAGCAAATATTGATGCAGCCTCTGCCTTTGGGTTAGTTGATCCCGGTATGAGTGCAACGGACGGTATGCCGCAAACATCGCAGTTTGGCGGTATCTCTGGTTACTCATCGTACCCTATGTATGAAGAGGCAGTTGATAAATTTGAAACTGCAAAACCTAAACAGGCAGCAGCGTACAATAATCTATTTGTTAAAGAGCAAAGCAACGGCTACAGGCCACCAGGAACTATGCCAGGCTTTGCTTCAGATGGGCCTGACTTTAGTTACAATCCCTTAGATTATTCTGTTTACAACTCAAACCCTTACGGTGTTTCTGCTGGTGATTTTGATCGAGGAGGCCCAACTGGGGGGCCAAATTACGACACTGAAGACTTTATTACCTCTGCACAGCTTGCGGAGGCTATGCAAAACATGCAGCAGCCGGACATGTCGGACTATGTAACAGCAAATGATTTTGACAATCGATTCTTAAACATGCCGACATATGATGATTCTCAATTACGCAATGACATTAACAGCCGTTTTGAGACGTTTAACCCGACCGTAGGAATGCCTGATATGTCAGGTTATGCAACGACAGAGCAGCTAAACAATAGATTCGAGGCGTTTGATCCTATGTCATCGATGCCTGATCTAAGCAATTATGCGCAAATGTCTGATTTATATGATGACAGTCAATTGCGAACTGACATGAACAGTCGTTTTGAAACATTTAATCCTAACGTGACGATGCCCGATCTTTCTAACTATGCGACAACTGAAAGTGTTAACAATCGATTTGATAATTTACCTACATATCAAGCGCCTGATCTTAGCGGATATGCGACTAACGACCAGTTAAATACAGCAATTGCTGGCGTTCCTCAATTTGACCCAAGCAGCATTGATCTATCTGGTTATGCAACATCGCAAGATTTAAACTCTGCAATTAGCGGTTTACCGACTTACCAAGCGCCTGACCTAAGTAATTATGCAACTAATGATGCGCTATCTACTGGATTGCAGGGCATAAACCAATACGATGACACGCAGTTACGACAGGACATTAATAGTCGATTTAGTAATTTACCGACCTATCAAGCACCTGATCTTAGCGGTTACGCAACAACTGAAAGCGTAAATAATCAATTTAACAATTTACCGACCTACCAGGGGCCTGACTTGTCTGGTTATGCAACAACTCAAAGTGTTAACAATCGATTTGATAACCTGCCGCAGTTTGACCCTAGCGGATTACAGGGCCAAATTAATGCAAATCAGCAATCGATCAGTAACCTTCCGTCTTACCAAGCACCCGATCTAGGAAATTATGCAACAAAAGATCAGCTTATAGGTCTTCTGTCAGATATCGGCACATCTTCAACGGGCGTTAACCCCTCGTTATATTCTGACCCAAATCTTGGGCAAAACAATGTGGCAAACACTCCTGTCAAAGCAACGACAAAAAAGAAAGTTAGCACAAAAAAAGGAGCTAGATAATGGCTAATGGTGGCGCTAAAGGCGTAATGCAAGCACAGCCTATGATGCAAACTAACAAATTTGCAAAACAAGGGACTAATAACCAAAGTCTTTTCTCTGATCCGCATTTAGGTCAAGCAGGGCAGGGCGTACCACCAATGCCAGGCGGCGGTATTCCTAATAATGTGCCTTTGCCTCCTTACAGCGGAAATGGTAACCCTCAACCAAACACAGTCCCAACTAGCGGCGCAACGACGCAAGGTCAACGAGCGCCTAGTATCTTTAGTTCAAGTGCACAAGGTATTAACGATGCAATGGCTGGTGCGCGTAATGAGATGAATTACTCGCCAATGGGAATTCAGTCTCAAGGCTATAATGCATCGCAACGCGGCGCAAGAGGTGTTACTGGTGCAAGAACATTTGGTCGTGGTTACAACGCCGCAGGTAGTGTAGGACAAGGGTATACAGCATCAGGAACATCTGGTGAAGGCTATCAAGCCGCTGGCGCATCTGGTCGTGGATTTAATGCAGCAGGCGTTGACTCGCAAGGATTTGAAGGAGTAGGCGTAGGATCGCAAGGTTACAATCCACAAAACGCTAGTAGCTACGGTGTCAGCGGAAGAATGTTAGGTGGAGGGCCAAACGTCAGCGCAAGAGACGTTAACGCAGACCGCATTGTTGACGCAGATATCGGGCGTTACATGAACCCTTACAATGACGAGGTGGTTAATAGAACCCTTGGTGATTTAGATGAGGCAAGACGGCTACAGATGGGCCAAGCTGGGGCTAACGCTACCGCGAGCGGCGCATTTGGCGGTTCACGGCACGCACTAAGAGAGTCAGAGACAAACAGCAGTTTCTTTGATCAAGCGGCGCGCACAGCCGCAGGGTTACGTCAGCAGGGCTTCAATCAGGCGCAGGGCATGGCACAGCAAGATATTGCTAACAAGATGCAGTCTGATTTAGCTAACCAAGGCGCATCACTGCAGGCCGATACAACAACTGCTAACATTGCACAACAGCGTAATCTTGCAGATCAGTCAACCGATTTGCGGTCACAAGAGTTTAGCGCAGCAGCAAAGAATCAGGCAGAGTTTGCAAACCAAGCGGCACAGAATCAGGCAGGGCAGTTTGCAGCGGCAGCGGCCAATCAGGCAGCACAGCAGACTTCTGCTCAGGATCAACAGGCTCGTCAGTTTAGCTCGGCAGCAGCTAACCAGGCAGCACAACAACGGTCATCTCAGTTACAGCAGGCACGACAGTTTGGCGCACAAGCAGGTAATACTGCTGATCTTGCTAATCAGGCCTCGTTAAACCAAGCACGACAGTTTGGTGCTGGGGCGCGTAACACGGCAGGTTTAGCTAATCAGGCAGCGTTAAATACCGCAGGTCAGTTTGGAGCGCAGGCGTTAAATACTTCATCGTTAGCAAACCAAGCAGCAAGAAATCAAGCAGGTCAGTTTGGGGCGCAAGCCTTTAACACTGCAAACCTTGCAAATCAGGCATCAACAAACCAAGCAAGACAGTTTAGTGCAGGCGCTGGAAATACCGCACGGCTTGCTAATCAGGCGGCCTCTAACCGTGCTAATGAGTTCAATATTGGTCAGAATCAAGCGGCTCAAATGGCTAACCAGGCGGCTGGATTGGCTGGATCACAACAGCGCCTATCAGCTGGTAATCAGCTAGGTAATTTGGCTAATTTAGGCTTTGGGATGGGTCAAACTCTTAGCGGTAACTTAGCACAGGACGGCGCAATGAAGCAGGGTCTTAATCAGTTACTTATTGATGCGGTTAAGAACCAGTTTAACCAGCGTTCACAAGCGCCTTATCAGTCCATTGGATTGCTCTCTCAGGCTCTTGGTGCATCACCTGTTCCGCAAACAACTACAACGTCTAAACAGCCTGGTCTGTTTGATTACCTAACCCTAGCAGCGAGTTAACGGTATGTTTGATTTTTTATCTGGCGAGAGTATTGAGCAAGAAGAGGAAATGGCAAAGAAAATTGCTCAGAACAAAGAAATGATGGCCGCAGAACTTAAAGCGCAAATGGTTGCACCAAAACCGGACTTTGCATTGCCTAATGTACCTGTGCCAGAAGAGTCACAGACATTTATGGATCAAATGCAGCCCTATATGGATAAGATCGGCAAGGGCGCTCAGTCATTTGCTCATCAGGGCTTTGTTACCCCTAACATTGCGCCAGTACAGCGTGGCGGTGGCATTATTGCGCCACAGCATCAACAAACGATTCCGTATGGTCAGGGCATTGTTGCGCAGATGGACAAGGGCGATAACAAGAGCGATGTCATTCAACTAATTATGAAAATGATGGGAGGCTAGAATGCCTGATAATGAAATGGGCCTACTTGATCGGTTAGGTAAAGGAATAAAAGAGTTCCGCGCAGACCCAGAGCGCATGGCAAGATTGCAAATGGGCCGAAATTCTATGCGGTTGAACCCTGATCAGGGCATTGCGGCATCTGCAGCTAATACCATTCAGCGCGCACAAGAGCGCAGGCAAAGCGGTATAGATGCTGCTGCAACGATGAAGTTTCTGCAATCAAGAGCAGCGACTGATCCAATGGCGTCGCAAGCATTAGGAGCCATCCAAGCAAACCCAGGTATGGTAAAAGACATCATGGGCGCATACTTGTCTGGACAATTTAAGTCACCGCACATGAACAAAAACATTGGCTCTATACAGATAGCCCAAGAGGATATTGTCCAAAATGGTGTCACTGTTGTTAAAAAAGGTGGGCAGTACACTTATACTTTAAACCCCAACGCTACAACAGGGGAGCAGTACAGTCTAGTTCCATTAGGCGGTTCTGGCTTAACAGACGCACAACAAAACCAAATGGACGTAGATAAACAAAAAGTGCAGTTTGATATGGCACAAGGACTTCAAAAGGGCGAAGAAGTATTTAAGCAATTTAATCTTATTGATCGCCAAATACAGGACTTTCAGCGAGTGGGAGAGCTGGTTGATGAAGGCGCAAAAACTGGCTTTATTAGAAAGTTCTTGCCCTCAACCGATGCGGCAACTTCTGAGCTTCGTAATATCACGAATAAAATGGGTATTGATATCATTAACTCAGCCACATTCGGTGCGCTAAGTGCTACCGAGCTGCGGCTAGCGTTAGAAACAGGCTTTGATGCAAACCTAAAAGGCGATGCTCTTATTCAGTATATCCAAAGCAAGATCGCTGCCCAGACTAAACTTAGGAATGCATTAATGCCTGAAATACAAATGCTTCTTGGAGGCTCTGGACTAAAAGCCTACGCTGACTACAAGATCGATAACAGAAAACGCCATGACGCGGCACAAGATGCTTTCAGTGAATTAAAAAAATATGAACCGAGCCTTACAGCTTTAGAGTACAGAGATTTTAATTTAGATGAGCGCGAAACGCTTATGCGAGAGGCAGGTTTACTATGAGCAGTGCTTTAGAAAAGCTTCGCGAAAAAAAGCGTAACGCTAATGTACCTCCAGTAAATGTACCTCAAGATATTCAGGGAAATTACTTTGGAAATTTAGGTCGCACTACCGTTGGGCAGGGCTTGTTGCTTGGCTTTGGTGATGAGCTTGAGGCTGGTTTTAGAGCAGCAATGTCGCGATTTTCAGATGATCCTAAAACGTACAAAGAAATCAGAGATGGTGTACGTGAGCAGTTAAAACAGTTTCAGGCGCAAAACCCTAAAACAGCAATTACTAGCGAGATTGTTGGCGGTTTGATACCTACGGTAGCTATGATGATCGCAACACCATTAACTGGAGGGTCAAGCGGTGCAGCGGCAACTGCTAATGCAGGTCGCATCATGGGTGTAGCTAAAAGAGCATTAAATGCCGCGCCAGTAAGCGCAGGTGCAGGCCTTGGTTACTCAGAAGCTGATTTGACAGAGGGTAATGTAAGTGGTGCAGTTTCAGATACAGCTATTGGTGGATTGGTAGGTGTTCTTGGCTCTGAGGGACTACGGCAAGCAGCACAAGCATCAGGTGGTATTTACAAATCTTTTAACACGTTTATCAGAAATAAGTACGGTAATGAGTACGTTGGGCCTGTGTCAGAATATCTTAATAAGTTACGAAGCAGAACAGGAAAAAGTATCGAGGAAACCATTGAAGACATTAAAAATGGCGGCGTAATGGCTGAAGATGACTCTTTAGTGGCAAGCCTTAGAAATATTGCTGCAGAGGGCGGTGAAGCGTCTGGTGACATTAAACGTGCGGCAAGTGCTCGCGCTGATGAAACAATGCAACAAGCTGAACGGTCTGTTAGAAACGCGTTAGCGCCGGATGTTGATGATACAAACGTATTGCGAGCAGTGTCAGGACAGAGTGATGAATTAAAGTTAGCGCAAGGTACGCGGTATGAGCAAATATATGCTGATGCGCCTGATATTCCTAAATCATTAAGTGATCGTATTGTCGGGATGATGAACGTGAACCCCGATGTAAGAAAAATGTTTTATGAAGATTTTTTATCTGCTCGTCTTACTAATCCTAATTTAAAGCCATTGTTTACAATGATTAAAAATGAAGATGGCAGTGAAAGAATGGAATTGCTGCGCAAAATTACTCTTAAGGACGCAGAAGATTTTAGGCGCAACCTGCAAGAAACAGCGTCAATGATATTTGAATCTCCTAACAAAAGAAACGCACCAGGATTTAATTACATTGAAGCTGAAAAAGCAGTAAGAGCGCAAATTGATAAAGCAAGCCCAACTTTAAAATCAGTAAGATCAGATTTTGCTGGTCGAGAGTCTGTTGATGCGGCAATTAAAAAAGGACGCTCAATGGCAGGTAAAAGCCCAGATGAAATTCAAGTGGCTATGGATAGCTTAAGTCCTGAAGAGAAAAAAGGCTTCAGAGCCGGCATGCAAATATCTATTCGCAAAAAAATGTCTGACCGAGGTGGCACATATAGCGCACAAGCAGGTGGACTTGAGGTGTCTAACAGAACACCAAATCAAGTAATGCAAACAATATTACCTGAAGACCAGGCTGATAATGTAATTGCTGATTTAGCAAGAGCTGGTCGTGCAGCGCAAAACAATGTCAAGGTAAAGCCAGCCGGAGCAGCAATAACACAATTTACAGAGGCAGCAGGTGGTGAAAAAAGTGCTGTAGGAGCCGCTGCAAATGCAAGCCGTGCCGCACAGGGTGATATCTTTGCTGCAGCTAACTTAGTAACAGATTTAATATCAACTAAGCAACTAGGTTTAAATGATCAGCAAACACAAAAGGTTGTTGAAATATTGTTTTCAAAAGACCCAGACTTAGTACGATCAGCATTAACCGATACTACTAAAATGGGCGAGTTAAATCGCAAGATAAGCCAAGTTGCGCAAGCGGTTGTAAAATTAGGCGATAATGTTGTAAAGCGCCAATCTCAAGGGCTTATCGACTCACTGTAACGCAAACAATTTTTTTATAACCGTCTTAACTGGCGGTCTTTCTCGTGGAAAAAATATATGGAACTTAAAAAGCTAACAGAAGACGACATCAAGTCAATTGCAGCGGATGCGGTGGACAACGCAGAAGATTTTGTAAACTCAGAGCTAGTAGATGATCGACTTAAGGCGCAGCGATACTATGACGGTAAGGTCGATATTGGCGAGGAAGAGGGCCGAAGTCGGGTTGTGTCAACCAAGATACGCGACAAGATACGGGCCATAAAGCCAAGTCTAATGCGTGTTTTTCTGTCAACCGACAAGCCGGTTGAATTTGCTCCTACAGGACGCGAGGACGCGCAGTTTGCTGAACAGGCCACCAAGTACGTCAACTACAAGTTTAATACGTTAGGCGGCTACAGCGTGCTGTCTGATGTCTTTGCTGATTCACTCCTAAAGAAGTGCGGTGTTGTTAAGTGCTATTGGAATATTGAGAAAGAAAGCGAGACGTTTGACCACCAAGACCTTCCTGATGAGGAGTTTAGTTTAATTGTTAATGATCCGCGTGTTGAGGTCATTAAGCACGAAGAGATCATCGAGATGGATGTTGATGATATGGGCGTTGAGTACCAGCGCACGATGCATAACGTCAAGGTGTCTGTCACCGAAGAGTACGGTGATTTATGTATCGAGAGTCTACCGCCAGAAGAGTTCTTTATATCTTCAGAGGCCACTAATTTAGACGATGCCTATGCTGTTGTGCATAAGCGAGAGATGCGAGTAGGTGACCTGGTTGCTATGGGTTATGACTTTGATGTCGTGTCTGAATTAACGGGTAACGACACTGATAACTTTTCAGACGAGGAGAGATTTGAGCGTCAAAACTTTAGTTTAGATGATGATGAGCAGCCTTTAGACCCCACAATGCGTAAGGTCATTGTGTCTGAGGTCTACATGAAGATTGACGTTGACGGCACTGGCGTACCTGTCATGCACAAGATACTGCTTGGTGGTGGAAGTGATGAGTTGCTT
>Ga0206682_10003976_pt1 | contig 12274 bp, 12 predicted proteins | sample M240m12015metaG_FD_155444 | JGI IMG/M metagenome (GOLD analysis project Ga0206682, IMG submission 155444) | Ammonia-oxidizing marine archaeal communities from Monterey Bay, California, United States - M2 40m 12015 | ecosystem: Environmental > Aquatic > Marine > Intertidal zone | place: USA... | reverse complement strand
CAACTGCTCGGTTAGGTAAGCCAGACGATATAGCAAATGCAGTACTTTTTTTAATTTCTGACCAATCTAGCTATATTAATGGGGAAACTATTCATGTTAATGGAGGCATGTATATGGCTTGACAAAATAGCTTTTTAAACTATTAAGAATTTATAACAAAAAGGATCAATATGTCAGAAGACGTTTCAAGCAAAGTTAAAAAAATTGTAGCAGATCACCTAGGTATTGACGAAGCAAAAGTAAATGAAGATTCTAGTTTTATAGATGATTTAGGCGCTGATAGCTTAGATACTGTTGAGTTGGTGATGGCTTTCGAAGAAGAATTTGGATCTGAAATATCAGATAGTGAAGCAGAGAAAATTTTAACTGTAGGAGATGCAGTTAAGTTTATCGAAGGAAAAGCTAACTAATTACTTTTATGCCCTCACATAATGATGGGGTGATGATAGTTTTGTCTTCTCCTTCTGGAGCCGGCAAAACAACACTAGTAAATATGTTGTCCTCACTAGATAACTTTGAAATCTCTATTTCTCATACCACACGACAACCAAGACCCAGTGAAACACCTAACAAAGACTATTTCTTTGTAAATGAGGATGAGTTTAAAAGATTGATTAAAAACGAAGAATTTCTTGAATATGCAAAAGTTTTTAATAATTTTTACGGAACAACAAGAACACCAGTAATTGATAAATTAGATAAAGGTAAAAATGTTTTATTTGATATTGATTGGCAGGGGGCAGACCAAATTAAGAATAAAAAATTAGATTATAAGTTAATTACATTCTTTATACTTCCCCCAAGTAAAAAAGAATTATTTGAAAGACTTTCCAATAGAGATATGAAAGATAAGTTGATTGCCGAAGAAAGAATGAAGCAGTTTGAAAGAGATGTCTTACATTGGATAAATTATGATTATGTAGTAATAAATGATAATCTAGATAAATGTTTTTCTAAAATAAATACTCTTATTGAAGCTGAAATTAACAATGGTTCAAAGGATTATGATTTAGAATATATTAGAAGCCATGTAAGTAAGTTAACTTCATAAATTTTCATATTCTCTGGTTAATTCGTAGTAAGTATTAAAATCTAAATTTTGTGGTCTTAAATTTAAATCGATTTGAAGTTTATCTATTATTTTTTTATTACCATTAAATAATTGATTAAAAGGTTTTTTTAGCATTTTTCTTCTCTGACTAAAAAAAATTCTTGTAACTTTTTCTAAGTTTTTAGGATCTTTGAATTTAAAAAATTTTTTTTTTGGTGTAAAAAATAATAATGAACTATCAATTTTTGGTTTAGGAGAGAAAGACTGAGGTTTGATATCACAGATTTTTTTAATTTCTAATTTCCAATTAGCTAAAATTGACAATCTTCCATAAGTTGATTTATTAAAAGTTGAAATTATTCTCTCAGCAACTTCTTTTTGAAACATGAGAACTAGGTGATTAAACCAAAAATTATCTTTTAAATTTAATATCCATTTACTTAAAATCTCAGTGGATATGTTGTATGGCAAATTACCAAACACTATAACCTTTTCATCAAATATCGATTCTTCGTTAATATTCAAAATATCATCATTTATAATAGTCAACTTTTCACCAAAATTTACATTAAGGTTTTCTGCTAAACCATTATCCTTTTCAATGACAAATACTTTTTTAGGTTTATTTTTAAGAATAAAAGATGTCAAATTACCAGTTCCTGGTCCTACTTCAAATATAGTTTTATTTTCAATTGCAGTCACATTTGCAATTTTTTCTAAAATATTTCTATCTGTTAGAAAATTTTGACCTAAACTTTTTTTAGCGTAGATCAATTTTTATCCAAAAATTGAATAGCTTTTAATAAACTTTTAGGATTTGATTTATTTTTACCTAGCATATTTTCATTTGGGCCATGATCAGGAGATATTCTAACAAAAGGTAAACCTAAAGTAATATTGATTGCATCATATTCATACAATGTCTTTAAGGGAGTGAGTACTTGATCATGGTACATACCTACTATTACGTCAAATTTCTCTCTATTACGTTTCAAAAACATAGTATCAGCAGAATAAGGTCCAGAAACATTGTATTTTTTTTTTAAATCCTTTATTGCAGGTCGCACAATCTTCTCATCTTCATTGTACTTGTGAGTACTTTCACAATGAGGATTAAGACCTAAAACACCTATTTTTGGTTTAAATTTTAATTTATTTTTATAAAAACTGTCTATTAAGCTGACTTTCTCTTTAATTTGTTTTTTATTTATTTTTTTTGATACTGATTTTAATGGTAGATGAGTTGTAACTGGACAGACGGAAAGCTCCTCATTGTAAATTAACATACAATTTTTCTTTATTGAAAATTTTTGAGAGATATATTCGGTTATACCCAAAAATTTTTTATTTAAAAATTTTTTTTTTGAAATTGGCCCATTAATAAATTTTTTAATTCTATTTTTTTTTATAATCTCAAAAGCTAGATTGAATGATTTTTCAATAAATTTATTAGATCTTGTTGATATTTTTTCAAAAGCTTTCTTTTGATTATATTCAACATTTAATAAATTTATTGATTTATTATTAAGTTTGTATTGACCCAGATTTGAAGGATGGAGAATCTTAATTGTTTTTTTAAATTTCAATTTTTTCATTTGCATTAATAATAATTTCTTTGATGATATAAGTATTATAGGACTTTTAATTTTATTATTTTTTAAAGTTTTAAAAAAAATTTCTAAAAAAATACTATTAGGTTCTGCAGCTACTATTAAAATTGGACTATAATTCATTAATAAAAATGTCTTTTTTGACCCTATTAAAATATATGTTTGAAAATTGATTTAACTGTTCGTTAGTTTTTTTTTTTATAATTAATTCTAATTCTTTATCTAAATCAATATCATTATTAACCTCTCTTAGTTTTTCTTTTTTTAATATTAAAAATCCTCCAGGAATAACTATTGGTTTTGTATGATCTCCAATTTTAGTACCATCAAGTAGCGTCTTAATATTTAAATTTATTGCAGCTTCTTTAATCCACCCTAATTTACCTCCTTTGTTGGAAGTGTCAGATTTACTAAAAATTATAGCTGCTTCTGAAAAGCTTTTCTTTTTAATGCTATCTTTGATTTCCTCAAATTTTTGATTTAACTGTTCACCTTCATTTATTGTAAATAAAATTTCTGATAGTAAAAATTCTTTTTTTTTCCCTTTTTTAAGAAGATTATTTTTAATTAATTTTTTATTAATTTTTACACTATTTATGTATTTGCTATATATCATTTGATTCCACACAATCTCTAAAGTAATTTTTTTTTTTATTAAATCTGGATCTATGCCTATTTTATTAAAAAAATTTTCAAAATCAGAGATAGTCTCAATTTTTTTTTTTTTAAAATTATTTATTAGTACTTTCTCTAAAAATTCTTCTTCAATTTTAATTTCTTTCACTAATTTTTTTAATTCAATTTCTCTTATTTTTTCTCTTATTAAAGAATTTTTAGCAATTTCAAATTTTTGAGACTTATCTATATCTACTGAGCTTAATTGATCATTAATTATTTCCAAATATCTTAATTCAGTAAGAATATCTAAAGAAGTAACAATTTCATTGTTTACCCTTAAAAGAATTTTATTTTCAACAGCGATAGCATTATTAATTGTAAATAATATTGAAACAAACACCAAAATTAATTTTTTAAATATGCTCATTTAGTCTATCGACCTAATATGTTGCTACCTTCATACTCATAACTTGTCAACGGGAACAAAGTAATTGTAAATAATAAATTTTCACTTGGTTTTATATCTCCATCAGCATAGTAAGATTTTTTATATTTAATACCAGCTGTCAGACAATCATTTTTATATTCATAGACAAGATCATAATACTCTGTCAGGTTTAATGTTCTGTTACGTCTAGTGTCAAATCTAAAAAAATTTTTATCATCAAGGTTATATTCTATTGAATTGGCGATAACATTAGTATCACCCATTTCCCCATTTTCTTCTATAAAGTTAAATTTTGTTACAAAATTATTAATAGAAATTGTTGCATTAAAATCATTATATTCAAAATTTTCATAATTATTATCTACAGAAAAATTATATTCCAAGTCTAAATTATCAGAAAATTTGTTTTTAATAGAACCAAATAAATTTGAATTTTTTCGATTAATAGAGGTTTTGTTGGGTATAAAATTTTGCTCCTTGTCTCTAAAAATAGTAGCTAATTTTAATTCAAAATAATCATTAATTTCATTTAAGTCATCATTTTTTTCTCTTAAATAATCAACACCTAAGGTAATTGATTTTCCTGACTCCAAGGTATCTGATAGCCCCAATCTATTAAGGGCAAATATATTATTTACGTCAATTTTATTGTCTGAGGTTGAATAGTCTTTCATTTTACTTGGGTTGTATCTAAAGGATAATTTTGGAGTTAATAAATTGTTATATTCATTTACCTTTTTCTTTAAAGGTAAACTTAAATCTGCATTAAATAAACCAGCAAGTTCAATTTTAGGGCTAGATTTATATAAAATTGATTTTTTGCCCAATGAGTTTAAGTTTTTAAAACTAAAACCATAATTGCTCTTAAGTCCTAAATTAGAAACTATATCAAAGCTATTATATGTTATGTTATTAATAACATTAGTTTTTAACTTATTAGTATTAGTAAGATCGTTACTACCATTTGAATTAAAATTAACGTTACCATTAAAATAATTTTGAGATATTGATTTATCAAAATTATAATAAGGAAGAATATATTGATACTTATCATTATTGTTTTCTATTTGAAGATTTTCATAACTTTGAATTCCAGTTTCAAAATTAAAGTTATCATTAGTTAAAAACATTTTTACACTACTGTTTAGTTCATCGAAGTTACTTGGTCTTAAAGTTGACTTTGTAATATGTGGATCAAAAATCTTTAAATAATTATTATTCGATACTTTTTTTGCCGAAAGTTTTATTTGACTAGTAATGTAATCTTTAATTTCTAAATCCAAATCATAATCTAAAAAATAGTGCGATAAACTATTTTTTTTATTAGTAGTTGAAGATTTGTACCCATTAACAAGCCCTATATCAGCTATAAGCTTAGATTTTTTACTTATCTGCCTATATTCAACTGTTGACATCAGAGTATTGTTGTCAAATAGGGTAGGTGTAATTGTCAAATCCTTGTTTTTTGAGATTACTTTAAAATAAGGTAGGGTAAGCGAACCACCTAAAGTATTTGAATTATTTAATTCAGGTTGTAGAAGCCCAGATTGTCTTTTTACAGAAGGGTCTGGGTGAAAAAATTTTGGCAAATAAAATACAGGAAAATCATATATCTTTAATACAGCATTATCGTACATAATTTGTTTTTTTTCTTTGTCATGGGTAATCTTTTCTGCTTGGATTAACCATGACGGACAATCACTATCTTTTTTACAGCTAGTAAAAACTCCTTTATTTATTAGAGTTATCTTTCCATCACTAGTTGACGATACTCCTTTTAACCTTGGGTCATTTTCAGGATTATTAAAAATATCTTTATGAATTATAATTTCTGTGTCTTTTGCAATATATTCTCTATTATTTAAATTTATTATTGCACTGTCTAAAAAAATTTTATCACTCATAGGTAAATTATAATTGGAAATAGCTAAAATTTTTTCACCTTTTAAAATTTCTTCATTGATTGAATAATTAAAATTTTCAACAAAATATACTTGAGAGTTTTTTTCGTCTTCAATTTTAGTTTTATGTTTAGAGCTTAAATTATTTTCATTAATTAAATACACCAAATCTTTAGATGCTATTTTATACTTATTTTCTATTAAAGTTTCGGTATCACCTACTGTGATTATTTTTTCGAAATCTTTAAAGTATGTAAGGTTATTCCCAGTCATTAAATAATCTTTTGAAGTCTCTTCAAGTTTAACGTTACCGTTTGCATTAAATGTATTTGTATTTCTATTTAATTTAAAAGAATTTGCATATATGTATTTATTTTTATCTAAGATAACTTTTGAGTTTGTATTTGTAGTTATTATCTCTTTACTTTTTTCATAAATTAAATTTTCAGCATAAATTTCCAAATTTTTTTTAGAGTCTTTAATTACAACATTCCCCTCAGCAGTTAACATATTTAATTTTTTATTATAGATAAACGTATCTCCTGTAATTGTTATTCCATCATTAGTTTTAATAGAGCCTTTTTTTGATCCCTTTATAATGTTACCGTTATCTAATATTTCAATTTCAGTTACATCAAAGTTGAATTGATCACTTTTACTCACGTTAGAGTAAATTAATATATTAAGAATAATGTATATAAGTGTATGTAAAATTTTATTTTTCATTTATTTTATAAAGCATAAAACTGTTTATTATCCCTAGAAATATTAAAGGAGTAAATACAGCTACAAGCAAAGGAATCCTTTCCGTGTTACCCATTACTAAAAAAAAATTGTTTATATAATAAATTACAACAGAAAGAAATAAACCTAATGATATCTTATATGTTGTCCCACCTAATCTTTTTATTCTAAACATAATTAATGCTGAAAAGATGGTTATCAATAATAAATATAAGGGATAAGTGAATATTTTCATTATCTGAAGATCAACTTCTATGAGAGAATAATTTAACCTTTTATAATTATTTCGTAATTCATAGAGCTGCAAAATATCCAATGAAGATAAATTCGAAAAGAGTGTTTGAATTCCTCTGTAATCAAAGTTCGTATTTATCTCTAAAATTTTTTTAATTTCATAATTATTTTTTTTGTAAATCTTTGCATCGTAAATTAGCCATTTTTTGTTTTTTATGTTAATTTTTTTACTTTTAAGATTTCTTATTACTTTAAATTCTTTATTAAATTCAGTAATAAAATTGTTGATTAAATAGTTGTTTTTAACCTCTGAGGAATTAATAATATAAATCTTGTCATCGATTTCATCTTTTATCCATAGTCCATTTTTTGTAATAACAGCTAAGTATTTACCATCAGTTGTGAATTGTGATTTTTTTTCCAAATAAAAATTTTTAATATTTGCTGAAAAATTATAAAAAATAAGAATAATCAGCACTCCTATTATGAGACAGATGGAGACTAAAAAGTTTAAGATATTTGAATTTTTAAGACCTGAATATTTAAATATTTCCAATTCATTATTATCAAAAAGTTTAATAAAAAAAATTTGTGTAGTAATTAAAAAAATAAATGGAAACATTTCAAAAACCATTGATGGCGAATTTAATAAAGTCAGAAAGAGTGTAAAATTAATTGCAATTTCAATATCTTTAAAAAAATCTAACTCTGATAATAGATTCAAAATAAATACTAAGCAAAATATTATTGCAACTACATAGAAAAATGATTTTATAAATATATAAGATAAAAATTTTATATATGTTTTCATTTTATTAAATAATTAAATTTATTTTTTTTTACAAATATTAAATATAAAATTAATATGAATATAAACGGCATAACCGAGATAGAAAAATTTTTAACTTGTATTGCTGAAATGTATTTAATGGTTGTTTCTGAAAAAATAATAAATGATATTCCGGAAAAAAAGGTCACAAATTTTAATCTTTTATACTTTAAACTCTCTTTTGATGATAATGTTAATAAAAGTGACACAAGAACTAATAATGGAATGTAAAAAGGTATAATAAATCTTTTATATATTTCTTTATAAATATTATGTGAATTTGTATCTGAGCAGTTTTCAATTTTTTGATTCCCTCCTTTTTTTTGTGAATTTAAGAATTTCGCACATTTTAAAATAGCTACAGAAGATAATTCTTGTGTTTTAATATATGTAGTTGTGTTGGATTTAAAATTGTTTAGTGGAAAATCTGATTTTGAAAAACTAAAGTTTGTTATTTCGTTATTCTTTCCAGTAATTGTTGCACCATCATATAAAACCAAAACTGGGATATTCTTAAATTCTTTAAATATTCCTCTTTTTGCATATGTTATCTGAAAGTTATTATTATCTCTTCCTTTTTTAAGGTATAAATTATATAAATTTCCATCCTTATCTTTCCTCTCACTATAAATAGTTACATTTCTAATTGTATCGTTAAATCTTTGAGCTTTTATAAAATTTCCGAAAAAATTTACAGTCGATGTTCTTAAAAAAGATCTAGCTAAATCTTGTGTTTTTGGAACGATTAATGATGTCATAATCATTTGAACAAACATCAGAATTACTGAAAATTTCAATATAAAGTGGACTAATTCCATTTTACTTACCCCAAAATTCCAAAAAATGATTAGTTCATTATTGTTCTCATATTTTGAGGTAACATGAAATAAACTAAAGAACATTATAAATGGCAGTAATTTACTTAAAATTTTAGGAAAGTTTAGTAATGAATAGTTTATGTATACCACGTAGTCTCTACCGTCTTCGATCATAATATCCAAGTAATTAACAGCTTGAAATACCCAAACCACTATACTTGTGCTTAAAAGAGCTATAAGAAAAAAGCTCATATAATCTGATAATAGTTTTCTAAATAATATTTTTTTCATTGAATTATAATAATATATTCCTTATATAACATTTACTCGTCTAGAGTGTATTTAAAACTTATGACTATTCAAATAAATTATAAAATAAACAATTTAACCAAAACTTCCTCTAGCCTTGTTTTATTTGTTGATGATAAGTTCAATATTAACCTCTTAAAAAAACACTTCTCAAATACAGAATTTTTATATGTCTCAGATTTATTAAAAAATAGTGATTTAAAGAAAGATTTACTTTTATTTAAAATTAATTCAAAAAAAACTATATTTTTAGTGTCTGTTAAGAAAGATGTTAAAACTTCCGATATAGAAAATTTAGGTGCTAAATTTCATGGTCATATCAATTATGATAAGGAAAAAAATTATTTTGTAAATGCAGATACAGTAAATAGTAATATTGAAAATTTTATAGGATATTTTCTGCATGGTATAAGATTAAAATCCTATGAATTTAATATTTACAAATCTAAGAAAGATAAAAAAAATATCTCTATTAATATAATCGGAAATAAAAATAAATTAACTACTCAAAACCAATTAAGATTTAAAGCATTAGAGGAAGGTACTTTTTTTGCAAGAGATCTTGTTTCAGAACCTGGCAATATTTTACATCCTGATGAGTATGCAAAAAGAATAAGTTCTCTTAAGAAATTTGGCTTAAAGATAAATATTTATGATGAAAAAAAATTAGCAAAACTTGGTATGAATGCTTTGCTTGGTGTTGGTCAAGGGAGTATTAGAGGGTCCTACCTTGTTACAATGGAGTGGAATGGAGCAAAAAATAATTCTAAACCTCTAGCATTTGTTGGAAAAGGTGTTTGTTTTGATACGGGAGGGATATCTCTTAAACCGGCGAAGTTCATGGAAGATATGACTTATGATATGGCTGGATCTGCAACTGTTGTTGGTTTAATGAAAAATTTAGCAATAAAAAAATCAAAGATTAATGCTGTAGGTGTTGTTGGTCTCGTAGAAAATATGCCAGGAGGTAATGCACAAAGGCCTGGAGATATTGTTAAGTCATATAGTGGTAAAACAATCGAAATATTAAACACAGATGCAGAGGGTAGATTGGTTTTGGCTGACGCTCTTACTTTCACAGAAAAAAAATTCAAACCAAGATTTATGGTTGATTTAGCTACCCTTACAGGAGCAATTATAGTTTCTCTTGGATCAGAATATGCTGGCCTTTTCTCAAACGACGACAAATTATCTAAACAATTAATTGAAGCTGGGGATAAGGTAGGTGAAAAATTGTGGAGAATGCCATTACACAAAAACTTTGATAAATTAATAGAGTCTAAAAATGCTGATATGCAGAATATTAATTACGTAGGTGGAGCAGGCTCAACTACTGCAGCACAATTTTTACAAAGATTCGTTTTAAACAAAACTCCTTGGGCACACTTAGATATAGCTGGTATGGCTTTTTCAAAATATGGTGGAGCGCTAAATTCGGGTGGTGCAACAGGTTATGGTGTAAGATTATTAAACAAACTAATAGAGGATCATTATGAGTAATACAGAACAAACATTATCAATTATTAAACCAGACGCTGTTGAAAGAAACTTAGATAATGAAATAAAAGAAATGTTTAAAAATAAAGGATTTTCAATCGTAAAAGAAAAAAAAATTCAAATTGAAAAATCAGAAGCTGAAAAATTTTATAAAATTCATGAGACAAAACCATTTTACAACGACCTTTGTACATATCTTTCGTCTGGACCAATTGTAGTTATGATACTTGAAAAAGAAAATGCAGTATTAGGCAATAGAGAATTAATGGGTGCTACTAACCCAAATGATGCAGAAGAGGGAACTATCAGAAAAAAATATGGGATTTCTATTGATAAAAATTCTGTACATGGATCAGATAGTATCGATAATGCAAAAATTGAAATAGATTTCTTCTTTAAAGACTAAGAATTTTTTTTATAGCTGCTGGATAGAGCTTATGCTCTTGGATCAAAATCCTTTTTGCCAAGCTTTTAGGAGTATCAAACTTTTTAATTCTTACTTTCTTTTGATTAATAATTTTACCAGAATCTAGTTTAGAATTTACAAAGTGAACAGTGCATCCAGAATATTTATCTTTGTTTTTGATTGCTTTTTCGTGAGTGTTTAATCCTTTATATTTTGGAAGAAGAGATGGGTGAATATTTAAAATTTTTCCCCTAAAGTTCTTAATAAAACTCTTAGATAAAATTTTCATAAACCCAGCAAGACAAATTAAATCAATTTTATTTTTTTTTAATTCATTGATAATTCTTTTTTCAGATAAAGTATTTTTAAAATCAAATACCTTTTTTTTGATTTTGTAAATTTTTGAATATTGCAAGCCTTTTGCTTTAGAATTATTAGAAATAATCATCTTAATGATTATTGGTGATTTTTTAGGTTTAGAAAATTTGATGAGAGATTTTAAATTACTGCCTGTTCCAGAAATAAAAACTGCTGTTTTAATTTTATTAGATCCAGTTGACAGAGCCATTTAGTTTAATTTTTTCTTTAAAGTTTTTAGTAATTTTTCCTATAACATAAGGTTTAAAATTATTAGTAAAATAGCCTTTAATTTTATTTAATTTTTTTGGGTTAATTATTAAACAAAAACCAACACCACAATTGAAAGTTTTTAGCATTTCTTTATTTGATATACCATTTCTATATAACCACTTGAAAATCTTAGATGTTTTTATTTGTTCTAAATTTATCTCAGCTGTTAAATTATCTGGGATTACTCTTTTAATATTATCAGCCAAACCACCTCCTGTGATATTGGCACATCCATTAATTAAATTTTTATCTATCAATTTTAAAATTTCACTTACATAAATTTTAGTTGGTTTGATTAATTCTTTTTTTAAAAATTCATTTTTTTTGATATCTATTTTTTTTTGTTTAAGAAGATAACGTACTAAAGAATACCCATTTGAATGCAAACCGCTTGAAGGAATAGCCAAAATTAAATCATTATTTTTAATTTTATTTTTACTTAAAATTTTATCTTTACCAACAATTCCAACTGCAAAACCCGCAATATCAAATTTACCTTTTTCATATGTGCCAGGCATTTCAGCTGTTTCTCCACCAACTAATTCACATTTAGACAATTTGCAGCCTTTTATTATACCTTTAATGATTGATTTTAATTTCTTTAAATCAATTTTATTTATTGATATGTAATCAAGAAATAGTAATGGCCTAGCACCTTGAACAATTAAATCATTAACACTCATTGCAACCAAATCAATACCAATAGTGTCGTATTTATTAAGTGTATTTGCAATTTCAACTTTAGTACCAACACCATCAGTGCAGGCAACAATTTTAGGTTGTTTTATGTGATTAGGAATGTCTGAAATAGAACCAAAACCACCAATATTTGAAAACTTTTTTTTGCCTCTTTTTTTTGATGAAACAGAAGAAATGAAATTAACAAATTTATCAGCTGCATTTATGTTAACTCCACTTTTTTTATAGGTTATTAATTTATTATTCATTAATATGTTATATGAAATCTAATATTAAATTTTTTAATTTTAAAAGATTATATATTCATTTTTGCTTTCTGGCTTTGTTAAATATTTTTTTTTCCACAGAAAATATTCAAGCAAAGACTTTTTCAATCAATGATATAGAGATATCCACTCCTTTTGAGATTAATTTTAATAAAAACAAGATAATAGATGAGGGTTTTACGCAGGCATTTAATAGGTTGGTTTTATCAATTTT
>Ga0206682_10003975_pt1 | contig 12274 bp, 22 predicted proteins | sample M240m12015metaG_FD_155444 | JGI IMG/M metagenome (GOLD analysis project Ga0206682, IMG submission 155444) | Ammonia-oxidizing marine archaeal communities from Monterey Bay, California, United States - M2 40m 12015 | ecosystem: Environmental > Aquatic > Marine > Intertidal zone | place: USA... | reverse complement strand
CACGTATAGCTCGGTAATGATTCCGATTAAAAGTCAATGCTTTCATCCTCACCTTCCGCCACTTTAGCTACGGGCTTTGGTTCAGCTGTGAAGCCATCTTCTTTATCGAACGCATTGGCACCACCTTGACCCCCGGTTACGAGATCTAAAACTTGCACCGCATTAATACGTAACATCAATCCTGAATAGATTGAAGTAGATACTGCACCTACATTCAGTGCTAGCTTGACTTTACTTCCTCCCCATATTGCACCGTTAGCTGCATCGTAAGGATTCTTCTGAGCATCTACAATAGTTAAGTTGTTCTCAACTACAGATCCATCAGCTTGTTTAAAGAATGCCTTGGCTTTAGTCTTAACATCAAACGCACCAGGGATTTCATTCTTGTCATCATCAAGCGCCGGAACAATTGGTACTATTAAATCTTTAACACCAAGGTGTGCCATAGCTTGCTCTTTCATTTCTTCAATCTTGGCGATGAATGTTGTTGCATCCTCACCTGTTAATCTAAGATTGCATTTATATACTGGGTCACCAAACTTAGCATCAGGTGCTGTAAGGTGAGGGTAGATTGCGGTTCCTACTGGAGTCACAATCGATTTTCTAAACGGTTTATCTGCCATAAAATTTTGTCCTTTAAATTAATTGTCTAAATATTTAGCTTCAAGTCTGTCAACATCAAGACCTTCAGCTTGCATTTGCATAGCCATGTCAACAGGTACAGGGAAGCCACGCTCCCACATATCTTTTGCTTCAGCTACTAGTGCGTGTTGTATACGGTTCATTAACATTACAATTCCTCCTTCATATAATTGATAAGTGCACGAGCATGTTCACCACGGCCTTTCGATAAGCAGTCAGCTAGGATTCGTTCGCCTAACTGACATGCTTCTCTCGGGTCGTAGTCATATCTCTTGCAAATTAAAAGAAAGGAAAGTATTAAAGCCGCTACTTGCTCATGCTGCTGTAGTCTTTGCACACCATCGAGCAATTTGAAAGCTGCTGTCTGTGCATGGTGACTACTGATTCCGTGAAGTTTGTCTTTCATATTTTTCCTTTTGTTATAGTCGTCCAATATAGGGGGGTAACTGTTTTATCTAATCTCATAAATCATTTAATCCCAACAGGCATCTATTTAATTGAAAAAATAATCAGACTCCATGACACGAGTTATATCCAGGTCACCCCGAGGTGGAGCTTCGGGTAGTTTCATTTGTAATGACTCTTCAAACTGTTGTTGAAGTGTTCCTACAAAGTCTCCTTTATATTGCTCAATGAATGTAAGTCTTAATTGTTCTGATAAAGTTTGAACATGACCTAGGTGTACAGCATAGCTATCATGCACCATGCTAAAGTCTTTGATACCTAGATCAACACATCTACATAAGGTAGACATCATGTGACTTGCGTCCATAGAATGCACAAGATTTGGAGATACAGCAGACACTTGCTTACGTCCATCTATCGAATCAACTCTTGGTCTGTACCATCGTTTTATTACTAACTTCATAAACGTAGTTTCTATTCTTTTTAAATCGGTCTTCTTGTAGAACTGATTAACAGGAAAGCCAACAGGTGTAGTCCAGGTTAATCCTTTGCCTTCCTTGTTTGCTGCTTTAGCTATTGACTTTAACCAATCCATAGCTACCACAGAACTGTTTAAAGTTTCAGTAATAGATTCCCATATCAATCGAGTAACATATACAATTGCTTTCCACTCTAGCTTTGGATCATCTATATCTAAGATGTTGTTGCCTTCATCTTTCTGAGCTTTAAGTTCATCCTTAAGTTGATCACGCATACCAAACTCTGTTGCTCCATATGGAAGTGTCATGACCTGACGCTTAACTAACTTCCGAGAAAATTTTCCTCTCCAAAACTGAGCGTAAGTATCGTCAGTTTCTTTAGCTAGTTTGTTTTCAACTACATCAGCTACTTGTTGATAGACATCAGCCGGAGTATCACTTGGTACTAAATTAACTTGCGCTCCTCCCTCCGAACACTTCAGCATGCTACTAAAATGTTGCAGTCCATTACACGATCCGTCCAATCCGACCGGTATAACTGACTCATAGTCTGCTCCAAGTCCTGACTTCTTATATCTAGCGTACTCAAAACAGGCGGCCAAGAATTGCCAAGGTGATCCGGCAGTCTCCCAAAAGCTTCGAGCTTCTAATGGATCATCGGCTACCATTAAGATGGCTACCTCTTTAGATTCAGTCCACTTAACTCTATCTTCTAGTGATACTTTATCTTCACCGTAACAGTTAGCCATGTGTACCTTGAGCCACATCTCCCCATGCTTACCTAGTTTTTCAGGGTGAGCAAACTCTAACAAAGATTTACCCAGGTCATCGCTCTGAGGGTTAAGGTTAGGTACCAATGGATATACCCTTGATCTGAAGTCACAATTTGAGGGGAAAAATATCTGCTCATAATCTTTAAACTTATTAGCTATATAAAGTTTAGTGATAAGTGCAGCACGTTTAGAGTTCTCTCTGTTATTCATATTGTGTTGAAACGTGGCATTACTTTTCCAGGCTTTCCATTCATCCTCATTAGTTTCTTTAAAGAGGTTGATAGCTTCATCAGTTTTTTCACAAGGCATCTCAGGTATATCTCTAGGATTTATTGGAGGTAACACTTTAGTATCCGTCTCAATACCATTCTCCCAATAGTAATTAACTACATCTAGCACATCTGCATTAATCTTATAAGCTGTTTCTTGTACTGCATTGACGGCTTTATATACTCTATGCATGTGGTGTGTTTCATCCACATTTTCAAGATAACTTTTAGTTTGTCCTTTAATAAAAGGTACTACACTAGTTCTATATCCACCATCATAAGCATTTGACCATTGATAGGGTGGTACAATCATTGGTAAATAGAAGGGTGATAACACTTCGTTCTTTGTGTGTTTATCTTTTAGCCAAGCCATGATCTCCGGAGTAGCTATTAAAATCTGTTTCTTTTTCTTTCGTACAAAGAATATTTTTTTAGTTACTAATCCTGTTTCAGTTATAAAAATATTTAACAGCCACACACCTAGCAATATGTTATCTCTTTTATTACTTGGATTGTCTATGCCAGCATAGTTTGCATAGTGTCTCATTGAATTACGCTTATGTTTCTGATTACCTGATTTACTTTTCTCATCAGCATATCTATACAATCCAAGATGTTTACTCTTAAACTCTTGCATCATACGATAATCATTAACACCTCTAGCTATGCCCATCTCTGCTTCTAAAGTATTCATACCTTGTGATATAGCATTGATTATTTCATGACATACTGTAAAGGCGACACCATCAGAGTCTAAATCTTGTATTATAGATAAGGCTCTAGGTTTAGGCCCCCCTTTTACCTCTCTATCTTTAGCTTTAGTAATAGCGTCTGATACTTTAGGGATAGCTGATAGTAGTAGACTATGTTGAGGAGCGAGGGAAGACTCTTGTCTTTTATCTTGAGCCTTGCTTAACTCTTGTCTATATCTTTTAATACCTAACTCTGTTTGTTCTAGTTCTAAATCTATTTGTTGCTCTTCCAAAGTTTTATCTGTCATATTATTTTCCTAGTTATGATTGATTGGCTTGGTTCACCAATATAGGGGGGTAACTATTCTTGACCACTGATAAGGCACATCAATAGTCAAGAAAGTATATCCCAATAAGAGATTTTTGTGTCATAAAAAAGTCACAAAATCATGTTAGAATTCTGCCATCCTGACTGAAACCGCATAGCCCGGGTGGCGAAATTGGTAGACGCAAGGGACTTAAAATCCTATCAATAGGCTACACCTACTGTAACTACTAGGCTTCCAAGCTCCTTTGTGTTACCAAAAAGACACATCATGGTCACAAACCTATTGATTACACATCCCAAGTGTCAAGATGTCTCATCAATTTCTTAACCACATCTCTACCTAAACGTGTAAGTTCAACGTGTCGATAGCGTCTATCTTTTTCATCAATGAATATCTCTATTAGTTTTTCAATACGTCTTCGGTGCTGTAGGTTGTGTGCATTTAATGTAGCTAACACACGTGATACCCCGGCTTCTGTTAATGAAGACGTTCGTCTGATCTTCTGTACTGATACGCTATCATCTAATGGAACCATCAATAAGATACTTACCATAGATACAGGCACATCTGTACCAAATTGTTTCTCTATATCTAAAAGAACATTCATTACTCCTTTCACTTTAGTTTCAAAAGTTTTCATTTCTGTACTCTCCCTAGAATTACCTACTACTATGATTCCAATAGTTTCATAGTGTCTTGTAGTCTTACGTTAGTAATCTGCGCATAGATCTGTGTAGTTTGTAGGTTCTTGTGTCCAAGAAGTCTACTCACCACATCAATAGAAGCGCCCCGTTCACAAAGACGTGTGGCAAAAGTATGTCTCAATCCATGTAGAGTAGCTTCACTTGATAGCGATAGCGTACGCTTCATTGATTTAAACTTACGTTGAACCTGGTCTATGTTCAGTTCTTGAAAATTAGATCTATTCTGAAACACATCAACACAACGAGGTGTTAATGGTATTGCTCTTGGAACATCTGCCTTGTTAATCGTGATAGTTAAGACACCATCACGCACATCGGTTGGTACGTTGATGTTTAAAGCTTCTGATAAGCGACAACCTGTGTCTGTCAAAATTGTAATTAGGTCTCTCATAAAGCAATCATTATTATCTTGATAGAACGAGATTATAGACTTGATCTGTTCCGGTGTATAGATATATTTTCTAGAGTGTTTAATTCTCTCAAGCTTAAACTTAACAACAGGCACATCTATACCCATAAGTTCCCTGGCGTGTCTCATTACGCTAGACAAGGACAGGAAATATTTATTCCTAGTAGATGGCGCATTGTATTTAGACTTAAGAAAATTGTGGTACTTCAGCACATCCATTTGTGACAACCTGAATAAGTTGAAGTCACTCCCAAAGTAATCCAAGAGTTGCCGGTGATAACGATAGCAGTTCTTATAATACTTTGATGTCTCCAAGGATTGCTCCCTGGACTTGGTTGCAACAGATAAGCGAAGCTCATCCATTGATTGTTCAGGTGTACTTGAGATCCTGGCCATAGCAAAGGCCGTTGCTTCAGTCTTGCTACGAGATCCACATGTAAACCTTATCCGTTTACCTGAAGGGTTCACATAATTACAATAGTAAACCCCATCTCTTTTATAGAGTTTCATTAGTCCTCCTTTAATGTAATGTATCGGTTAATTTTTCAAAGATCTTACGTACATATTCAGTGTCATAAGTTTCAAGTATGACCATGATTGCTTCAAGCATTTCGTCCCTGGTTTCCATATCTATCCTCCAAATGTTGATCGATGTCTTGAAAAATTCTATCGAGTGTTGAGTCACTGATCACACTGCTATTCAATTGGAGTTGTTTAGTTTCACCATTGGCTAGCCGAAGTGTGACCGGGATGTTTATATCAATGTCATAGTCATGCATATCTATTCCTCCTCATAGTTTGAAAGTTTTGGTATAAGTACCGTAAAAGTATCATCGTTTTCGCTGATCACATCTGATTCCTCGAGCCTATCCATTTGAATCATGGCGTATTTAAGAGTTTCTAAAAGTTTTTCATGAGTCCAAAAGTTTTTCCTTCGCTCTTCATCTGAATAAGTGAAGTAACATATTTCAGTTGCTAACTCTTCATACATTTTTTTATAATCCATATCCATTACTCCTTTATTGAACGTTTACTTTGAAGCTCTCGCTTCTCGTTTTCATACACTTCTAAAGCTCTATCCAATGGATAATCCCAATCGATATCCCAATGCATGAACTCCCCGGCATGCGCCAGGCCTACCTCTATATCGCACATCCTTTGATCTGAATATTCCTGGAGTGGTACCCAGGCTAAATACCCTGGTTCCTCCGGGTCATCAGGATGCACATCACATAAGAAAAAGTTGAAGGCTTCCATGTAATCACATTCTTTGTCGAACCTACTCGCTTCTTGTTTTGTCATCATGTTTATTACCCCTCTATTTGTACTAGTTCATAGGAACCGACAATATTTGCCGTGTCGATTTGCTCGTACTTCTCATCCCACCCATAAAAGGTAAGATACTTTTTCCCGGTGTCTTCGCATATCCATATGTTGAAATCAACAATGTTGTTTTCCGGATGCATGCCTGGGAAATCTATTTCCACATCTAACCCACCCCACATGTCATACACCGGGAACTTATGTTTTTCCCAGGCTTTTTGACGTTCAACCTTCCAGGTTAGATCGTTTTGTTTATCTTTAAGACGTTTGATCTTTGCATTCTGTAAGTCGATCTCGCCTTGTAGTTTTTTAATTTCATCTCGTTCTTTTTGCATATCTATTCCTCCTCATGTTTAGGGTTATCAGTGTAGGCAAACTCCGCCCACCAATTAGAAGTGTCTTGCACGCATTCATTAAGGTCTTGAGTTTGCATTGTGTAAAGCTTTTCCTGGGCTTCCTTTAGGTTTTTAGCTTCAATATCGATGCTATAATGTACAGTTTCACTTGCTAAAAAATTGTAGTTATAAGTTTTATTTTTAGGCATATCCATTACTCCTTTAGTTAATTAATCTAATAAAATCATGAAGGCTTTAGGGTGATTTTTCCGGAACCAGGCCAGGCCCTCTTGAACCATGGCATATAAGCCCATCGCTTCGGCTCCCATTATGGCGTCATACATTGCCACCGCCTGGGGTTCGAGTTCTACAGCTTCCCCGGAAAATCTATTTTTTACAATTTCGGGCCTAGATCCTACGCTTAAGCCTTTAAAGCTTTTAGGTATTGATTGCATTTTTATTACTCCCATATAGTTTAAAAAAAGTTAAGGCATATCCATTAAAACGGAGCCGGGCCACAATCGATCATGGCTTGCTCGTATGGATCAACGGCCGGGATTTTTTCCGGCTTGTATCCGGTGGCCTGGATTGTTAGGCCGGGTTTATCCTCTATAAACCATAGGGCTTCACGTTTTGATTTAAAGCCCCTTAAAGGTTCCCCGAAGTCATCCAGGATTAAATGACTAAACACTATTAAGACTTTTTACTAGGCTTAACGGCTTCTTTATTTAACTTATTAACGTCAATCCCGGTATTATCTTTAATAGATTTTTTAATGGCCTTTTGAACGGCCTTTGATCCTATAATATGTATTTGCATGTTTTAAGCTCCATAGTGATTAAAAAATGATAGATTGATATCTACCCCTTAAGACTCTATTTAAAAAGCCTTAAAGGGTTAATACGTTAACCCCTGGCATGGTTCTTAAGATAATCCATCAACGCCAATTTATAGGCCATATCCGAGCGTTCAAATAAGCCCATTTTTCGGCCTAGTAATTCGGCGTGATGTTTATTAAATAACTTTTCAATCATTCGATCTTTAAAACTAGAACTATGATCATATGTAATATTATTTGACATGATTAACCCTCCATTAAATTTAATTTCATATCTAGGATATTTTGACGTTCTTTAGTCTTTAAAGGCTTATTCAATAAATAAACCATATAGGCCAGGATATGGCCATTCTGTTTATAAGTCATTTTTTAAGCTCCCTTCGGTATAATAAATTGTGAATCTAGGCCTAGTTTAATAAGGCGTTTTGATCCCTTCGCATATAAGGCCAGGATAGACCCTTTAGGCTTCGTAAATGTAAGGTCGTTATCATCCCCGGATAAAACCGGCCTTTTATGAAAAGTTAACGGGATTGACTCTTTATCTTCAAAAACAACGGCCACCGTTGATCCGGCTTCTAAAGCCCGTTTATTATATTTTTGAAACTCCGGCTTATTAGAATATGAGAATGTAAGATTATAATTAGAAGGAAAATCATCCAGGCCGTTTTTAGAATCTACACGGTTCGGAATTTTCGTATAATCCATAAATTGAACATCCGGAAAAAACTCGAATATATTACGATAGTAAACATCTTCAAAAGTGAAGCCGATATTTTCCCATCGAATATCCGAGGTTCCATTTAAACGAACTAAAGGCTTAAGGCCCCGGCGCTCGGCTTTCCTGGCCAGGGCTTTAATTTCGGTCACAAGCTTAACAAAATAAGCCCCTGGATCGTTAAGATATAGTTTAGTTCTATTTAAACGGGCTTTCTTAACGCTTGCGAAGGCTCCCCGGCCGGCTTCGTATAAACATGATTCAATACAGCCCGCCTTTTCTGCCATTGCGCATAAGTTAACCCCGGATGTTTTATAAGGGCTTAAATATTGGATCCCGGTTAAATAACCGAACTTTGAATTTTTAGATGTTTTAACATCCGCTTCGATAGATAATAGTTTCATTGATTAACCCTCCATTAAATTAGTAATTAATAGATCAAGGCCTAGGCCTATGATCCCGAACGCCGAACATATTAAGAACGGCGTCAAAACGTATAATAAAAATAAACTCATGTTGATAACTCCCTTCAATAGTCAATTATTAATCCGAATGAATAACTGTTATATTATCCCCGGTCGAATGTTGAATAACTTCATTAAAAGACTTAAGGCCTTTAATATATAAAATATAATCTTGTAATTCTGTTTTTTTAGTTTCCATAGTAAATCCCCTTTTTAATAGTGTTTTGTTTTGTGAATAACATCGGCCAATATTGTTTTTGTTCGATGTTTTGGCCTAGATATCTTTTTTGGCATATTGTTAGGTGATATCCAGGTTAAAATCGTGTTATCAGTAGCAGTAATTAATCTAGCTTTATTACGCTTTCCGAATTTGTTATAACTTAACTTTGAATGAGTACCCCTTCTAGCATGGCCGGCCAATCTATCCCAATCCATGGTTCGAGGGAGTAACTTAACTAATTCATTATCAATGTCATTAAACATATTTAAACCCCTTTTTGAAAGTCATAACCTTTACTACATCCCAAAACCGCTTTAATTGAAGCGTTAGATGTATGGTTATATTGATAAACCGGCTTTTTAACTACAGCGCCGGGCTTTAGTTCTTGATGTACATTCGTAAACCTTTTTAATGCTGTTTTTAGATCCATGTTTAATCCCCTTATTTGGTTAATTGATTAACTTCAAAACGTTCTGCTATTCGATCTAATTCTTTAAGATCTTTAATAAGTTCTTTATCCCAAAAACTATCGTTATAATTAACAATGTTTTTGAATGGTTTTAAATATTCATTCATGTTATTAACTCCCTTTTATTTATTTAATCTTATTAAGGCCAATCTATAATCAGTGGCCTTCATAGGCTCCCCGGCTTGTTTCCAGGCTTCGGCGCCTTCATAAGTTTCGACGTGCCAATTCCAATTTAAATCTTTATATTGATTCATGTTATTAACTCCAATAATGAAAAAAATAGATTAATAAAAAATATTAATCACCTTAAGCCCTCCAATTGATAGAAGGCTTAAAAGGTTAATACTTTGAATTACTACTTATTAGTCTTATTTGATCTGTTGTTTATTTGGGTACCTAACCTTTTGAAAAAAACCTAACGACTTTGTTAACACCGTTAAGCCTTAATAAACTAGTCTCAAATTTATATAGTCTTAATAAGGTTCTTAGTACAATCCCTAAGCGGATCCCCGGAACTCCCGGAGGGCTTCGATAGCTCCCTAACTACTCTATCCGCTTTCAACTTGCGGAGCCGGCTAGGTAACGCCTTGCTATCTAATTAACTTCTATTATCCTGATTATTTATCTTAAGTCAACTATTATTATAAAAAGAATAATTAACTAAAGAATAACAATCTAACATTAAAAGAGTAGATCAAAAGATCAAAAGGTTACAATTTAATTAATATTTATTTAACCAGGGTTTTAACCAGGGATTAATCCAGGGATCAATGGCCATTATTAAATGAGTTCTAAAGATCCCGGGATTTATGAAAGCCTATAAAACCGTTTAAAAAGTTAATACCATAGCAAGGGTTAAGTCTTAAAAAGCTTACCACGGGCTTTATATGAAGCCGAAATTGTGACTTTTGATCATTTTTAGGCCATATCGGTATTTTATAGTTATATATATTGGATCAACGGTCGACCGGTGGCCGGCCATTGGAGGGCTTTAAGTTCTCATAAGATATTCAAAAGGGTTCTAAAGATATTCAAAAGGGTTCTAAAGATCCCATAAATAAAAAAATAGATATATGAATAAAGACATCGGATTATATTTATTATTAAATAATGTCTTGATTGATAGAGAAAAGGATTAATGATCCCTTGCTATCTTACTGTTTATCTAGTTCTAGTCTTGAATTGAGTCTAAAGTGAGTCAAAAAAAATCTAAAAAGTCATTAGAACATATCAAAGAACCTTATAAAAGTAATGGGGGAAACGCCACATCTGTCACGTATTATTACCTACACGAATTTTTCTGATAAATTATTTATGACCCTTGGCTCACCTTAAGTAACCCTAAGATGACCATAATAACAGGAGTGATAGGCAATATAAGGAGTAACGCCAGTAGACCCGAGAGTCTCTTAAGATACACCATGGTTTACTCCTTTATATACATTGTTAATAGATATTAGTGATTATAAGCTCGGATGTCCCTAGAGTAACCTAAGGTATACTTAAGGTAACCTAAGGTATACCTATAGGGATATATGGACCGGGGGGGGAGTTCTTCTTCCCTTTCTCCAATATAGGGGGGTAACTGTTTACACCCATAGGTCACCACTAGATGTAGTGTCTCCTAGTTGTCCTGCAGAGTCCATGAACTTCCTTAGTTCATTCTCTCTCCATTCTTCTTTAAAGTCTGATAGAGCTGAGTCTGTATCTCTTTCTAATGCTTCTGTCCAATACTTACATGCTATTGCTAATGCATCTATAGCATCATCATGTAATAGAGCACCCTTAGCTCTATTTAATCTAGTCATTTGATAGAAGAGTTGATGATTCTTATTCTCACCTCTACCATCTTTAATAACTAATGATTTATCTACTACTAGTCTATGTGAGTTCATAATGACTTCTAATGAATCTATAATCCTCATTTCTTTTTGAGTATTGTGTCTTACCTCATCAGGATTAATAGATACTGGATATATCTTAGATAATACAGGCTTAAGGAGTGAGGAAAACATACCATCACCAAAGTTACTCTCGATAATAATCTCATTGACTTTATGTTCCCTAGCTTTCTTAGCAATCTCTGCTAATGCGTCAGGAGAGTACCCACCAGGTAATCCACCTGCATCTGTTACGTATAGCATGCCATTAAGTTGTTTAACTATTGCATAACCAGTGTTATCTTTACCTCTACCAGCCGGATCGATAGACATAACTGTACCTGAGTAATCTTCCCACTCATCTGATACATATAATGGTTTATGGAACCTATCACCACTAAAGCCTACATTAGGTAGATCTTTAATGACTTCTTCTGTTCTAGTACCCCATGCAACCTTAACAGGACATTTATCTCTATCTATGTCCATTACAATAAGATCTGATAGTTTAAGAGGGTACTTATCTTGGTCAGATAGGGTTGTATCCAACATAAACTGTAGAGCAAACCCTGATCGCCCATAGGATGCCTCACGTTCACTTAGGTCTCTATCGTCAAACCTATCGGGATCTACAGCCGTCCAAGCATTCTCTTCGGTCCACTTGTCTGCTACATATGGCGCTAACTTAGGTCCATAAGATTCTAATTGCTTAGCATTCTTAGGGAATCTAGCTGTCCATATCTGTTGTTTATAGCCACGTTCTGATAGTACATTGTAGATAGACTCTTCTGTCTGCGGTGTACCAAGGTATATGATCTCAGATGTAGGATCTGGTGTTAATATAGCTTCAAATTCTTTAATAGTCTCTGATAGCTTCTCTCTTTGTGTCTGTGTTGCAGAGTTATTAGCTGATTCTACGTCATCTGCAATAATCAAACTAGCACGAGAGCCTGTCATCTGTCCTGTGACACCTACAGATTTAACTGAAGGGGCATGAGATGCTCTGGATGGAGCTACATCAAAGGCTATATTAGAGTTTCTTTGGTCATCATTAGGTGCTAAATGTTGTAATATCTCCATTTCACCTAATAAACGTTTGGTAAAGATGGAAAAGTCATCTGCCCTTTGCTTAGATGCGGAGACTACAAGTATCTTCTCTTGTGGATTGATAAGTAATCTCCAACATACAAAAGCTGAAGTAATCCATGACTTACCTACACCACGGAATGCTTCAATAATCTTCCTCTTTTCATTCCTAGTCTGTAAGTAATCAGCTATATCATACTGTACAGGGGTAGGGTGAGGGAGGTTAAGGTGTTGCCAAGTGA
>Ga0206682_10003972_pt1 | contig 12281 bp, 3 predicted proteins | sample M240m12015metaG_FD_155444 | JGI IMG/M metagenome (GOLD analysis project Ga0206682, IMG submission 155444) | Ammonia-oxidizing marine archaeal communities from Monterey Bay, California, United States - M2 40m 12015 | ecosystem: Environmental > Aquatic > Marine > Intertidal zone | place: USA... | reverse complement strand
GCTTCTCATCGTACGCGCCGCCGTCGGCTTCGTCCGAGGACGACCAGCTCTCCGAGGCGCCCGGCAGGTACTCGCCCTTCTCCACGATGCGGTCCGAGTGCATCACCACCTTGCCCTCGCGGTTCACGCGAATCGTGGTGATACCGCGCACGTCGTACTCGCGGTCGCCCGTGACGCGCCGGTCGGCTCCCTCCACCTCGTCTCTCAGCCGTTGAAGCTCGTCGGGGTCGTACTCGGGGAAGTTCTCCTCGATGAACGTCACCATCGCCGCGTCCGCGTTGAACGCGCCGTCCCACTCCGCGCGCCACCGCACCAAAAGCACGCCTGGCTCCGGGCAAAACGCTCGCTCGGCGTCGTACGTGAAGCTCTGCAGGTTGCGCTTCACCAGGGGCTTCCACTCGCGCATGAGCTCGTCGTACGCGCGCTTCCCGCGCGCCTCGTGCACTTGCGACGTGTACACCACGTCCTCGTCCACCAGCGACGGGTCGACGTCGAACAACGCGCGGCTGAGTTTCTCGCGAAGCGCGTTGGTCGTGCGGAGCTGCGCGCTCAAGCCCGTCTGCTCGGACTCGGCGTCCCACGTCGCGTTGGGCTCGTCGTCGGCCGAGGCGACGCGCGCGAGACGGCGCCGGGGGACGGGCCGGGAACGCGCGCCGGTTCCGAAGCCGCCGCGAGCGCGTCGGGGATGCGGCGCGCCCGGCGCGATCGCGCGAGGCGCGGCCGCGAGGTGGGGCATCGCCGGCGGCGTCCTCGGCGCGTCGGGCCTGCTGAAAGCGCCGCGCGCGACCCCGGGATCTGCGCTGCGATCGAAACACAACCGACAACCTTCTCTGCGCCACGGAAGCTACCCGCGCACTACGCACGCGCGAAGAGGTGCGTCGCCGCGAACGCGCCTTTCGCCGCGATCCGCGCCGGTTCGACCGATGCGCGGGTCCTACTGAAGCTCGCGGCTCGGGTCCGAAGGCACGCTTCGTCAGCTTTCTCCAAAGGTCGACTCGGCGATAAAACCGGTAAAAACCGCGCCGCTGGGTCCGGAGGCTGGTGCTCTCAGATCACACGACAGTCTCAGGAGTTTTCGGCGAGAACGCGCGTGTTCGGCGGCGCCGCGCGCGAACCGCGCGTTTCCTTCCATCCGGTTCGACACGATTCGATACTATGCGCGCATCACAACCACCTACGCGTCTCTCTCCGGGTCTCTCTTCGGGTCCACGCGCGTGACCCCGAAAAAAACCCCCCTCTGCGCGGTTTCTCTCCGCGCCGCGCGCGCGTCAAAGCGCTTTCTTCTTTTCTTCTTTTCAGGCGCCTCTACTTGGGCGTGGGCAAGATGGGCGTGAAGTTCTCCGGCACCGACCACTTGTCCTTGGGCAGGTACTGGTACACCCCCGCGGCCATGTGCGAGCGCCGCCGCTGCGGGTGGTTCATGTAATCCTCGTACGCCTGCTTCGTCTCCCACTCCTGCGTGAACGAAAACTCGCCCTCGCCCGGGCCGCTCGCCAGCGCGCTGGACGTGTACCCCGGGAGCGTCTTCATGAGCTTCTCGCGCGACTCGATCTCGCTCACCAGGCGACGCACCACCTCGGGGTCCTTGTCAGGCACGACGAATCGGTTCGTGGCGACGTACGGCACGCCGTCGACGCCGGGCTTGGGGCCCGCGCGCGCCGCGACGGAGCCGCGGCGCGGAGCCTGATTGATAGATGATGATGAGAGGATTTTTTGGTATCGCGATTGGGTGATTCGGTCGTCGCGCGGGACCAGGGAACGCGGGGAGAAGGGGGTCAGCGCGCGCTCGGGATCTCGATCGAGGCGCGGGAAAGGACGAAGAGGATGCGTTGACGCGCCCTGCCGCGACGCGACGCGAGGCCTCGAGCATCCCGGTGGATAGCCAGGGGACGGGCGTCTCCGGTGGATGGCAAAAAGTGCGCCCGCCCTCGGTGGGGCTCCGTCGATTGGGCCGCGGTTGCGCGACCGCGACTGAGGGAAAACAGGAAGGGTCCGACGTGATCGGGGACGTACCCTGGCCTTGCGCGCGACAGGCGCGGCGGTGGGCGTCGGCGAGACGAAAGACGCGGCGGACATCCTTGCTCGAGGGGGGGAGGGAGCGCCTCGAGAGATGGCGCGGGGATCGAGGGTCTCGCAATCATGACCGGCCGGCTCCTTCGATCAAAGCGTCGCCGAAAGCCGAAACGATTTTTCCGCCGTGCTCCGCGGTTTCGTCGAGGTCGATCGATCGCGATTCGGCGATTGTTCTATTTTTCAGACTCCGTGCCCATACGTTTCGGCGATTTTCGGGCGTTTGCCAGCGAACGCGCAATGAGTGGCGGGGAAGCCGCCTGCGCGCGGTTTCCCGTTGAGCATTCCTGGTTTTTAAACCGTGCTCGCCGACGCCTCTGGGAACGTGAGTGGCTAAGCCCACTGCAAGACGTTGGCCGTATTGAGAAATTTGGCGACGGAGACGGCGCGCGATCGGCGGCCGGTATTGCGCACGGCGCTCGAACGAGCGGAGCGCGTGCTCGAAAGGGACACCCGCCTCTGTGGGTACGCGGTCAGGCGCCTGTTCGGGGAGCTGACCTGCGCGGTGGTCCCGCCCCCACCAGCGATCGGAGCGGAGCCTCGGACCGTCGCTTGAGAGGTGCGCATTTCATCATTCGTTTTCAAACGACGCGACAGGCGTCGAACGGCGGCGGCGGCGAGGCGCGCGGGCGCGTCTCGAGCGGCAACGAGCGCGCTCCGAAGCCCGCGGCCGTCCGGATCGAGGATCGCGAGACGCGTCGCGGTCGCGCGGCTGACGCCGGACTCGCCTCGGACGATCGCGCGCGTACCGACCGACGGAAACACATCAGATTTCGGGTCGATTTCGAACGCGCGCGTCGACCGCCTCTGCCGACCGTCGCGACGCGGAGACGCCGGGCGCGCGAATCCCACGCCTCGAACCCCACACGTGTTGGCTCTTCGCGCGCGCGTTCCTGACCTCCCGTCCCCCGCGTTCCCCCGCGCTTCCCAGCAGGCGCCGAGCCTCCGCGGCCATGGCCATGCCGATGGCGTCGGCGTGGACGCCCTTCCGGCCGAGGCTGGGCGTCCGGCGCGTCCGCGCGGCGGACCCGAAGGCGGCTTCGGCGGGCGCCGCGCCGCGCGCGGACAGAGGCATAGGCGCGACGATGCGCCGAATCAGCGCGTGGAGCGTGTTCCGCGGCTCACTGCGCCACCGCGCCGGTCCGAGACTGGCGCCGGGCGCAATTCGGTCCGCCGCGGCGGCGTTCCAGCCGGAGCGCCGCGCGATTCGCGAGAAGCGCGAGCGGGTCGCTCTCGGGGACCTCTCGGGGACCCCCCTTCGCGGCTCGCACTCCGCTCGCGGCGCGGACGCGTCGTGGGTCCCCGCCGCGGCCGGCGCGCGCGGATTCGACGCCCGCGCGTTCTTCGCGTTCGACGTCGACGACGCGACGGGCGACGAGACGACGGCGCGCGGCGATCCGGTCGATCCCGCGTTGGCGTTGCCGCGCGTCCCGGTGACGCTCGGCGGCGACACGGCGTGGGCGTACTGGGTCTGCGCCGCGGTCGCCGCGGCGCTGTTCGCGGAGCCCATGGGGTTCGCGCGCTGGGGGCTGAGCACCATCGCGCCCCTGGTCTGGTGGCAGGTGGCCGCCTCCACGGCGGCGGGCACGCTGATGGCGTCGCCGTACCTACTGGCGCTCGCCAACCCGGCGGTTTCGTACCGCCTGTCCTTCCCCGCGCTCGCGCGCGTCGCGTTCGGCGTCCAGGGCGCGCGCCTGGTGATCGCGCTGCGCGCGGTGCTGGGCCTCGCGCTCACCGCGCTCACCGCGCTGGCGGGCGGCGCCGCGACGTACCGCCTGTGGGGCGAGGTGTCGTACGTGTTTTTCGACGGCGCGCCGTTGCCGAGCTGGGCGCCCGCCGCGGCGTACGCGCTCTTCTGGCTCGCGCAGCTGGCGTTCGCGTCCGGCAAGTCGCAGGCCAAGAAGGTGCGCGCGCTGGGCCGGCTGGCGGCGGTCACCGCCGCGGCGTACGCGGCGTGGTCCTGGAACGCCGGCGACGCGGCGACGGTTTGGACCGCCACCGCGCGCGCGGTCCAGAGCGTCAGCGCGGGCGCGGGAGGCGGGCTCGCCGGCGCGGGCGCCGCGCTCGCGCCCGCGCTCGAGCCGGAGTTCTGGAGGCACGCGCTGATGGTGTGCGGCACGTGGATGACGCTGGGCACCGTGGTGCCCGACTACGCGCAGAGGATGACCACGCCCAAGTCGGTGACGCTGGGCGTGCTCGTGGTCCTGCCCGCCTTCGCCGCCGCAGCAGCGCTGGTGGGGTCCTCGCTGGCGCAGGCGCCCAACCTGGCGCTGTACAGCGCGCTGCTCGTGGCGTGTCTGGTGACCAACGCGGCGACCAACGTGGTGGGCCCGATGACCTGGGTCAAGCAGGGCGCCGGGCGCCGCCTGTCGAGCGGCGCGGCGGCGACGATTGTCACGTCGATCGCCGCGGTCGCCGCGTACGCGGTGCTGCCCTGGCAGACGGTGGTGGCGTACGCGTCGTGGGCGGTGGGCGCCGGCGCGCTGTTCGTCGCGCCCGCGGCGGGCGTGATGGTGGCGGACTACTGGGTGTGCCGCGACCGCGTGGTGGACCGCGACGCGCTGCAGACGGCGGCGGCGACGGGCGCGTACGCGTACGCCGGCGGGACCAACTACCGCGCCGTCGCCGCGCTCTTCGCGGGGATGGCGCCCGAGCTCTGGTCGTTCGCCTCGAACATCGCCGCGGACCTCGCGGCGAGGAACGCGGGCCCGCTCACCCTCCAGTCGGTGATGGACTCCGTCCGCGCGTTGCTCGGGTGGTTCGTGTTCAACTCGGAGTACAGCGCGGTGATCGCCGCGGCGACGGCGTTCGTGGCGTACGTCTCGCTCACGGTGATGTTCGTGCCCGAGTCGCTCAAGGTGGCGCGCGCGGAGGCGGCGGCGCTCTCCGCGGACGAGCGCGCCGCGCGCGAGCGCGCGCGCGTCGCCGCCGCCGAGGCGGCGGCGAACGCCGAGGAGATGGCCAAGTACGTCGACGGCGTCGCCGCCGCCGCCGCGAACGACGCGCGGCGGGCGGTCCCTTTCGCCGAGTCCTCCTTCGACGAGGACATCGTGTCCCGCGAGGAGTTCAGGGAGGAGACAGAGGAGGAAATCGTGGTCACCACGGTGACGCGTCAAAGGCGCCGCCGCGGAAACGAGTACATCGAGACGGGCATGAAGTCTGCCCGGCAGACCACCGCGCCCGACGTCGACAACATCGACCTCAACGCGGTGCGCCGGTTCTACCTCGACACCGCCGAGCGCATCAAGCAGGCGCTCGCGCCCGCGCGCGCGGCGAAGCCCACCAAGGAGGCGGCCATCCAGCGCTGGCGCCAGGAAGAAGGCGCGATGCTCGAGTCGCACGTCGCGCGGAGCGGCTCGCAGTCCATGCGGGAGGTGCGGTACGAGATTATGCGCGTCAAGGAGCTCATCGCCGAGGCGGAGCTGGGCGCCGCCGTCGTCGACGACGAGCTCGCCGAGGCGTGGCTCTTCTTCGAGGAGGAGGCGGCGGAGGACAGCGCCTCGCTCGAGGCGAGGCTCCTGCCGCAGCGGGACAAGCGCCTGCGAGGGGAGGACGAGGAGCTCGCGCGCGAGGTGTACGCGCTCATCGACGAGCGACGCGCGCGCGCCGCGGACGCCGCGCAAGCTGTGCCCCCCGCGGTGGCCGGGCAGGAGGCGGCGTCTTCGGAAGCGCGCGACGCGGGCAAAGCCGCGCGCTCCGCCGCGGACGAGCTCCGCGCCGAGGACGAGTCTCTGGCGCAGCTGCGCAACTGGGCGCTCGCCGTCGACACGTGGCGCGCGCCGCCCGTGATGGACGTGCCCATGCTCCCCATGTCGGAGGCGGAGGCGCGCCTGCGCGGCGAGGAGGACCAGCGCCGCGTCGAGCACGAGCTCGCCGTGCGCTTCGAGGCGGAGGAGGAGACGCGCGCGCGCGCCGAGGAGGACGCGCGCCGCGCGCTGGCCGAGGCGGACATCCGCCGGCTGATGGACGACGAGGACCGCCAGCGGGCCTCCGAGGAGCGCCGCCGCCGCGCGGCGGACGAGGACCTCGAGCGCCTGCGTCAGATTGTCCTCGAGCAGAGCGGCGCGATTGAGACCACGCGCACGACGCTGACCCGCCGCGCGGAGACGAGCAAATCCGAGGAGCGCGCGACGCGCGAGCGCGAGGAGGCGCGCCGGGAAAACGCGCAGCGCGAGATTGAGCGCGTCGAGGCGGATTTGCGCGCTGTCGCCGAGGCGGAGGCGGCTCGCCGCGCCGCCTTCGACGCGCGCGTCGCCGAGGCGGCGGCGGAGGAGGAGACGCGCGTCGCGCAGGAGGCGGAGCGCGTCGAGGCGTGGGAGGCTGAGCTGGAGACCGTCGAGGCGGAGGAGCGCGAGACGCGCGCCGCCGAGGACGCCGCGCGCGAGGACCTGGTCTCCGCGCTCGAGGCGTCGCAGCGAGCGCTCGCCGAGCTCGCCGCCGAGACGGACGCGCGACGCCGCGACGCCGCCGACGCGCTTCGCGACCTGATGGATGAGGAGACGCGCGTGCGCCTGGAGGAGGACGCGCGCCGCGCCGACGCCGAGCGCATGATCCCCGCGGCGTCCATGGAGGAGCGCCAGGCGCTCCTCGCGCGCGAGGATGCCAAGCGCGCCGAGGAGAACGCGCGCCGCGCCGACGCCGCCGACTCGGCGGGCGCGCGCGCGCGCCAGGAGCAGGCGCTTCGCGCGGAGGAGGATGCGCGCCGCGCCGCCGCCGAGGATGACGCGCGCGCGGCGATCCGCGACGTGGACGAGCTCGACCGAGAGATTGCCGCGCGTCGCTCGCGAGCGGAGGCCGAGACGGAGGCGCGCCGCCGCGCCGCGCAAGACGCCCTCGAATCGGAGCGCCGCCGCCGCGAGCTGAGCGAGTCCGAGATGGGCTCCGCGGCGGACTCGGAGTCGCGCGCGCGCGGCGAGGAGGATGCCCGCGCGCGCGCCGCGACGGAGGCGCTCGAGGCGCTCGAGGCGCAGAACGCCGCGCTCCTCGAGGCGGAGGAGCGCCGCCGCATCGAGTTCAACGAAGAAGCCGCGCGGTTCGCCGTCGACGCCGCCGCCGCCGTCGAGGAGGAGGAGCGCCGCCGTGACGCCGCCGCCGCGCAGCTCTCCCGCGCCGCCGAGGAGGAGCGACGCGCGCGCAAGGCGGAGGACGACCGACGCGCGCGCGCTGAGGCTGACGCCGCGCGCGCGCGCGAGCTCGAGTCGCGCCGCTTCGCCGCCGAGGAGGATCGCCGCGCCGCCTACGAGGCGGCGCGCGTGAAGACGGCGGAGGAGGAGAAGCGCCGCCGCGCTGCCGAGGACGAGCGCCGCGCCGCCGCGGACGCCGCCGAGGCGGAGGCTGGCCGCCGCGAGCAGGCGACGCGCGCGGAGGAGGACGCGCGCCGCGCCGAGGCTGCCGCCGCCGCCGAGGCGCTGCAGGCGGCGATGGCGGAAGCCGCCTCCGAGGAGGACGCGCGCCGCCGCGCCGCCGAGGCGGCGGCGGCGGCGCGCCTCGCGTCGGAGACGAAGAACCGCGAGGAGGAGGAGCGCCGCCGCGTCGCGGCGCTCGCCGCCGCCAAGTCCGCCATGAAGGAGGAGGAGGAGCGCCGCCGCGAGGAGGACGAGCGCCGCTCCGCCGCCGAGTCGGAGATGCGCCGCGCCGCCGAGGAGGAGATCCGCACGCGCCTCCTCGAGGACAAGCGCCGCCGCGAGGCGGAGGCTGCCGAGCAGAAGCTCGCCGCCGCCGAGGCGCGCGCGCGCGCTGAGGCTGAAGCCGCCGCGCGCGCCGCCGCCGCCGACGCCGACCGCAAGAGCGCCGAGGCGGCGCGCATCAAGGCGAACGAGGACTCGCGCCGCGCCGCCGCGGAGGCTGACGCCGCGCGCCGCGCCGAGACGGAGAAGGCGCGCCGCGAGAGCGAGGACTTGCGCCGCGCCGCTGCGGACGCCTCGGCGCTCGCCGCGACGGAGGCGGAGAAGAAGCGCCGCGCGGAGGAGGATCGCCGTCGCGCCGACGCCGAGCGCGCCATCGCCGACGCCGTCGCCGCCGAGGCGCGCACTGTCGCCGAGGAGGACCGACGCCGCGCGGACGCGCGCGACGCCGCGACGCGCGCCGCCGAGGATGAGCGCGCGCGCATCGAGGCGGAGGATGCGCGGCGCGAGTCCGCGCGGCTGGCTGCCGTCGACGCCGCCGAGCGAGAAACTGCCCGCCGCGCCGAGGAGGACGCGCGCCGCGCCGCCGCCGCCGACGAGTACGACGAGGCGCTTCGCGCGCTGCGCGCGCTGGATGGCGAATTCGCGCCGCGCCGCGCGCTCGCCGCCGCCGCCGCGAAGGACGCGCTGGATGCCGAGAAAGCGGCTCGCGCGGACGCCGCCGCGGCGGAGGCTGCCGCCGAGCAGGAGGACAAGTCCCTCGCCGAGGCTGAGCTTGCGCTCCGCGCGGAGGAGGACGCGCGCCTCGCCGCCGCGCGCAAGGCTCTGGACGACGCCGCGCGCGCCGAGGCGGCTCTGCGCGCGGAGGAGGAGGCGCGCCGCGCGGACGCCGCCGCGAAGCTCGAGCGCTTCGACGTGGACGACCAGCGCCTGACGGAGAGCGAGGAGCGCCGCCGCGCGCAGTTCGACGCGGACCTGCCTCGGCTGGCCGGTCTGGCCGAGGAGGGCGCGCGCCGCGTCGAGGCGAAGACGCGCGCCGCCGAGGAGGCGCGCCGCCGCGAGTTCGACGCGGCGAAGCGCAAGATGGAGGATGACGAGCGTCGCGCGCGCGAGGCGGAGGAGACGCGCGTGGCGAAGGCGAACGAGAACCTCAAGGATCTGGAGCGCGCGGCGAACGACGCCGCGTCGACGACGTCGACGCGACGCGAGAGCTGGGAACGCCGCCTGAGCGAGCGCGCGCGCACGGAGGCTGACCGCCGGGCGCGCGAAGAGCGCCGTCGCGCGGACGCGGAGGAGGCGATGCGTCGGCAGATGGCGGAGGAGGATGCGCGCCGACGCGACGAGGATAACCGCCGCGCGGATGCCGAGAACCGGCTCCGCGCGATGGCGGCTGAGGCGGCGCGCCTCGCCGACGCCGAGGAGGCGCGCCGCGCGAGCGCCGAGACGACGTTCAAGCAGATGTCCGCCGAGGAGACCACCGTGACCAAGACGGAGGACGCGCGCCGCGCCGCCGCGCAGCGCGACGTGGACGACGCCAAGAAGCGCGAGGACGCGACGCGCGACGCCGAGGAGGCGCGCCGCGCCGACGCGGACGCCGCCATCGCCGCCGCGCGCGCCGCGCTCGCCGCGCTCGTCGCCGAAATCGACGAGCGCCGCGCCGCGCGCGCGCTCGCCGTCGAGGCGGCGGAGGCGGATGAGCGCGCGCGCCGCGCCGAGGAGGAGGCGCGCCGCCGCGCCGAGGAGGCGGAGCGCCGCGAGCGCTCCGCCGCCGAGGCGTCCACGCGCGTGGACGAGGAGTCGCGCCGCGCGCTGGAGGCGACGCGCCGGGGCAAGGAGGAGGCGGACGCGCGCCGCCTGGCGCAGGAGGCGGACGCCGCCGCGAGGCAGGAGGAGGCGCGCGCCGAAACCGTCGAGCGCGAGCGCGCCGCCGAGGAGGCGGCACGCCGCGGCGCGGCGTCCGCCGCGGAGAAGGCGGCGCGCGAGGCGCGCGCCGCCGAGGAGGAGGCGCGCCGCGCCGCCGCTTCGGACGCCGCGAAGGCGTCCGAGGCGAAGCGCCTGGCGGAGGAGGAGAAGCGCCGCGCCGAGGCGGAGCGCGCCGCCGCCGCGGCGGCCAAGGAGAAGGCGGCGGCGCTCGCGGCGGAGGTGGAGGCGAGGAAAACCGCCGCCGCCGCGGACGAGATGGCCAAGAAGATGGCGGCCCAGGAGGCGGCGGCGAAGGAGGAGGCGGAGGCCGCGGCTGCCAAGGCGGAGGCGGACGCCCGGGCGGCGAAGGAACGCGCCGAAGCTGAAGCCGCCGCCGAAGCCGCCGCCGTCGAGGCGGCCGCCGCGAAGGCGGCGGCGATGGCCGCCGAGGAGCGCGCCAAGGCGGAGGCGAAGGCCAGGGCGGACGCCGAGGCGGCGGCCGAGGCAACGTCCGATGCCGCCGCCGCCGCCGCCGCGGAGGCCAAGGCGAAGGCTGCCGCCATCGCCGCCGCGGAGAAGAAGGCTGCCGCCGAGGCGGAGGCGCTGAAGGCGGAGGAGCGCGCCGCCGCGGAGGCCAAGGCGAAGGCTGCCGCCGCCGCCGCCGCGGAGAAGAAGGCTGCCGCCGAGGCGGAGGCGCTGAAGGCGGAGGAGCGCGCCGCCGCGGAGAAGAAGGCTGCCGCCGAGGCGGAGCTGATGGCGGCGGAGGCGGCTGCCGCGAAGGCGGCGGAGATGGCGGCCGAAGAGCGCGCACGCGCGGAGGCGAAGGCGAAGGCGGACATCGAGGCGAAATCCGCCTCTTCCTCCACCTCCTCCACGAAAACCACGACCACGACCACCACCTTCGCGGCGGCCATGGAGACGTTCGGGAGCTCGTCGGCTTCGGCGTCGTTTAGCGCGGAAACGCCGCTGGCGCCGACGCCTGCGCCCGGCGCGGCGGCGCCCGCGAAGTCGCGCGCCGAGCGCCGCGGCGAGCTGGAGGAGGCCAAGAAGCGCGTCCGCGCGGAGACCGGGACCATTACGCTCTCTGCCCGCATCACGAGCGCGAAGACGCTGGAGGCTGCGGTCGTGAGCGCCACGGAGAAGTCCCCGGTGGAGATCACGGCGGCGCTCCTGGCGGCGACGGATTTGCTCGCCGCCGCCGAGACGCTCGCCGCGCTGTGGCGCCTCAACGAGGAACGCGCGGCGGAGACGCTGATCGGCCTCGGCGTGCCCCGCGGCGCGGAGCTGCTGCGGCTGATGGCGACGGCGCTCAGCGACGTCGACGCCGCCGCCGGGCTCGTCGGTATCTCCGAGCCCGGGCGCGTGGTGGGCGAGGCGCAGTTCGCGCTCCCCTACGGCGCGCGCTCGGTGGTGTACAAGGGCAAAGAGCTGCTGGCGCTGGTGGCGGATGTGGACGCGGCGGCGGCGAAGGCGGTGTACGCGAAGCTGCAGCCCACGGAGCAGGTGTCGGTGCTGCGCCGCGCGAGCCTGGGCCTCGGGCAGAGGCCCGGCTCGGAGACGCTGGAGGACTCGCAGACCACGCGCCTTCTCGAGCGCGACTACGGCACGCAGCCGCAGCCCGCGCTGGCGGCGCTGCTGCTCTCCGGGCTGGCCGGCGAGCCCAAGGCGGCGGTGGAGACGGTGAACCGGTTCCGCACGCGCGGCGTGAAGAAAGGGAGCGAGAAGTGGCAGAAGCGCCAGGACGCGTCCGTGTCGGTGCTCGACGAGCTCGCCAAGCTCGACGCGGGGCTGGCGGACGCCGTGCGCGCCAAGCTCAAGTGATTCCAGTGACGATGACTCTACGGGTAGAGGCGGATGAAGGGAACTATGCCCATATTTATGCAACGCAACTTTACCGCGCTCCTTCACGCCACGCGACTGCGCATAAGAAGTACCAGTACTGACCGTTCGGCGATCTTCGGCTCGTGCCCAGATCGAGCCCCGCGCGCGAGCGGCAGGCGCCGCCTGGCGACCCCGATGTGGATCGAGGACGCCCTGAAGGTGGTCTCACAGGTGCACTCAGAGCTGTTCCTGGGCTCGAAGGGCGAGTCGCGACGTGCGCCGCCCTCGGCGCGCAACGCGGCCGTCGCGGCTGAGGACGTGCACCCCGCGCATCCGACGTCGAGTCGGCCTCGGCACAACCCGTTCGAGACGCGGGTCGGCGCGGCGAACGCGGCGGACCGGCTCGCGCGACACGTCGGCGCGCGGTCCGCCGAGCGCGGCGGCGTGGGTGGGAGGGCCACCGCGTCGCGGTTCGGCCACCGCTTCCACCCGTACGCCACCGCGGACCGCGGCGCGGGCACCGCCTTCGCGTTCAAAACCCCCGCCCCGCGCGCGCGCCTGGCGTTCGGGAACGCGGGCGACGGCGACGGGCCGCGGGGGGGCGGATTCGCGGACCCTCTGCAGTCGGCGTTCCTGGGCGCGACGGGGGATACGGCGCCGCCTCGCTTCGCGAGCGCCACCGCGTGGCGCGGCGCGGACGGCGTCGGCGCGCGCCACCCGGATCTCGCGCCCGGATCTCGCCGCGCCGGCGTTCCCGCGACGGCGCCGGCGCGGCGGCGGAGCCTCTTCGCGCCCCCCCCCCTCCGCGCGGGCGGGCTCCTGTCCTCCCGCGGCGGGCCGGCGGCGGACCTGCCCCTCGCGCAG
>Ga0206682_10003969_pt1 | contig 12291 bp, 8 predicted proteins | sample M240m12015metaG_FD_155444 | JGI IMG/M metagenome (GOLD analysis project Ga0206682, IMG submission 155444) | Ammonia-oxidizing marine archaeal communities from Monterey Bay, California, United States - M2 40m 12015 | ecosystem: Environmental > Aquatic > Marine > Intertidal zone | place: USA... | reverse complement strand
TGGGTTTAATCGCCACGTCAGCAGCGACTTTCCACGCGTCCGCCGGTAACTGGACCACGTCTTCCCCGCCCCCGACGAACGCGTCGAGCGCTTCGAAGAGCCCACGCAGCGCCGGCTCCGGCGGCGGCGGTACAAACAAAGATTTATCGATGGAGTCGTTCGCGTATGGGGAACTAGAGAGGCGATCCCCGGCGGCTGCGTCCGCGAGGGACGCGAGCGCGACGCGCCAGGTTCCCATCGCGCGTTCCCGGTCGTCCAACGACGGCTCGGACGCCTCGTCACCGGTGCGATTCGTGGAGTCGTTCGCGTATGGAGAACTAGAGAGGGCTCGCCCGGCGTCGACGGCGACGTCCCTCAACGTCTCGGCGGACAACTCCACGAGCCGGAGGGAAGTCGCGTCCAACGGTGAAACGGCTGAAACGGCCATCGATTGGTCTCCATCCGCGGTACCTTCGTGGGGTATATACGCGAACCGCGCGATGGCACGCACGGCGTCGCAATCGACGAGCGCGTTTGGTTTTTCGCGGTTGGTCTCCACCACCGCTGTCGAAACGCCGCGAAGCGCGGAAAACGCGACTGATCGACTCGGATCAGCGGATGCGATTTCGAGCACCTCCAGCACGGATCTCCACCCGGTAACGCCCAGTGCTAGGCCGTTACCGTCGGCGAGCGCGCCCCCGAGTGCGTCGGCGATCGCGCAACGGCTTTGGTCGCTTTGAACTCCGTTGGCCGCTTTGAACGCCGAGACGAACGGTTTCAAAACGTCGGACCTGTCGCTCGAAACCGGGGCGTTTGATAGGACCCTATACGCAACCGCTTTCAGGCCGCCCGCCGCGACCGCGACGACGTCGGCGTCGGTATGCGCGCACGCGGCGACCAGGCACTCGCTCGCGACGCCCCACACGCGGCTCCACGCGAGCCGCACGCGCCCCGAGTTGTGAAGCACGACGTGCACCAGTTTTCGCAGCGAAAAGGTTCGATACGTTCCATCCGGGCGCGTCAGCTCCGCGCTCGCCACGTGCGCGAGCGCCTGCGTGAACACCACGATCTCCTCGCTGTCCAGCCGGGTGGACCCGGAGAAGACGCGCTCCACGGCGTCGGCACCCGCGCCGCCGAGCCAAGCCGCCAGGTTCTTCTCAGCCGAGTTCAGGTTCTTCTCAGCCGAGGTTGGCGCGTTCGAGGTGTTTACAGCCGAGGGTGAGCCCGGAGCGCTGTCCACGTTCATGTGTCCGGAGGTTCCCGGCGCGAGCGGGTACTCCGAGAGCGTCGCGCTCGTGACCCCGGATGCGGTCCTCGATGCCCGGGACACGGGGCCCGGAGGCGTTCTAGAAGCTTCTAGACCCGCGCCCGGAGTCAAAGTCAAACTCGACGTCGGCGACTGAACCCCCGCGATCGAGGCGTTACCAGAAACGCCCTCGTCCGGGCTCGGGATCCCGCACCCGCCGTGCGCCGCCGCGTGTAACTCGTCGAGCCCGGACACCACCTCCAGCACCGCCGCCCAGCACGTCCCCGGCATACCGCTCTCGCCAACCGCAACCTCGAGCAGCGTCATCACCGCCTCGGCGCCCTGCGGCGCCATCCCGTGCGTCCCACCGATCCCCGGCGCGGACGTCAGGAACGCCGCGAGTTGATCGCGCATCTCCGGGAGCTGCACGCGATTCGCCAGACGGAACGCGGCTCTGGCGCACTCCAGCGGGAGCGCCGCGTGGCCCGCGTCCTCCGCGCATTCAAACGCTTTTCGCAGAGCGCCGAGCAGCGGAGTCGAAGCGGCGTCGAGCATGGGCCGCGCCAGCCCTGGTTCGCTCGCCGCGTGGAACGCGGGTTCGTACTCGGCGGAATCGCTTCCATCGTTCGCGGTGTATAAACTCCGGGTCTCCTTCATCACAGTCTCGGATTTGGCTCGAGCGGCTGAGACGGTATCGCGGCGGGCCCACGGAGTGGCCAGGTTAAGAGACTTGCCCAGCGACTTCTTCCTGGCGTCTCCTCTGTTGACCACGGGCTCGTCTTTCATGACGATCTCCTCGCTGACTATCCGGTCGTACACGGTCTCGAGCATGGCTTGGTCCATGCCAGATCCGCTCTCCGCGGAAGTCGCCATATCAACGAAATCCTTCTTGGTCATCTTGGTGTCCATGTTCGGGTTATGCGCGTCGGTGTTGAGCATGATGACCGCGAACGCCAGGACGTACGCCGCGTCGCGGTCTTTGAACACATCGGGGTTACCCTCGCAGTACCGCGCGGCGAAGGCTTCCATCAACCGATCGATCTTTTGCGCCTCGCCCGGCAGACGAAACGAGGACATGAAACGCCGCAGCGCCACGTCAAAGTCATCCTGCGCGAAATCGTGCGACTCCACGAACGCGCGCATCACCGCCACCTCGTCGTCGTCGAACCCGCCGAGTAACTCGCCGATCGCGGTCTTGTCCAGGCCCTTGGCGGTGAGTAAAAACGACGCCACCTGCGTCGGATCGTCTGTTTTCAAATCGGGGCAACTCTCCAAAGACGCCAGCTTGGGCCTCGCGTTGAAGCCGGCGACCGCCGCTTCCACGCTCGCCTTGCGCGCCTTCATCTGGTGGAACTTGTTAGCCTCGCTGTCAGCGTCCGCGGCGTCGGCCTTTTCCCCCAATGAAGTGTCCTTCACCGGGGTTGCCGGATCTTTCCGGAGTGATCCTCCATTTTCTTTCGTCTCGTCCGACTCGCCGAGCTCGCCCCCCGCCTCACCGCGCGCGTGCCACACGCGCAGCGACTGCACCATCGCCAAAACGCACTGCAACGCGCCGTTACGAACCGCCTGCTTCGGCCCTTTCCCCGGGGTCATCGCCCCCGCGAGCGCCCCCAACGTCCGCTCGTATAAGTTCTCGCCGTTCAGATCGCAGTCGTAGTTGACGAACACGTCCACTAAAACCTGCGGGTCGGACGCCAGTTTACGCACCAAGCGAAGCGCCACGAGCTGGTGGTCCGGGTCCGCGATCTGATCCAAGGTGTTCGATTGAGCCGCGGGTGCCTCGAGGGGCGCGAGCGCGAGCGGGGCGTAGAGCGCGGATATCTCCCGCTTGTAAGATTTGCGAGCTTTGATGATCACGACCCCGAACGCGGCGCGAGCGAGCGCCCTGAGCGGCGCCAACGCCTTGGCAACCTTCGGGGTCGGGTTCCCAGACCCGACGACCCCGCCGGGTTTCGAACCCACGACCCCGAGATACCGCGTCTCCAGCGCCTGCACCGACCCGTCGCGGTCCAAGCCACCCGCGCCGGCTCTCAACACGGCGACGCAGAGCGGTTTTCGGAGATGAACGCGCCACCGCGCCAGCCACGCGCCCGCCACCGGCCCTTCCAACAACTGCCGGATCAGGTCCATCGCGAGCACGCGCGAGTGGGACTTGTACTCGTCGTTGCTGCCGTCCAGCGGTTTAGCCGCGATGGCGCACAAGGTCAGCGTCAACAGCAAAGCGTCGCACTCGTCCGATGTTTCAATCGTTTCGTTCGCTTCAATCGATTCATTCGCTTCGTCGGATTCGCCGTCGCGTGAAGCAAACGACGGCTCCGCGCGCGCGAACGCCTCGTTGATGACCCGCACCAGCGCCGCCTTCGCCGCGACCTGATCGTCGTCGCTCAGCGCCGCGACGGAGAGGTGCAGCAGCGTCCGCGCCGCCGTCGCGAGAGATTCGCCTCGAAGCGCGAACGATTTGGACTCCGCCATGGATGAGATGCACGCGACGCACGCGACGTGCGTGGACGACGAGGACACCTCGCCGCACTTGGCGACGGCGGTGACGAGGGATACGAGCTCGTCTTCTTTCGCTTGTTCCTCGTCCGTCTTCGAGGCGTCGTCTTTGTCGGTGTCTTCTTTGTCGTTTTCGTCGGATGGTGCGTCTTTCGGCTTTGGAGCCCATGCTTTGGTGCTTCCCGCGATCATCCCCGTCGCGCACAGCAGCTTCAGGCCCTCGAGCGCGGGCTCGCAGAGCTTCGAGGTCTTGTTGTCGCACGCCAGCCGGAACGCCCGTGTCGCGATCGTCACCAGATCCGCGCTCATCGCGCCGGACTCGGCGCCGTCGTCGGCGAGCTGCTGAAAGTCGTGGCACGCCTGGCGCAGCGGCGACTTGCCTATGGTGAACGCCGTGGCGAAGGACGAGAACGTGGGAGCCTCCGCGTAGACGCGGGTGATGCACGCGGGGATGCGGACGCCGAGAACCTCGGCGGGGTCCAGCTCGGCCGTCGCATCCAAACCGCTCATCTCGTCACAGATCGATCCAAGGTGCCCTCTTTCACGAACGTTCGCACCCTCCGAGATCCGTCCGCGCCGTCGGTGCCGGTGACGCACTAAAGGGACCCGCGAGGCTAGTCCTCGGCACCCCGTGCGCTCGGGGTATCGAGGCGCGCGCGTTCGTTCGCAGGCGGGCGGGTCACGCGTCCCGGCGCCTCTCTATATGCCCGTCCTCCAGAGCTCAAAAATAGGGGTGACGGCCATCTGATCAACAGTCAAATCAGAGTTCGGGCAAAATCCATCGATGCGACACACACGACGGTCGGCGGGTGGCATCCTGAACCGCGCATCGCGAATCGACGCGAACATCAGCGCACGGCTGTGCGTTTGTTTCTCATTTATACGTTTCTAATCGTAGTTACCGACACTCACCGCCCCTGCGGGTAGTACCCCGTCCCGCCGGACGCCCGCCTTTGCCCCACCACTCGCTCCACATCCTCCCTAAAGTCGTGCACGGTGACGAACGCCGGCGGATGGTTCGGGTCGCCCGTGATCTTCCCCTCGCTGCTCGCGTCCAGGTCAATCTGGTACACCACGTTCTGCTGTATCTGCGTCTCCATCCCGGGCGCGCTCTCCCTGTCCACGCCGGTGAGATACGCGAAGATGCACCGCAGGATAGCCTGGTGCGAGACGATCAGGAGCGGCTCGGTGTAGCTCTCCATCTCCTGGATGCACGGCTCGATGCGCGAGATGAGGTCAAAGTACGACTCGCCTCGCGGGTACCTGTACCCGATCTTGTCCATCTTACGTAAAGTCGTCGCCTGCGGGTGCGCCACGGCCACCTCGTCCGGGGTCATCCCTTCGCAATCCCCGGCGAAGATCTCGTCGATGTTTCGGTACACCCGAGGCGACATGCTCTCCCAGTTACCTCCGTCCGGTAGCCTCAACACCGGATGCGGAATGAGCGCCGCGGTCTGGATCGTTCGGAGCATCGACGACGTCCACAGCCTAGCGCGGACTGAACCCCCCCGCGGGTCCGACGAGCCACGCGAGCTCCACATCGTCTCCCCCGGTGTAGTCGCCAAGTACGGGTCATCCTATATCATAAACAAAACACGCCGTCACTTGAATTGCCCATACGAACATAAAAAAAAGAAACAAATAAATAAATAGAAACTCACCAGGTCGGAGCAGAGAGTGGACTGCGGCGTCTTGACCTCTTTCAGGTTGCACACGTGCTCCGCGGCGAACCGCGCGAGAATCTCCGCGAACACCCAACCTTTCTCCGTGATCGGGGAGTTACCCCCGAGCCGTCCCGTCGTGTTGTACTCGCTCTGGCCGTGCCTGCACAGGTAGATGGTGTGCTTCGTCGGGTGCGTCGCCGTGAGAAACTGCACGATTCTCTGCGGCAGGTACGCGCGCATGCGGTTCGTCAGCACGCGCTCGCCGTAGTTTATGAGCTTGATGTACGACAGGTCGTCCTCGCTGCCGTCCTCTTGCAGGGTGACGTACAGTTTCCGGTAGTCGTTGACGCGTTCTTTCCACTCCACAGACGCGGATGCGCGATTGATGCCTCGAAGCCGCCTGAACACAAAACACGTCAGTCAAATTGCCCATACGCATACGAAAATTAAAAGTAAATCAACTTACCCTTCCCGGATGTCGCGGTCGAGCTTCTGCTCCAGGATGTTATCCACTAAACCATCCTTGGTCAGCGTCACCTCGATGAATATGGTCTTGACGCGGATCTTGGACTTGGACGTGTCGGACAGGGTGGCGAGTGAGGAGAGGATCCACCGCCGTCGTTCTTTGCTGCTCCCGGACCAGTTTTCATAAAACGTGCTCATGCAATCGCTGGAGAAGATGATGGCGACTCGGCCGGAGTCCACGTTCTTGGCGTTGCGGTCGACCGGGTCGACGCCGTTGACGCTCGCGCGTCGCGCCGCCGCCGTGGCCGTCGCCGTCGCGTTCGCGACGTTATCCACCTCTATCGCGGCGCCGCCTTGGCCGTTGGCCGGTTTATCGTCTGAGCCCTCTAAAAAGTTTCGCAGGGTATCGAAAAAGTCGTGGGCGTGCTTGTTGGCGTCCATCGGGGACATCGGGGACATCGCTCCGTTCCCGCCGTTCGAGCTCGGCGGGGTGAACTTGGCGATGTCGAACGCCTTGCACTTGGCGCCGTGGAAGAATCGCAGGTAGCGTTTCAGCCGGAGCGCGATGGTGCGCTTGCCCACGAGGGGCAGCCCGACAAAGATCAGTACGTGCCGCTCGCCGATGTTGCCCGCCAACGCGGCGATGGGCGGGGGCACGGTCGTCGGTGTCGGGTTGATCGACGTCGCGGTCAACAGGTCCTCCTGCGACCGGGCGTACAGCGCCTGGGTGGGGAAGATGAAGGGATCGGGACGGTCAGCACTCGGGAGTCGCACTTTACGCAAGGGCTGAGTCATCTCATTATTGTCTGATCGACGATTGGGGCGGGGACGGCCGGGTTCGGGTGGGACGCGGGGTTTATTCGCATCCAACTGAAGCGTACCTCGCTGTCTATACTGCGGCGCAGTGCGTCCGCGGCGGTTGGGGATACCTCATACCCCGAGCGGTCCTCCATGGCTCCGTCTGCGACTCCTTCAGTGACTCCCTTATCTTCGTTTTTTTCCAGTCAAGGGGTGGGCAAAATTGATCTCCCGCGAATTTGGAATCTCTGTTTACGAGATGAACATTAGCGGCCGCGCGGTGCTGGCGAGGAGCGCGTTGGTGGGTGCGACCGAGCGCGAGCGGTCAACCAGTCGCCGAGACTCGCCGACGAGATGTGGGGCGTTCACATCTTAGAATTTAGCTTCAGTGGGGCACAGTAGGCATTGGCACTCGCGGCGGGGCGAAATTCATCATGACCGGGGCTCGTAGGGTACGCGGCTCGCGCCGAGCGCGTGCGTATCCCGCGGCGACGGTCCCGTTGCTACTCGCCGTGTTCGCGACGTGCATCGCGCCCGCCGCCGTCGCGGTGGACGTATCGACCGGCGCGGAGTTGCTCGCCGCGGTCAACGACGCGACCGAAGGCGAGATTACGCTCAAGGCTAACATCACCACGCCGCACGAGTGGACCCAGGCGGGCGTGTACATCAAGCGAGACCTGGTCATCGAGAGCGACAGCGCGGTGTGCGGTGACACGGGGTGCTGGATCACCGGGTACGACTCGAGGGACTTCGTGCGCGTCGATGACGGCGCGACGGTGACGATGCGGAAGATCTACCTCGACAAACACGGCGACGAGGTTGGGGAGTTCACCTACGAAGGAGGCGCGATTCGCGTCGTCAACGGAACCCTCATCGCGGAGGACTGCGGGTTCATCGATAACGCGGGATACGAGGGCGGCGCGGTGGACGTCAAGGCGAACGGGTACGCCACGTTCGAGCGGTGTACGTTTCATGGCAACGTCGCTGCGTATAAAAAGGAGGATGGCGGGTACAGAGCCGGCGGCGCCGTTCGGTTCGTAGGCGGCGGCGTCGTGACGGACTGCGAGTTCCGGGGGAATCATGGGATGGACGGCGCGGCGGTTCACGTGAGCGGCGCGTCGGTTAAGATCGAGCGGACCGTTTTCGTGGACAACGAGGACCCGTCCAGTTCGGGCGGGGCGCGACATCTGTACCTTCAAGACTCCGCCGTGGTGTCACTCTTCGACTCTTCGTTCACCACGACGACGGTTTCGAAACGAGGGAACGAGATGTACGCGAGCTCCAACTCGCGGGTCGCGATGCTGCCGTACACCGCCGCGTTGGCGGCGCAGGAAGACGGCGTTGGGACGTTTGTGCTGTGGTCGTCGCCGCCGCCGCCGAGCCCGCCGCCGCCGCCCAGCCCGCCGCCGCCCGCGCCGCCGCCGCCGCCCAGCCCGCCGCCCTCGCCCAGCCCACCACCAGCACCGAACCCACCACCGGCGGCGCCGCCGCCGCCGCCCACGCCGCCCTCGCCGCGGGTCGCGGATCCGCTGATATTCAACCTCGCGGACGTGGAGGTGTATCTGGTGGTCGGCGGACTGGGCGCCATGCTCTTCTTCTTCGTGGCGTCGAGGGTCGTCAAGTGCGCGTTCGACCGAAGGCGCACTGTGAAAAAGCTGGAACGGCGGGCAAAGCTGAGGCGCCAGATGGAGCTGAGACTGAGGCGGACGATGTTACGAAGAGTCGCACGGCGGCTCGCCGACGATGCGGTGCAGTACGCGAGGCTCGCAGAGGAAACCGGCGGGGACTTGTCGAACCGAGGAAACCTTTCTGGAAACATTCGCGGACATTCACAAACGAACCCGGTAGCGAGGCGCGCGGTAGGGAGCCCGGTGGCGGCCCTTGACCTCGGCATCGTGGAGATCGCGCGCTCGCCCAGGGTGGCTTCGCCGCGCGGGACGGACGTTCCCGTACGGTCGAATAGGGGCTGGCGCGGTCCGGGGTCATTTTTGGAGTACCAGCGCGGCGACGAGGACGGCGGGTCGCCGGCGTCCCCCACGTCCCCCTCCGGCCGCGGGGATACCCAGTCCGGCGTGCGTACCCCCGCCCGGGTCGCCGCGTCGAGGGCCGCGGCCGCCGCCGCCGCCGCGCAGGCGGTCGCGCTCGCCGCCGCTAAGTTGGCCATCCTCGCGGAGCAGCAGCTGAGGGACGCCGAGGCTGAGCTATCGTCCAACTCTGACGGCGACGACGACGACGACGAGTTCATGAAGGAGCTCGCTGGGACGGGGAAGGGAGGGGCGGACGGCGGCGGCGTGGGTGGGTCCGGGGCGTCCACGCCCGGCGGCGGCGGCGGCGTGCGACTGGACCGCGGTGGAAGAGGAGCCCGAAGAGGAACCTCTGAGCGAGAGGTCGGCGATGGAACTATGTCGTCCGCGCTCGTCGGTTTAAGCGACGTGGAGATTGGCCTCGGCGAGCTCGACGCCCCGCCCGGTGCGTACGGTTCCGAGGGACGCGGGGATTCCAACGATGACCTGTTCGACACCATCACGGTTCCGAACTCGGGGGCTTCGTACCGCGTATCGGACGCGGGCGGTCTCGACGGCGCCATCACCGACTTGGGCGACGCGGAGTTGGAGGCGCTGTACGCCAGGTCGTACGAACGCGCGTTGATGCGCGCGGATGCCGAGGCGGCGATTGCCGAGACGCGGGAACGGGTGGAACGTCGATCGGGTCGACCGGCGGTGAACGTTCGGGCGCCGAGCGCGGCGACGAGGGCGACGAGGTTCGGCGCGCCCCCGAGGCCGCCTCGATGATGATAGAAATGTTCGATTATTTTTCAACGAACGATAGACAACACAGACAACTCATACAGATAAGTCGATAGGTAGCCGAGCATCACTTCGACCTCGCGTCTCGACATGTCCCTGGCGACCACACCCGCGGGACGCGTGGCGATCCCTCGCGCGGCGCGCGGTATGACCCGCGGCGGCGCGTCCGCTCGCGTCCTAGCCCGCGCGTCCTCCTCCAAACGCGACGACCCATCGACGAGATCTTCCCACGACGACGAACGGGAAGTCGACGTCGGCATCGCTCATGTGTCCGGGCGTCTGGCGCGATCCACCGTGTCGCTCGTCGCATCGCTCGCGGTGCTCGCGCCGATCCCCGGCGCGATCCCGTCGTCCACGATCGAGCGAGCCGCGTACGTCGACGACGCCGACGAGATCGGAGCCTCGTCCTCGCGACGTCATCATGATCATCTGATTTCGATCGGAGCCGCTCCCGCGAACGCGCTGGAACTGGACCCGTGGAAGGAGGGCCGCGCGCGTAAGGCTGCGCAGCGAGCCGAGTTCCAGCGCAAGGTGGACGAGGGCTACGCCAAGGAAGCTGAGAACCGAGAGGAGAAGGAGCGCCTGCAGACGGCGTACTACGCCAAGGCATCCGCGTCCAGAAAAGCCAGGCTCCAGGCGCAGAGAAACGGCGCCACCGAAGAGGAAGCCGAAGCCGCCGGCGTCGCCGCGGGGCAACGCGCGTTCGACATGACCGTGCAGGCCATCGACGCGGAGGCCATCGCGCTCCAGGCGTACGAGCAGAGGAACGCGGAGCTAAGGGCCACCGCCGAGGAGAGAAACGCCGAGCAGCTAGCGGCGGAGGAGGCGGCTCGGGAAGTCCTGGACGACGAAGTGAAACTCAGCTCTGAGTGCGTCATCAACCCTCTGGACGACCCAGGCGCCGTGATGTGCACGTGAATGGAATAACTCATCATCAAACTAACCGCAATTAAACTACAGCTCGACCCTAACCTGCGACGGCATCGGGTCCTCCTTCTCCGTGATGCCGACGTACTTGGGCGGCTTTTTTTTCCCATCCTCGTCCAATCCAGACTTGCGCTCCATGGCCATGACGTGCGGCGCCGGATACGGTCTGTAGATGCCGTGCCCAACCTCGATCCCCGCGCGTGCCCTGTGCCGTATCTCCATCTGCGCCCGTACGATGACGCAGTACGGGCACCAGAACGTCCCTGGAACGCACTCGCCGTCTATTCGATCGCACAGCCACGGAACTTTTTGGCTCACCCCGAATCGCCCGGTTGCTTTGTTCACGGTGTCGGTGATCTGCCTGGACGCGACGGTCCATCCGACCATCGGGAGCAGCTGCGTGAACCCGACGCAGAAGCCAAAGTACGCGATCGTGGCGAACCCGCCTCCCATCCTGCTCGTCTCGACCATCTCGCTCATCACGCAAGGCATGCAGAAGATGGACTTCCAGTAGAGCTGTTGTGTGTAGAACGGGTGTTGAGGTTGGATAAATTTAGTTTTAGCGCGTGTCGGTCGGGAAGCGGGTTCATCGGGTTCATCGTTGGCGTGACGGTGGTGTTCATCGGGTTCGGTCGTCTACGGACGTACCTGCAGGTCATCGCAGCAGCACTGCTTGCAGTTGTACCAGCAGCCGTGGCGCTTGTTGCACAGGCTCCCGCAGCAGAAGCACTCGCGAACGGGACCGAGGCAGAATGGGGCGGTGTACTCCCCCGCGAACTCGGCGTCCACCTTGAGGACGTCCATGCCCTCGGGCGACACCGGGGGGTTGACCATCGTGGTCACCTCCTCGACGACGGCCACCTTCGGCATGGTGATACCACGGCCGGCGCCTCACCCGCCGCACACGCTCGTCGCGTCTCGAGGTCTGACTCTCGAGGTCGCAAAGCAAAGGAGTCGGTTGGATGAGAACCGGTGATGTTCTGTTCTGACTGATTTCCATACACTTTTATTTTTAACTAACTGTAAATTCGCGCAGAATTACGGCGCAGCGCAGTGATTATTTAGTCATATTTCTGAGAGTAGTACCTGACACTAAAGTCATTTCGGTAAAACGAGGCGTTGTTTGCGATATCCCATCTCGGTGCCGAGCCGAAGCGCGCGCCGCAAACCGCGTGGACGCGAGCTCGGACCGTGTCGTTCGACTACTCCGCGTATCTGCTCGTTTGGACGCCCGAAGCGCCCGCTCGAAGCGTACCCACACGCCTCCACGCGCGCCCACCGCGTCGCGGAACGACAGAGAAAGCAACCGCGGGGCGCTTTTTCGTCCTACGCCGACCCGAGTTTGAATGTCAAGCGCCGCCCACGTGACCAGCATGTCCCTGCCCCAGAGGCTCGCGAGATCCGCCTCGCTGGTGCGTACACGCGTCGCCCCGACCCAATATCCGTCGTCGACGAACCCGGGCGAGAACGAGGGTGGTTCACATACGGCCGACGTGAATCAAATGCGAATATCCAACGGCTCCCGCGCCAACCAACGCACATCTTTCCTCTCCTCCCACCCACACGATATCGGGCCCCTCTACGCACCGTCACCCACGCCGAGCCCTCCCGCTGACCAAAATGCACCCGACCCACCCCGCCCACGCACACAGGCGCGTAAGCTCGCAGCGCACGTGCCCGCGATGAACCCCACGACGAGTCTAATTGCCCACACGCAGCGTGGTTTCCATCTCCGTCAAAACGCCAGGTCGGTGGCCGCAGCCGCGCACAAGAGCTACGGCTCCGGCGTACCCCCGCTCTCCTTCGACGAGGGCGGCAAGTGGGGCGGCGGCAAAGGTAAATCCGTGGTCTGGGTCCCGAGCAACGCCAAGGCTGGACAGGCCAAGGCATACGGGGGTCAGGCGCAGCA
>Ga0206682_10003968_pt1 | contig 12291 bp, 8 predicted proteins | sample M240m12015metaG_FD_155444 | JGI IMG/M metagenome (GOLD analysis project Ga0206682, IMG submission 155444) | Ammonia-oxidizing marine archaeal communities from Monterey Bay, California, United States - M2 40m 12015 | ecosystem: Environmental > Aquatic > Marine > Intertidal zone | place: USA... | reverse complement strand
GACATCCATAGCAGGAAAAATCCTGGCTAATTCATTGACCAATGCGATGTTGATGTCACGTTGGACATTTTCAATGACTTTTGCTGCTTCAGCGACTTCGAGTTTGCCGACGTAGCGCACATCTTCGCTGGTAAGTTGGTTGTATAATTGTATCAATGCTTCACCAACCTCTGGATTAGAGCAACCTATGACCCTAGCAACCGAACGAACACCATGCGCTGGGTCACCCGGGTTAAACCGCTCAGGGCAATATGCAATTTCTAAATCTTCACCAATTACGAGCCCCAGTTCTTTTATGATAGGCACCCAGGTTTGTGCAGTGACGCCTGGATAAACCGTTGACTCAAGTACAACAACAGTATTGCCCCCCTTAGGGATTGCCTCAAAGACCGATCTTCCGGCTGCTTCAACAAAGGAGAGATCTGGCTTCAATTCGTGTGTTATTGGAGTAGGCACGGTCACGAGAATCACATCACAATGTGGGACAGCTTCCGAAGTGGAGGTGGTTACATGCCAGCGTTCAGTACCTAGGCTCGGAACAATATCATCCACATCTGGATCCCCAGTTGGATTTTTGCCTGCTTTTACCAAGTCCACAGTTCGCTGGGAAACATCCACCCCCCAAACCGTAAACCCCGCATCATGGAAACCGATAGCCGTAGGTAAACCAACATAGCCGAGGCCTATGATGCCGACTGTCAGATCTTGGTTCGAAACTAAAGAGGAAAATCGCTGGCTCCAACTCATGTTTGGTGGGTTGCGGTTCAATTTATCAATTCAACCATGGAAAAGGCCATGATGCTGATAAATGCCTTATGAAAATCAAAAAGTCGTTGCTATTTCTCCGTTTCTATGATATAGGGTTGTTCAGAGGCCTTGATAATGGAAGAGAACGAGGGCGCTTCGCTGGTTCTCCGCCAGATTGGAGCGAAATCGAACCCACTGCTTGCTCCATTTCAGACTGTCTCAGAGGTACGTAGGAATCGTTTTCTTGTTCGGAATTTGGTCCGTAGAGAGGTCCGTGCACGATATCGAAATGCAGCATTAGGGTATGCCTGGACGGTCATTGAACCTGCATTGCTGGCATCAGTTTACTGGTTTTTATTCATAATGCTAAGTGGAAACCCAGACAAAATGTATGCCGTTTGGGTATTGCTTGGTGTGATTGTTTGGGGGTGCTTTTCGAAATCTTTGAACGCTGCAACCAATTCGTTGACGGGGAATGTACGTACAATGCATCTTGTCTATTTCCCCCGCTCGATTTTCCCAGTCTCCGGGGTCGGTGCTAACATGCTGGTGACTCTAATGAGTTGCTTAATCATGATTCCAATCATCTTCATTTATGATTTGCCCATTACTGTCCATCTCATTTGGGTCCCCATTGGTGTGTTCATGGCAGGATTCATGGCGCTCGGTTTCGGAATGATGATGGCGCCCCTAAATTGTGTTCAAAGAGATGTTCAACACCTCGTGCGGTTCATTACTCGAGCAGGGTTTTTTGTTTCACCCGTAATGTGGACGGCAGAAATGGCAATGGAACGCGGAAATTGGGGGGAGGCCGCTTTATGGAATCCCATGGTGTTGCCAATCACAATGGTAAGGCACGGCTTAGAGGGTAAACTTGTCGATTTACCATCAGCAGTGATTATGTCGAGTGCCATCTCTGCAGTTGTCCTTTATTTGGTGGGAACAATCGTGTTCTCAAAGTACGAAAGAAGCGCGGTGAAGTATCTATGAGCGAGACCTCTATTCGACTTGAGGAGATCACTCTTCATTTCCCAAAACAAAGGAATATTTTTGCCATTATTTCAGATTTTTTTAAGAAAAAAGAGAGAAAATTCACGGCACTACACGAAGTTGATTTAGAAATTAAACAGGGAGAGGTGATCGGAATAATAGGACGAAACGGATCTGGGAAATCGACGCTTTTAAGGGTCATTTCCGGGATATACCCTCCTGATCAAGGCGAGGTTCATGCGGCTGGCGATATCTCTCTGCTCGCAGGCCTCGGCACTGGTTTTTCAGCACATCAGACTGGCAGAGAAAATGCCTTACTTTATGGATCGATCCTTGGCCACGGAGCATTAGAAATGAAATCTAAAATCAATGACATCATAAATTTTAGCGAATTGGGACCATTCATTGACGAACCACTCAGAACATATTCGGCAGGTATGAAAGCAAGATTGGGGTTGGCCGTAGCCTCTGCAATTAATCCGAACATTCTTCTGATCGATGAAGTCTTAGGCGTGGGAGATCCTAACTTCCGAGAGAAATCAAAAAAGAAAATTCTCTCTATGGTAAAAGGCGCTAGTACTGTCGTGATTGTGTCTCACAGTTTCGGATTAATGTCTGACATATGTGACCGAGTCATCCTACTTCACCATGGAAAGATTGTAAACGATGGTCTACCCCAAGACTCCATACGAAAATATTACGAAATTGAGGGTGAGTAAATGAAAAATGACCGATCCAATTTCTCGGCAACGGAGTATTCCGCACAAAAAGAGCTCGCTCGTATCCGGAACACGTTCTCCTTCCGATTCGGGTTGTTAATTACGGAGTCTTTTGTTCGAAAACCGTGGCTTATTCCCCTGCTCCCTGTGCGTTTTATCAGTTTGTTTTTTTCAAAGCCAGAACCTCAACAAATCGAATATAAGAACAGCGACGGCCCCGAAACTTACATTCTCTTTTCTACCTCGGAAGAAGGTTTGGCATCTGTAGAACGTTCTAATGAACGTGGGAAGGCGTTGGAAAGGCGAGGAATTCAAGTCGTTCACATCACTTCATCAGTGCAAGGAAATCATGTATTGAACAATCAACGCCTTTTCTCGCTACCCGATCCGAAAAATAAATCCACGGTTAAATCGAGATCGGAATGGAACGAAATATGCTTAAATTTTCTTCACCATATTGTGATGTCAAACAATGTTTCAACAATTGAGTTTGATGGGCCTTATCCTTATCGTGGCTTTCTTAATTTGATGAAAATCCATCCTCACATCAAGACCGTCTGGAGAAGGCTGGCTACAAAAAGGCCTGATAATCAATCCCATTTAATGAAATTTGACAAACTAGAGATTACGGATATAAAATTCAGTGATTTTTCAAAGCCCAAAACCCCTGTGGTATTCGCCGATGAAGAACCAAAGTCGATATTCATGGGCCTTGGATATGACCACAGAGAGGGAATCAATCGCGCAAGAAACTTTGTCATACAACAACTTAAACGAAACTCAGGACATGGAGTTATACTCTACGACCATTTGAATCTATCCAGCAAGGCACTCTCGCCCCTACCGGTCTCCCGATGGACTTCAACAAACGAAAAGTTGATCAAAGAAAACATCCTATTTGCCGTTGTATCACCTGATCCTACCCTGCTAGAACCGCTTTCTATGAGAGGTATCCCCACGATGATCATCTGTGATGACACTATCCCGATGGACACACTCGCAAACTTGAGAAAACTCTCCTATACACAACCAATCTCAATACTCCAAAACCCAGATGCAGAGGAAGTAAGAATTGGTTTGATACCTTTCCTTGAAAATCGAATGAATCTACCACAGTTTATTCATTGAAAAATTTAATGCTATCAGTTGATGTTTGGCATCTTAGAGCCCATAGTACTCTGATAAATAATGAAATGATACCATACTCCATTTCCGTTCAATGTTCCCGCTATGTAATTCCGAACCTTCAATAATTAGTGAGAAGGAGTGACTTCGGCGAATGATTTCCAATAAAGTTCAATACATTGTTTTTAGATTTTATTTGATTTTGATTCTGAAAATTTATCAATACCCAAAAGCAATGACTCTTTGGGTCACAAAGGTACCGTGCTTGGTGGACACGTATTGGGTAGTTGAGAAATTTACCAAGAGATCGAGACATCCACGAACCGTGAATCGATACTTTTGGTCTCCTTCAAGCACCTCAAATCGAAGAATGTAAACAAGCTCATTGTGTATGAGGAAACAAATCCATAGATGAGAGAATTTTAAATTGTTCCGACGTCATAGCATGACAATATTTTGAGACTCGATTTGCCGTGAACCTCCTATATTTAGGTGGTAGCAATTTTAATGCCGCCTCATGATGCGATTCCAAGAAATTGAAATCCCTAAGAAGAAGGCTGTTGAAATCATTTGATTTGGAAATTATTTCCTCATACGACGGATCCTTTTCCAATTTTTGAATCGAATAAAGAGTGCTAGCTGCCTGCTTGAGGGGGCGTTGCTGAAGAAAGGTTTCTATTTCATTGCTAAACTTAAAATCGTGCCCAGCCAATGAATTCTTTCTGAAACATTTCCAACATGCACCACAAGAAACCCCTGGCTTGTCCGATCTCAGACAGGATTGTGCAAACTCGAGTAGACCGTTTTCCATCACGATGCGTTGGTTAATGACCTCTGAACAACCAGAGACAGGTTGGTAAATACTCAATCCGATATTTTTGAAAATCTCGGAGTGGTGTCTCCAAAACCAAGATGAACCGAAATTTCGATACCGATGGCCATGAAAAAGATAGGTATTCTCAAGTGGCATGCCTGTAGCAATAGAGTCAAGTTGAAGATAATCGGCCAACAAGATGACTTGGACGGCACAGGCATAATCTGTGCTAAAACCAACGGACTTTCCGTATTTTTTTCTGATAATTTCGTGATTTGAAGCAACTTGAATTACGGGGCGGCCCGTTTCTTCCAACAGATAGTCGAACAGACGATCGGCGTTTGTATGATCCAGAGCAGATTTGAAGCCCTTTCTTCGGTTGTAGACGAGAACTGTATCTTGAGGCATAAGAAGCATGGAAGCCACAGAATCAATCCCTCCGCTAAAAGCCAGACCTGGTCGCCAACCTGGTTGTCTAGAAGGGATCCAATCATCCAAAATTCCGTCCTCCCACGGTGAGGTGAGAACATAATGTGCAGTACGAAAGAGGTCCTCATGAGTCTCTTCTAATTTCCAACCAGCGGGCATTTCAAAGAATACGTTAGTCTCTGCACCCATAAAGAACAGGGTATTTCCATCTTGTCTCCAACAACTCCGGACATCATATGGAACATGTTTCTTATTGTCCATTGCTTCTCTCTTGAAATTTAATTTGAGAGGGGAGTGAAGAGTTTTTGAATCAAAAATTTGTTTTGGGGTTATCAATCTCCAAGAGCCCACAGATCGAATGACCTGCATCATTTTATTTTGCAAATCGAAATTAACCTGAACTTGGGACCAAATGGCTTGAAGGTCTTCCTCTTCTTCGTCTATAGTTCTCATCCAGTCATCCTTTCGAGGGGGCGTAATCATCGGGATACCGTTAATCTGGGCGTGAACTGCAATAAACAGATCAACCATTCGCTGATTGTAAAATTGAGTATGATCGAATTTCACGTGATCGACGTGATACCCCATCGTTCCCGTTCCGACAATTTGGACCGGAAGTGGGAGGCTGAGTCCTCGTTTGAACCAATGAACTCGTCTTTTCTCTTTGTATTCTTGCCAAGTATTGATTGGTTCGCCAACAGGTAAAACAGCCCCGTGGAAACCAGTAATCACCTTATTTTCATATGCATTAAGCCAAGACAAATGGGATTCAACATAATCATGTGGATAGATAATATCATCATCAACCGTCAAGACATAGCCTTCTGAGACCAAACTCGCCATCTTGAATTTACCGATATCTGTGAGATTCTCATCTGGAGAGCAATGAACTTCAATTCTCGAGTCGTCCGGGAGAGGTGGCGCTCTATCCGATTCATTGACGTGTATGAGTATCTTGGTTGGCTGTATACTTTGATTAAGTAGACTTTCAACTGCTTTCCCAATAACAGAAAATCTGGCAGGAAAAGTAGCCATGCAAATCGTAACCGATTCGTTTTTGTGCGGTGAATTTCCGTTCCCTGCCTGGAATTCAATCTTTTTGAATTTTGAAAGATCGTCCAATATTGGAAACATTTCTGAATCCTCAAAAGGCATGTAGTCCATACCGGCATTAGTCCTTGGCATTTCTGCAGGGGTTCTGAAAAACCCTTTTTCACCTCGTCGAGTCAATGAAAGACCGGAGGGTGATGCCCTCAGTTTTGAATGCCATGCTCGGAAGGAGGCAACATATTCACCCCGTGGACCACGAATCCCCCGCCATCCAATAGCGAAAGGCCCCCCTCCGGTAAGGGATTGATCGTGATATGTCGCCATATACATTGGCAAGGGTTTGTGAACTAACGCTGCCTTTCCATAACGGACTTCAGCACGTTCAAGCAATTCCGAGTCGGCTGAAACTCGAACTTCATCAAATCCACCAAGTTCATCTTTGAGAACTGTATTTTTCCATGTGATGCCCATGAGGCATTTTCTGGCAAACCAACTGCCTATTTTGGCCAGACGCCCTTGAGGGTCAAGCCGAATGTACGATTCAAGAGTAGCAACTGCTTCTGGATTTGCGTCTAATCGTTTCAAAGCCAACTCAAATTTCTGTGGATGTTGCCAATCATCTGAATCGGCGAATGAGATGAACTCGCCAGCCGCTTCTGTAATTCCTCTATTCCTTCCTGCATATGTCCCCGAATTTACATCTTGACGAATTATTCGGACTCTTTTGTCCATTTTTGCGTAATGCTTGTAATGTTCTACATCGGCAGGCGGGCTTGCATCATCAATAATTAAGAGTTCTAGGTGTTGATGTGTCTGATTTAAGATACTGGAAACTGCCGCATCCATCATTGGGTTCATTTTGTGAGCAGTCATGATGACGCTAACCATTCTCTCGTCACTTGAGGGTGGAGAGGGTTTTGGGAGAATAGAATCGAGTTGAAATCCACTATCGGCCCATTTTCTTTCAAAACCAGTCATACCATGATAAGAAAATATCTCGTTTAATACGTCAAGTGCTTCAGTGGTTTCACCGGCTGCTCTATGTAGTTCGTATTTGGTAAAACCTGCATTTATACAACCTTTGGAAACAAGAGGAGATAGTGTCTCATGTGCGTCTTCAATCCGCCCAATTTCAAAGTATGCTAGTGCCCAATGCGTAGCAAATTCACTCCTTCCACTAATCGTTTCAGGCACTTTTGACAAATAATTTGCCACCCCTCTGTAATCCATCTCATGATAAAATAAAATATGCATCATGAGTCGGTGCCCGCGTAATTGTAATCGCTTTCGATTTCGAAGGAGGATCTCTTTTGCTCGATTAATTTGTCCAATTTTAACCAGGGCATCACATAAGTGTTCAAAGGTTGAAATCGCAACATTTGGATTGCAAACTGCAATTTCAGCCCGCGGAATGATGTGCTCAACGTTCAAAGTCTCTGCATAAGCCTGAACCCACCACCTGAGGGCATTGGGGTCACGTGGATGAAGGAGAACGAGGTGCTCCATGAGTCCTGTGGCTTCCTCAAAATATCCGTTCCTAATTAGAACCTCACCAACAAGAATTCCTCGTTTTTGGTTCAATTGATTTCTAAAAAAGGACCAAGATGATTTCAAAATCGAAAGAGCTTCTGGAAACTTTTTCGCTGCAAGGCTATCTTCGATTTCTGCCGTGACACTCTCAACTTGTTGGTCAATGATGTATTCTTCCATAAAATCAAGCCCCTCTCGTCAGAACCGCATACCTGCGAACGGTTCCACCTTCTCTCGGTTTTTCAACATCACAGGCTTGGATATCAAAATTCAAGCGTTCTGCTAAATGTTTGGCGAGATTCATCTCAGGGAGTCGATCAACGTCGTCAATAAGAATCATTGGCACGTTTTTCAGGAGGTCCAACAAGGAGAGAATACCTGTCCTTCCGATGAACCCTGGTGGGCCATCAACGACGATGCATTGGATGTCAGATGGCCAGGACTCAAGGATTCTGCCCACGTCATACCATCCTTGCTCACCCACTTTCGTGGAGTGGGGGTTTTCTTGAATGGGTGCATGAATATATCTCGACGACGTGAGATTTAACCACGCTTCATCGTGTTCAATTGAGTATAGTTCACAATGCTTTGCCAAAATTTCTGAACCATGCCCCGAACCAAATTCAACGACAATTGCGCCAGGTTCAACTCTCTCGAGAATGAAATCAATAGCTTCACGAGGCAACATCCAAGATTGGTTCAATCCATTCACTCCATTTTGTTGATGATGATGTCAGCCAACTGCTCTGCACCATTAACTGCTTCTGCTCCCTGAAGCACCTTTTCAAGAGCAAGTAGGTCACCCACTGCCCTTTCAATAGATTTTTTTTCCCTATGTCCCAGCACAATACCCCAGCCTTCTGATTTAGCAACAGCGCAACGAGCGAGTTGATCATCCATACCCGTTTTCATATTCGGATAGAACAGAGTTGGAATCCCAAATGTACGCATCTCATGGAAAGAATTGTAGCCACCTGCTTGAACACTGGCATCGAACGCGTTGAAGTACATTGAATTTGGATAATCTCTTAGAAGTTGTACACGTGGGTGGTCAAAATATATTCGTTCACCGAGCATACTTTCACCAATAACGATTTGAAGATTCTCATACCTAAGCAAGGCTTCCACGGTCAACCTGACCTCGGAGTCGATATCATTAATGCGTCCAGCACCTAATTGAATATAGACCACTTTACCTTCCTGCGAGAGATTCAATCGACTCAATGCCTTTTTTCGTGGCAATAAATCGCCCTTGTCCATTAATAGCATTGGTTCAACGCTATGCGACTCAATTTCAACATCAATGCCCAAATGGTCGTCAATGTTAACGCCATCTCCTGGACGAACAATTGAAGTGAAGTGCTGGATACTGTCCACTGGAATGTTTGACCCTTTCTTGAACATCCCCCGTCGTAACCAAATTTTCTGCATGCGATGTTGAGAGCGTATAGAGTTCAGCATCCCTCGGTATGGATAGGCCCCATCAAATATGAATATCTTCGGTTTATGCTGATTAAAAATCAGTGAGAGGTTTTCCTCAATCATGGCATTCCATTCACTGGCCGTCATTTGATGATGCTTTTTCCGACCAGCTAAGTGGTAGGTGGCGAAGCCATCATTATACAAAATCTGCAAGGTCGGCATAGTCGTGAAAAATACAATCTCCAGATCAGGTGATTTCTTTTTCAAGCGTCTTGCTAGAGCATACATCCGAGTGAAATGGCCAAATCCAACACCATTGGTGGGGAAGAGAATAACACAATTTCGTAGTGGATTATTCCCCTCTATGTCGTGCAAAGAATGGTCTGGATAAGGAAGACTATGTCGGCCAAGACGCTCGTTTATGTATCTCCACCACAATATGACCAAAGTAAACGGGAGCAACAAAACCATCCATGGACGTTTCAAGGAATTGGTGAGAAGGATTCCAATTCTGAATGAAAGTGAATTTCTCAACCTCCGATTTTCTCGCCGATATTTATTTTCCTTCACAACCATTCTGTGTTCAGGATTGACTTCCAGGCTGATTTCATCATTAGGAGATAAAGGAGCATCAAATTCATCTTCATCCAAACTTCTCACCCCTTCTATGTTTGTTGGTTCGACGGTTTGGTTATTGTGTTGTTGTTGAAATCAAGCGAAAATCTTTAATCATTCAACCTCTTATATTTCACCAAAATAATTTATTTTATGCAGTGCATATGGTTTCTGCATATTTTCTAGACCTTCATTGATGTTTGACTCAATACCCTCTCTCCAAGGATCGGGTAAAAGGTCGAAACCTGGCGGATAGACTTGGGCCCACCATGATAAATCAGAAATAAAAACATGGGATAAGTCTGGGACCTGCTTTTCTTGATTCATTGTCTGCAAAGCCCAAAGAGCATGGGTAGCAGTTGGCATAGGTCGCCTGTTGAGGAAGGTCTGAATCTCGGACGAAGTTATGTCAAAATGTCGCCCGAGGGGGCCGTTTTTGTGGAAGCACTTCCAACACCTTCCACATCCATTAACTCCATCTCCCCGCATGCATGAATTCAAGTGCTCGAGCCACGAGGTTTGCTTGACAATCATGAGAGCCCCTGCTTCGGATATTGACGCAATTGGAAAGAGCAAATCGAGCCCCGCCTCAGCAAAGCGTTTGGTCCAATATTGATAGTAAGGCGTTGAAGGGAAATCGCGGAACTTTCTGCCTTTCCAAAGGTATGTATTATCGATTGGCATGCCAAATCCAATCGCTCCTAAATCGAAATGGTCCGCCAAGAGAAGAAGGTGTGAAGCACATGCAAAATCGGTGGAAAAACCAACCGGTTTTCCATGGTTCGTTCGAATGAGTTCGTGATTTGATGAAACTGAGATTACTTCTCGCTCACCTGTTGAATTGAGATGGTTGATGAGGCGCTCTGCATTGCGGTGATCTAACATCGAGTCAAACGAACGGCGGTGGTAGCTTAGCAGTGTGGAATCTGCCATGACTGCTGCTGCGGCAGTCGAATCCGTTCCTGCGGAAAATGAGAGGCTCCCACGCTCTCCTATTGTCCGCCCCTTAGGTAATAGATCCTTCGAACTTGAAACCCAAGGAGAAAGCAGAACCTCAGCAGTTAAGCACAACAACGCAGGGTGGGTCGATTTCAAATCATAATCTGAAGGCATGTCCCAGAAAACATACCCCTCCGGGTAGCGGAACCAAACGCGGCTTCCTTCTTGGGAATAATTGGCGTCCATCTGCTCTGCAGACCAGTTGATCGGGCCCTTCGGCTTTGGTTGCTCATTGCGTAAACGTTGTAATTTCTCTTCCTTCATCATGGTTAATTTTTTTCCCCCACCGGTGACTTTTAGCCTATCAATGGCTTGTTCACGGTAGGAATGAGACAGTTCATCATGCCACTCTTTAGTACAATCAACCAATTCTTGAAAGCGCCCTTCGTTCCAATACGAGCGTACAATAATTGATCGAGCAAGGGTTTCTTCGCTTGGTCGCAATAACAATTTCGACGCATGAGTGCGGGCATCGTCCCAGCGACCTGCGTTGTAGGCGCGCCGCATGAGTACCCGCCTGAGCATGATGGTTACGCTCTGTCCCAACCTATGAAGTTGCTTCAATCGCGCAATACTGTCAATACAATTACCGAAGACTCATCAACAACCAAGGTGAGGACTGCGCATGCCAAAAGTCCTAATCACCGGGGGTGCTGGGTTCATCGGTAGCCACACTGCGAGACTTGCTCACAAAATGGGTTGGTCTGTTCATGTTCTGGACAACTTGTCAACCGGTCTAGAAACGACATTTCTCGCACTTGAGTCAGAAGGTATTGAAGTCACGCGCGGTGATGTGCGGGATGTAGGCCTCATTGCCAAGATTGTGCCCGGCTGTAATGCTATTATTCACCTTGCCGCCCAAGTATCAGTTCCGTATTCAATACTGCAACCGGAAGAAAACCATGCGGTGAATGTAGAGGGAGCGAGTGTGCTTATTGAAGCGGCACAAAAACACAAAGTTTCGAGGTTCATAATCGCTTCGAGCGCTGCTGTTTATGGAAATGCGGACGCTTTGCCACTGGATGAATCAGAAGCAGGACATTATCATTCACCTTATGCTGAATCGAAATGGCTTAATGAAGAGCAAATTTTGAAAGCCCGCGAGCAAGGTATGGAAGCGGTCGCTCTCCGATTGTTCAATGTCTATGGCCCAGGCCAAAGGGCTGATGGCGCCTATGCTGCCGTCATTCCAAAATTCATCGAACTCATCTCACAAGGAAGTCAGCCAATCATCTATGGAGGCGGATTACAAACTCGGGATTTTATTCATGTAGATGATGTTGCGAACGCTCTGATAATGTTTTCGACCATTCATTGGCAAGAACAGTTTCACCATGTTTACAATCTCGCTACTGGGACAGAATGCTCCATCCTGGAATTAGTTCAGACCATTCAAGAAATTTTCACAATTATTCGCCCCGGCATTCCGCTCCGCGAGCCTCTACACAGGCCCGCTCGACAGGATGACATTCAACGTTCTGTTTCAAGCATTCAACGCATTCTAAAAGATACCGAATGGTCCCCGAACATCGACTTTGAGCATGGATTAAAAGAACAAATACTCAACAAAGTCAAAAGTGGGTGAAGATTATGAAAACTCTTTGGCTCACTGCACGATCTTTCACCGACCTATGTTCCACCACTCAACAAGCTTTGATTCGCGGTCTGTTGAATGAGGGGCTTGAAGTCCATTTGATCAATGGAGATGAGCAAGTACCTGTTGAGGGAGAGGGGTTTTCCCACACCACTGTTGCGAAGTCGTCTCGTAGGGGATTCAAATCTTCATCTCTGGCAAGAAACATGGTGCAATGGCTTAAAAATAACCGGATGGATTCAACAAAAACCACAGCC